>Ga0114973_10002691_pt1 | contig 12746 bp, 11 predicted proteins | sample M_140807_MF_Meta_FD_87025 | JGI IMG/M metagenome (GOLD analysis project Ga0114973, IMG submission 87025) | Freshwater microbial communities from Lake Montjoie, Canada to study carbon cycling - M_140807_MF_MetaG | ecosystem: Environmental > Aquatic > Freshwater > Lake | place: Lake Montjoie... | reverse complement strand
GAGCAAGATAGACAACCGTGGCCAAAGCGCGGTCTGCGACATAGCCGGTTTGCGACAATTGGGTCTGGGTGTCGTCGATCGAGTCTGGCACAGCGCGGATCATGAAAGGCGGCTCCTACTCACATCACACCGGACACAATGTGCGGCCGGATCGGGACATTTGTTCATTTAGATAGAAAAGGAAACGGAAAAGAAAATACCTTGGCACTGGCGCACCAAGGCATCGATCACTCAGATCGGGACCAACAGGCAGGCCCAACAGGCCCGCCTGCAATCAGCAAGGACAAAGGCTTATTTGCCGAGCGCTTTGGTGACAGCCCGCTTGGTCATCACCGAGACCAGATTGGCGCGATAATCAGCGGTGCCGTGAATGTCCGAGATGAAATTGCTGCCATCAACCGCAACGCCTTCAACGGCTTTCGGGTTGAACTTGGCTTTCAAAGCAGCTTCCAGCCCCTCGGCGCGGAACACGCCTTCATTGCTGGCGCCGGTGACAGCCACTTTCACATCCGCACCCTTTTTGGACACGAACACGCCAACCATCGCATAGCGCGAGGCCGGATTGGGGAACTTCACATAGGCAGCCTTGGCAGGCACCGGAAACGAAATCTTGGTGATGATTTCTCCGTCTTCCAGCGCGGTGGTGAACATGCCCTGAAAGAAATCAGCTGCTGCAATCTTGCGCTTGTTGGTGACAATGGTGGCCCCCAAAGCCAGCACAGCGGCGGGATAATCGGCCGAAGGATCGTTATTGGCAACAGAACCGCCAATCGTTCCACGGTTGCGCACGGCCGGATCACCGATGCCGCCCGCAAGGGCCGCCAGCGATGGAATGGCCTCGCGCACCAATTCGGAGGTCGCGACATCGGCATGACGGGCCATCGCGCCGATCACGATGTTGCGGCCCTTCTTTTCAATGGCCGTCAGGCCCGCGACATGGCCGAGATCGATCAAAGCCGAAGGCTGTGCCAGACGTTGTTTCATGGTGGGCAGCAGGGTCTGGCCGCCGGCCAGAATTTTGGCATCCTCGTGCTTGCCGAGAGCCGATTGCACCTGACGCACGGTGGCAGGACGTTGATAGGCGAAAGCGTACATCTTGAATCTCCCAATTCCTCAAAGCCCGTTTCGGGCAAATCTCTCGATAATCGCCTTATTCCGCAGCGAGCTTGTGCAAGGATTTCTGTGCCGCCCGCCAGACAGCCTGCGGTGAAGCCGGCATGGCGATGTTTTCATGGCCCAACGCATCGGTAATGGCATTGATGACCGCCGGAGGGGCAGCAATCGCGCCGGCCTCGCCACAGCCCTTGATCCCCAAAGGATTGGTGGTGCAAGGCGTTGTGGTTATCCCGATATCGAAACTCGGCAGATCATCGGCGCGCGGCATGCAATAATCCATATAGCTTGCCGTCACCAGCTGGCCGTTGGCATCATAATGCGCGCCTTCCAGCAGTGCCTGACCAATCCCTTGCGCGATCCCGCCATGCACCTGTCCTTCGACAATCATCGGATTGATGATGTTGCCGAAATCATCCACCGCCGTCCAGCGTTCGATGGTTGTGACACCGGTATCTGGGTCTATTTCCAGCTCGCAGATGTGCACTCCCGAGGGGAAGGTGAAGTTGGTCGGATCGTAAAACGCGCCTTCCTTCAGCCCCGGCTCGAGATCCTGACCGGAGAATTTATGCGCGATGTAGGCCTGCAACGCCACTTCGCCAAAGGCCAGCGAGCGGTCGGTACCAGCCACCGAGAAACGGCCATCCTTGAACTCGATATCGCCTTCGGAGGCTTCGAGCGCATAGGCGGCAACCTTTTTGGCCTTGGCCACCACTTTGTCGAGCGCCTTGGAAATCGCCGACATGCCGACCGCTCCCGAGCGCGAACCATAGGTGCCCATACCGAATTGCACCTTGTCGGTATCGCCGTGGACAATGGCGACCTGATCAATGCCGATGCCGAGACGGTCGGAGACCAATTGCGCAAAGGTCGTCTCGTGACCCTGCCCGTGGCTGTGCGACCCTGTCAGCACTTCGACCGTGCCGACCGGATTGACTCGCACCTCGGCCGATTCCCACAGGCCCACACCCGCACCGAGCGAGCCGACAGCCGCCGAAGGCGCAATGCCGCAAGCCTCGATATAGGCCGAGAAACCGATGCCGCGCAGCATGCCCTTTTTGGCACTGTCACGCTTGCGCTTGCCGAAGTTTTTGTAATCGGCCATCTCGAGCGCCAGATCCATCGACGCCCCGTAATCACCGGTATCATAGGCCATGATGACCGGTGTCTGGTGCGGGAAGCTCTTGATGAAGTTCTTGCGGCGGAAGGCGGCAGGATCCTGCCCCATTTCGCGCGCCGCCACTTCCACCATCCGCTCGATCACGAAAGTGGCTTCGGGACGGCCCGCCCCGCGATAGGCGTCCACGGGGGCTGTATTGGTATAAAGCCCTTCAACTTCGACATAAATCGCCGGAATATTGTATTGGCCAGACAGCAGCGGTGCATAGAGGTAAGTCGGCACGCAGCTGGAGAAGGTGGACAGATAGGCCCCGAGATTGGCTTTGGTTTTCACCCGCAGGCCGAGAATGTGTCCTTTGTCATCCATCGCCATTTCGGCATGGGTGATGTGGTCGCGGCCATGCGCATCGGCCAGAAAGGCCTCGGTGCGGTCGCCGGTCCATTTCACCGGACGCCCGACTTTTTTGGCAGCCCAGACGCAGACGGTTTCTTCGGCATAGATGAAAATCTTGGATCCGAAGCCGCCGCCGACATCAGGTGCAATCACCCGCAGCTTGTGTTCGGGAGCAATGCCGATAAAGGCCGACAGCACCAGACGCGCCACATGCGGGTTCTGGCTGGTGGTGTAGAGTGTAAAAGCGTCATTGCCGGAGTCATAATCGCCGATCGCCGCGCGCGGCTCCATCGCATTGGGGATCAGGCGGTTGTTGACGATATCGAGTTTGGTGACGTGTTTGGCCTTGGCAAAGGCCGCTTCCGTCGCGCCTTTGTCGCCCAAGTGCCAATCATAGACCTGATTGTCGGGAGCGACATCATGGATGACGGGCGAGCCGCTGTCGGTGGCATGGGCCATATCAATGACGGGCTTGAGCAACTCGTAATCGACATGGATTTTTTCAACCGCATCGCGCGCCTGCGCCAGAGTTTCGGCAATGACCACCGCGAGATGATCGCCGACATAGCGGACCTTGCCTTGCGCCAGCGCGGGGTGGCCACCCGCTTTCATCGGCGAGCCGTCCTTGGAATGGATCATCCAGCCGCAGATCAGACCACCGACCCCGTCCTTGGCCAGATCATCGCCGGTCAGAACGGCAATGACGCCTTCGGCCTTTTGGGCGCCGGAAATATCGAGCTTTTTGATATTGGCATGGGCATGGGGGGACCGCAAAAAGGCGGCATGGGTCTGCCCCGGACGATTGATGTCGTCGGTATATTGGCCCTTGCCCGTGATGAATCTGAAATCTTCCTTGCGGCGCACAGGAGCGCCAATACCGGTCGCTGACATCAGTGTATCCTCCTAATAAGCCCCGGTTGGTCCGAAGGTCGTTATGGGGAATTGAAAGAGATGATGATCATTGCATCCGCTGTCTGGTTGCCTGAAGGCAAAACGCACATGCAATGGTCCCACCCCGATAAATCTTATTTGGAACCTGCCATGGCATGCGCACCGGCCGCCACCGACTTCACGATGTTGTGATAGCCCGTGCAACGACAGATATTGCCTTCAAGCTCCTCGCGGATCGTGTGCTCGTCGAGATCATGTCCCTTGCGGTTCACGATATCGATGGCAGACATGATCATACCGGGGGTGCAGAAGCCGCATTGCAGGCCGTGATTCTCGCGGAAGGCTTCCTGCATCGGATGCAGCACGCCATCATGGGCCAGCCCTTCGATGGTCACAACCGAGGTGCCGTCGCAAGAAGCCGCCAGCGTGGTGCAGCTTTTGATCGCCTTGCCGTCGACATGCACGACGCAGGCGCCGCATTGGCTGGTATCGCAACCGACATGGGTGCCGGTCAGCAATAAATTTTCGCGCAGAAACTGAACGAGCAAGGTGCGCGGATCAATCTTTGCCGATACCGCCTTACCGTTTACTGTCATCGAGACAGAAATCATCGAAAACCTCCCTGAATTGCAGAATTCTCGTTCTTGACCAGTGACCAACCTGCTGACGCATAACCTTGCTGAATCATCTGCCGCTTCCGCCCCAGTTTGGCTCAGAAGTCACCGGCACGACAAGCACGATTTTATATCATACATGAATTGAACCCTTTATTGATGGATTCAAGTGTGAAACGCGGAACGGAGCCGGTCAAGCCATCTCTGTGCGTCAAACGCGATAAGGATGACTTTTTTGCTGTCATCCAGCCCGTTCACTGCCGAACCAGAGGATCAGGCGGGTGTGCCACCCACTTCTTTGGCGAAATTGGCAAAAAATTCATCAGCCATTTTCTTGGCGACGCCATTGATCAGACGGCCTCCGAGCTGGGCCAGCTTGCCGCCGATCTGGGCTTCGACATCATAAGAAAGCTTTGTGCCTTCAGGCACGGTTTCGAGTCTGACAACCGCGCCGCCCTTGGCAAAACCGGCCACACCGCCCTCTCCTTCGCCCGAAATCCGATAGCTGTTGGGCGCGTCGATATCACTCAACAGCACCTTACCCTTGAAAGTCGCGCTGACCGGTCCGAGCTTGACCTTGGCGACAGCGACAAAGCCGTTATCCTCGGTGGTTTCAAGGCTCTGGCAGCCCGGAATACAGGCTTTGAGCACGGCAGGATCATTCAGCTTGGCCCATACATCGGCTTGCAAAGCAGGCAGAATTGCCTCACCCGTCATTGTCATTGCCATCAGTCAATCTCCCTTGCGCTGTCCGGACTATTGCGCGCCAGAGGCGGAATCTAATCAGTTCCGCGCTGCTGTCCACCGCTTTGTTGCCCCCGTACCAGGGCATGCAAATTGTGCATGGCGGCATTGATCTATTGGCGGATCGACAAAGCCTTGCTATGAGAGAGTCGAACAACATCATTACGGCGTCGTCGTTCCAAAAAAGAAAAGCGGCATGTCCTTTGCTTGGTGATGCGGTGAGACCGCTGGTCCCGTTTTGCGCGATTGACTGTGCAAGGGGGGTGGCGGGCATATGGACTTTGGGTGACTGAAAGCAATATGGCAATGGTTGTGTAAATTGAGCTTGCACAACCGTTGCGAAAATTCCGATGATTGTATTGGGCGAGACACAAAACCAATAAGATCTTCACCAAGGGGGAGAGACCGACAGGATGGCCATCTTTACACAGCAACTCATCAACGGGCTGACGCTCGGCTCCATTTATGGCCTGATTGCAATTGGTTATACCATGGTGTTCGGCATTATCGGCATGGTCAACTTTGCCCATGGCGACGTCTTTATGGTGAGTTCTTTTATCGCCTTGCTGCTGTTGCTGGTGGCAACGACCCTGTTCGGGTTCGGACTTGTTCCGGCGCTGTTTCTGGTTCTGGTGCTCGGCATGCTGATCACCGGACTGTGGAACTGGACCATCGAGCGAACGGCCTACCGGCCCTTGCGCGGATCATTCCGCCTCGCGCCGCTGATCTCGGCGATCGGCATGTCCATCCTTTTGTCCAACCTCATCCAGGTCATTCAGGGCCCGCGCAACAAGCCGGTGCCGCCAATGTTTACGCAGGTCCTGCCGCTTTTCGAGGAGAATGGCTATACCGTAGGCATCGGCTACAAGCAGATCGTGATCATGGTGGTTACCGCCGTTCTGCTCGGCCTGTTCTGGTATATCGTCCAGAAAACTCCGTTGGGCCGCGCCCAGCGCGCTTGCGAGCAGGACCAGAAAATGGCGGCTCTGCTTGGCATTGATGTCGACAAAACCATCTCGCTGACCTTTGTGCTCGGTGCGGCTTTGGCGGCGGTCGCGGGCGTGATGTACATTATGTATTATGGCGTGATCAATTTCTCGGACGGTTTCGTGCCGGGTGTCAAAGCCTTCACCGCAGCCGTTCTGGGCGGCATCGGCTCTCTGCCCGGTGCCGTGATCGGCGGTTTGCTGATCGGGCTGATCGAGACGATGTGGTCGGCCTATTTCTCGATCGACTACAAGGATGTGGCGGCTTTCTCCATTCTGGCCATTACCCTCGTGTTCCTGCCCACCGGCTTGCTGGGCCGTCCCGAAGTCGAGAAGGTTTGAGCGATGACCGACACCACTCATTCCCCTTCACCCGACGCGTTCAACCTCAAGCAAGCCCTCAAGGATGCCGGATTTGCAGGCATGGTCACGTTCGGCCTGTGCGTGCCGATTGTCGCCTTTCGGGCCGAACAGGACATGGCCAACAAGCTGGTGCTGCAACAACGCTGGTGGATGGCACTGGTCATCACCGGCCTTGTGGTTGTGGCGCGGTTTCTGTTTTCCCTGCACCAGCATTCTCGCCGCAACGAACACGGACCGCAAACCTCTGCCGGTGCGGCCGGTGTATTGGCGCTGATCAAACCCTATCTCGCCCCGCTCGGCTTCGGCTTCATCACCATCTATCCTTTGATGATGCTGGCCATGCATGGTCCGGGCGGCTCGATCAAATGGATCGACAATTTCGGCATCCAGATCCTGATCTATGTGATGCTGGGCTGGGGGCTGAACATCGTGGTCGGTCTGGCCGGCCTGCTCGATCTCGGCTATGTCGCCTTCTATGCGGTCGGCGCCTATTCCTATGCCCTGATTGCCACCAAGGTGATCCCGCAAACCTTTCCGTTTCTCGGCGTCTGGGCCTTCTGGATTTGTCTGCCGATCAGCGGCCTGCTGGCCGCCCTGTGGGGGATTTTGCTCGGCTTCCCTGTCTTGCGCTTGCGCGGTGACTATTTGGCGATTGTAACGCTGGCCTTCGGCGAGATCATCCGTCTGGTGCTGATCAACTGGGTGGATTTCTCCAACGGCTATGCGGGCCTGTCCTCCATTCCGCGCCCGAGTTTCTTCGGTATTCCTTTCAATGCCTCCGATACCGGTTTTGCAGCGGTGTTCGGTCTTGAATTCAGCCCGATCTATCGCACGATTTTTCTCTATTACGTCATTCTGGTGCTGTCGCTCATGACGGCCTATGTCACGCTGAAACTGCGGCGGTTGCCGGTGGGGCGCGCGTGGGAAGCCCTGCGCGAGGATGAAATTGCCTGCCGTTCGCTCGGTATCAACACCACCATCACCAAGCTGACGGCCTTTGCGATCGGCGCGATGTTCGGCGGTTTTGCCGGTTGTTTCTTTGCAGCCCGTCAGGGCTTTATCAGCCCCGAAAGCTTTGTGTTTCTCGAATCCGCCCAAATCCTCGCCATCGTGGTGCTGGGCGGCATGGGCAGCCTGTTCGGGGTGGTTGTCGCCTCGATCGCGCTGGTCGGCGGGATCGAAATCCTGCGCGAACTGGATTTCCTCAAAGAGGTGTTCGGCCCGACTTTCGACCCGTCGCAATATCGGATGCTTGTCTTCGGAGTGGCTATGGTGCTGATGATGCTGTGGAAACCGCGCGGCCTGATTTCGACGCGCGATCCTTCGGTGATTTACAAGGAACGCAAGGCCATTTCCGGTTCGATGGTTCAGGAAGGGCACGGCTGATGACAACCCCTTTGCTGAAAATCGAACATCTGACCATGCGTTTCGGCGGCCTTGTGGCGGTCAACGACGTGAGCTTCGATGTCCATAAAGGCGAGATTACCGCGCTGATCGGCCCGAACGGGGCAGGCAAAACCACGGTGTTCAACTGCATCACCGGTTTTTACAAACCGACCGAAGGACGGTTGGGCCTGAAACATCCCGACGGCAAAACCTATCTGCTCGAACGCCTGCCCGACCATCACATCAACTGGAAAGCCAGGGTGGCCCGCACCTTCCAGAACATCCGGCTGTTTCAGGGCATGACGGTGCTGGAAAATCTGCTGGTGGCCCAGCACAATCCGCTGATGTTGGCATCCGGCTACAGCATCCTCGGTCTGCTGGGTTCCAAGTCCTACCTGAAGAGCGAGAAAGCCGCTCTCGACAAGGCTGTTGCGTGGCTTGAACGCATCAACCTGATCGACCGCGCCGATGATCCTGCCGGCGATCTGCCCTATGGCGACCAGCGGCGGCTGGAAATTGCGCGTGCGATGTGCACCGATCCGGTTTTGCTGTGTCTCGACGAGCCTGCGGCGGGGCTGAACCCGCGCGAAAGCCTCGAATTGAACGCGCTTTTGACCAGCATCAGGGCCGACGGGCAAACCTCGCTGTTGCTGATCGAACATGACATGTCGGTGGTGATGGCGATTTCGGACCATGTGGTCGTGCTCGATTACGGGGTCAAGATTTCCGATGGTGCGCCCGAGGAGGTCCGCAACGATCCGCGCGTGATTGCCGCCTATCTCGGCGTCGATGATGACGAGGTTGCGGCAGTGGAAGCGGAGGTCGGGCTATGACTGAGACAGGCAATCCCCCGCTGCTCGATGTGCGCGGTGTCAAAACCTATTACGGCAAGATCGTCGCCTTGCGCGGGGTCGATATCACCGTGAACCAGGGCGAGATCGTCACGATGATCGGCGCAAATGGCGCGGGCAAATCGACGCTGATGATGACGATTTTCGGCAAGCCGCAAGCGCGCGAAGGGCAAATCCTGTTCGACGGCCGCGATATCACCACCATGCCGACCCACGAGATTGCCCGTCTGAAGATTGCCCAATCCCCCGAAGGCCGCCGGATCTTTCCGCGCATGACGGTGATGGAAAATCTGCAAATGGGCGCATCGGTGGATCAGGAGCGTCATTTTGCCGAGGATCTGCCTAAGATCTTCGCGCTGTTCCCGCGCCTGAAAGAGCGCATCGACCAGCGCGGCGGCACCCTGTCGGGCGGCGAGCAGCAAATGCTGGCGATTGCCCGCGCGCTGATGTCTCGCCCGCGCCTGCTGTTGCTCGACGAGCCGTCGCTGGGTCTCGCGCCGCTGATCACCAAGCAGATTTTCGAGGCGATCAGAAAGCTCAACGAGACCGAAGGCCTGACGGTGTTTCTGGTGGAGCAGAACGCCTATCACGCTCTCAAACTCGCCCATCGCGGTTATGTGATGGTCAACGGCTCCATCACCATGCAGGGCAGCGGCAAGGAATTGCTGGCCGATCCGCAGGTCCGTGCGGCCTATCTCGAAGGCGGACACCATTGAGGTCATGATGCACACAATTTTGTTTGATGAAGGCGGACTGTTTGTCTTTTTGCTGGTGACCGTGTTTCTCGGCGGCAGTGGAGCTTTTGCCACCGGCAAGGCGATGGCCAACAATTGGCATGAATGGCCGATGCTGGTGGTCTCGCTGTTCGGCTTGGGCTTTGCGGTGCGCTTTATCCACTTCTCGCTGTTTCAGGAAAATCTGTTTTCGCTGCATTACTATCTCGCGGACACACTGGTTCTGGTGCTGATCGGGCTGATGGGGTTCCGCTATACCCGCGCAGGCCAGATGACCCGCCAATATCGCTGGCTCTATGTCCGCACCGGCCCGTTTTCATGGGCCGAGCGGGACCAGCCGGCACAGGAAGGACAATAAATTTCCGGATGATGGTGTTTCGTAAAAATTGTGGTGGTTGATGATCATTTGCCCCATATTTGACCGTGACAGGACAACCAAAAAGCGCAATCATCCGACCACCAACAGGGTACATTCCACCGCCAAGGCGGTTTGTGCCATGTCGCAGGATCGAAAAGATCCATTTTTTGAAGGGGAGATTTTGATGAAAATGACAATGATGACAGGCATTGCCGTCGCAGCCCTGATGGCTTCGGCTGGTTTCGCCAATGCACAGATCAAGCTTGGCGTTGCTGGCCCCATCACCGGTCCCAATGCGGCCTTTGGTGCACAGTTGAAAAACGGTGTCGAACAGGCCGTTGAAGACATCAATGCCGCAGGCGGCATTCTCGGCCAGAAAATCACCGTCTCCATCGGTGACGACGTGTCCGATCCCAAGCAGGGCGTGTCGGTTGCCAACAAGTTCGTCGGTGACGGCGTGAAGTTCGTGGTTGGCCACTTCAACTCCGGCGTGACCATTCCCGCTTCCGAAGTCTATCAGGAAAACGGAATGATCGTGGTCACCCCGTCGGCAACCAATCCCAAGCTGACCGAGCGCAATATGTGGAACGTGTTCCGCACCTGCGGTCGTGATGACCAGCAAGGCGCCGTGGCAGCCGAATATATCGTGACCAAGCTGACCGGCAAAAAAGTGGCCGTTGTCCATGACAAGACCACCTATGGTCAGGGTCTGGCTGACGAAACCAAAAAAGCCATGAACGCCAAGAATGTCAAAGAAGTGCTGTATGAAGGCATCAACACCGGCGAAAAGGATTTCTCGGCTCTGGTCTCCAAGATCAAGGCATCGGGTGCTGAAATCGTCTATTGGGGCGGTCTGCACACCGAAGGCGGTCTGATTGTGCGCCAGATGCGCGATCAGGGCGTCAATGCCGTGATGATGTCGGGTGACGGTATCACCTCGGATGAATTCGCCGCGATCGGCGGTCCAGGCGTGGCCGGGACACTGATGACCTTCCCGCCCGATCCCCGTAATCGTCCGGAAGCAAAGGCAGTCGTTGCCAAGTTCGAAGCCAAGAAATTCAACCCGGAAGCCTATACCCTGTATAGCTATGCGGCTGTTGAAATCATCAAGCAGGCTGCCGAACAGGCCAAGTCGCTCGACCCGAAGAAGGTTGCCGAAGTCATGCATTCCGGCAAGGCCTTCAAGACCGTCATCGGCGACATTGCCTATGACAAGAAAGGTGACATCACCCGTCCTGACTACACCATGTACACATGGAAGAGCGTCAACGGCAAAGTCACCTATGTCGAAAACAAGTAAGCATCCGATGCTTAACGAAAAGGGGCCGTTCGCGGCCCCTTTTTTATGCCCGATGTTTAGGGAAAATGACGGATTCGCTCAGCCCAAACGCGCGAGAGCCGGAAACGTTTCGATCAGCCAATAAGACATTTCGGCAAAGCCGCCGGTCAAAAAGGCAATGCCCGTGATCACCAGCGCAACGCCCGTCACCCGTTCGACAACCGGCATGGCACGGCGAAAACGGGCGGCAAGGCGGGTAAAACCTTCCAGTGCGGTGGCCGCCAGCAAAAACGGCACGCCAAGCCCCGCCGAATAGACCGCCAGCAAGGTGGCTCCGCGCCACACTGTTTCCTCCGACCCCGCCACCGCCAAAATAGCCGCCAGAACGGGGCCGATGCAGGGTGTCCAGCCAAAGGCAAAGGCCAGCCCCATGACATAGCCGCCCCAAAGACCGAGCGGCTTGTTGATATGCAGGCGTTTTTCCCGATAAAGCCAGGCGAATTTGAACAGGCCGAGGAAATGGAACCCCATGCCCATAATGGCCACACCCGCCAGTGCCGAGAGCCATTCGAGATTGGCCCGCAACACCTGCCCGAAGGCCGAGGCCGTCGCCCCCAATCCGATGAAAACGGTCGAAAATCCGAGAACAAACAGAAAAGCAGCCAGAAATAGCTCTTTTCGGGCCTTGTTGGTGCCTTTGTCGAGCAATTCCTCGGCGGTTTGACCAGCCAGATAGGTCAGATAAGGCGGCACGAGCGGCAGCACGCAAGGGCTCAGAAAGCTGAGAACACCGGCCAGAAACACTGCGGGGATCGAAACATCATTCATGGCCGAGGTTTAGCCTATCCCCGAACGGATGAGAAGGGTTTTGACCTTCGACCACGCAAGACACGGACTTGCAAGCATGCCCGATCCCCTGCACACTCGAACAATGCGCAATCTGATAACCGATGTACCCGGTGTCTATTTTGGTCAGGCGGACAATCACGCGATTGCCTCCGGCGTCAGCGTCGTTTTGTTCGAACACCCTGCCATAGCCTCGATTTCGGTTATGGGCGGCGCACCGGGCACACGCGATACGGCATTGCTGGAACCCGAAATGACCGTCGAACGCATCGACGCGGTTGCCCTGTCGGGCGGTTCGGCCTTTGGGTTGGATGCCGCAGGCGGCGTGATGGCGGGGCTGGCGCAAAAGGGCCGCGGATTTCAGGTCGGCACTATAAGGGTGCCGATTGTCCCGCAAGCCATCATTTTCGATCTGCTGAACGGCGGCGACAAAAGCTTCGCCAATGGCCAGACGACATCCTACCACCCCTATTTCGATATGGGCCTGCGCGCCACGCAACGGGCGGGCAAAGATATGCAGCTGGGCAGCCACGGGGCCGGAATGGGTGCGACATTGGCCGATCTCAAAGGCGGTTTGGGGTCGGCCTCGGCGCGCCTGTCGAACGGGTTTACAATCGGCGCGGTGGTGGTGGTCAATGCGGTCGGTCAGGTCACCATGGGCCAGAGCAGGCATTTCTGGGCCGCGCCTTACGAGCAGGACAAGGAATTCGGCGGCCATGGCCTGCCCGCCTCTGTCACGCCTGCCATGCTGGTGCCGCTGATCAAGGGCCATGTCCCTTCCGAACAGTTGGTGGGCCAGAACACCACGATTGCCGCCATTGTGACCGATGCACCCTTGACCAAGGCCCAATGCAAGCGGCTGGCCCATGCCGCCCAAGACGGTCTGGGCCGCGCGATCCGGCCCGCCCATAGCCCGATGGATGGCGACACGGTGTTTGCAGCCTCCACAGCCAAAGCGGGCGAAACACCGCTCGATCCTGCGGGCTTGGCCGATTTATGCAATGCGGCGGCCGATGTGCTGGCGCGAGCCACTGCGCGGGGCGTCTATCTGGCCCGCGCTTTGCCGTT
>Ga0114973_10002689_pt1 | contig 12753 bp, 11 predicted proteins | sample M_140807_MF_Meta_FD_87025 | JGI IMG/M metagenome (GOLD analysis project Ga0114973, IMG submission 87025) | Freshwater microbial communities from Lake Montjoie, Canada to study carbon cycling - M_140807_MF_MetaG | ecosystem: Environmental > Aquatic > Freshwater > Lake | place: Lake Montjoie... | reverse complement strand
TGATCGCGCTCTTCCTGCCGCTCATCAAGCTGATCAACGACCTGTCGTGAAAGGCCTGTCGTGAAAAGGGACGAAACGTGAACCGGGGGTGGACGATGTCGAGGCTGGATCAGGCGACGACGATGACGATGACGACAGGGCAGCGAGCCGGCAGATCGGCCCCGAGCGGCTTCACGCTCGTGGAACTGCTCGTGGTTATCATGATCATCGCGATGCTGGCGGGGCTCGTGACGCCGGCGGTGATGCGGGCTCAGGCAACTGCCCGCAACGCGCAGATCAAGGCCGAGATCGACATGCTCCACATGGCGATGATGAATTACAAAAACGAGTACGGGAGCTTTCCCCCATCGGCGGTTCCGCTTATCGACATGGTCACTGGGACCGACTCAGCGTCCAAGCACTTGAGGAAGCTGTTTCCCAAACTTTCGCCCGGCATGTCCGGCACGCAAGCGGCGTGTTTGCCGTATCTGAATTCGGGTTCGGGAACATTTGCGGCCGCGCCCTTAATCACACCGGACGCAGCGCTCGTAGCATGGCTTTACGGGTACAACGACGATTCCAGATTCCCTGTTCTTTCCACGACTGGCGCGGCAAGCGTAATCGCCGGCGTTGTCACTGTTTCTGGCACCGTATCGCCTCGAAATAAGCTATTTAGCTTTGACAGAGGACGGGTTTCGTCTACTTGCCAGTACTATCCGCCTGGAAAACCCCTTAGTCCCTACGTCTACATTAACTCAAGCAACTACACCGCAACCGTCGGCGGCTCACTGGTCGTTCAGCCATTCGTTATTGGAAGCGGTACATACTTCGCGCACCGCATCCCTGTGTCGTCGACGGGAGACTTCAATACGATTGCACAACCTGCATTTAACGAAGACAGCTTTCAAATTCTTAGCGCAGGACGTGATGAGGTTTTTGGAAACGACGACGACCTCTCCAACTTTTGGCCCGGCACGCGAAAAGACTATCTCGACAGTCTGAAGCAATAGGTGTTGCGGTGGCGCGAAACGCGTTCGAATCAAAACGGCTCTGCCCGCTTCGGTGCGAATGCGACGCAAGTGGGCACGCCGCTTTCACGCTCGTCGAATTGCTGGTCGTGATGTCTATCCTGTCCATTCTCGGCATGCTCGTTGTTGGCGCGGTGGGGAGCGGCAATCGTCGCGGCAAGGCCGATTCCACCCGATACATCGTCCACAAACTCAGTGACGCGATTCTCGAGCAGTACGAAGCCTACGAGGACTACGCGATCGCAAACGTCAAGACGGCAGCCGACGTTATCAGTCTGCGTCAGCGAATTCGCGAGGAAATGCCCGATTCGTGGGAGGATGTCGCACCGGGCGGGACGAACGTCGCCGTGGCCTCGACCGCGGCAAGCCGTGCGTATGCCAGCTACAAGCCCGGCGCTTCTTCCGCATACGCCGGAGCAGAGTGCCTTTTCATGATCGTCACGAGATCGGGCATGTTTCCTGACTTGATTTCGGAAATTCCCGCCCGCTTCATTGGCGACATCGACCGGGACGGAAAGTTCGAATTCTGGGACGGTTGGGGAAGACCGATCTCCTTCATTCGCTGGGCACCGGGAGCGCTGCCCTCGAGCCGTCGGGATCCAACCACATATCACGACCCCCTCGACCCCCTGAACGCGGATTCGACCGCGTTTGCCCTTCCGCCGCTGATCTTTTCGCCCGGGCCTGACGAGTCTTTGAATGATCCGAATTCCTCTTCTGCCAGTGGGTACGGCCTAATCAGCCGATCTGCTAACGGCTGGCCGAATTCGGCCCTTCAAGTGTCTCCGTCGGGGAGCACGCCGTGTACGTACAACCCGGACGGCAAGGGCCTCACGGGCGCCCGAGATAAAGAAAATCCTGACGCTTACCGCGACAACATTTCAAATTACGACTATCTCTTCCAAGATCCCTTCCCAACCCCTCCATAGGCGTTCACCGTGTGTCCGATCGTCCGCTACCCCCGCGCCGCCATGACGCTCATCGAGCTGCTGGTTGTGCTCACGATCATGGGCCTCTTGGCGGTAGCAGTAGCCCCCGTTCTCGTCGGCAACAAGGACAAACGGGCCATTCAACGAGCTGCGGATGCGGCCGAGTCGAAGATCAGCCACGTCGTATCGAAGGCGATCGGCTCTCCGACCGGTGCCGCTCTCTGGATGGAGACGGAGAGCTCCGGCGCCGGCGCGGGTTTTGCGGTGGTCGATCTCGGTTTTGCGCGCGTGCCGCTCGCCGCCACCAGCTCCGTCCAGATCGGAACGCCGACAAGCTCCTCTGCAACGGCCGGCTTTACGGCAACGCTAACCCCTTCGCTACCGTCGGGGATTAGCGCAGACCTACCGGCGCCGATTGAGTTCGCCGGTGTGCCAGGTCTTTTCACCGCGACGAATGTATCCACGATCACGAGCGGCTCGTCCACCACAAGCGGGGCTGTCAACCGGAACTCACGCAACTCGCCCATCTCCGCCCGCTCGACGGCGATCCCCTATACCCTTCACCTCCCCCCGCGACCCGCGACCGCCGGCGGCGGCGAAACGCTCGCCGACGGCATCTCCGTGGATCTTTCGTCGTCTTCCATCGGGATTCCGGGGGTCTCAGCGACCGTCATTTCGCTTTCTGGAAAACTCCGCGTCGCGATCTGTTTCGATCGCACGGGTCGGCCCGACTGCGTATGGACGTCGACCTCGTCGTCGGGGGGCGGTTGGTCGCGCACCGTGCTTACCGCGGCGACGCCGGTTCTGCTGCTCGTCGGCCCCCGGTCCCAGATCGGTGCCACGTGGGTCAGCAATCCCACTGACGACGACCCGGGCCTGGTGTGGCAAAACCCATACGCTCGCTGGATTCTCGTGGATCCGAAAACCGGCGGCGCTCGCGTCGTCGAAGTAGGGTCATCGAAAGGTCGGTCCGACCTGACGACGGCAAGTTCCGCCGCGCTGGCTCCTGCCGTTGAGACGTTCACGAACATAGGCAACCAATGATTGGACATCGCCATTTGCTAGCGACATTGCCTTCCCGCCTTCTTCCCATGAAGCCCCCGCAACACAATCGTGCCGGAATCACGCTGCTAGAGGTGCTGATCTCGATCGGCATTCTTTCGGTGGGTCTCGCCTCGGTCATGGCGTTGATCCCGGCTGGGGGCAATCAGGCCAAAAAGGCGGTTATCGAGGATCGGCGCGGTGCGATGGGGGTCGCTGGGTTCGCCGACCTCGTGAACTATGGCATGCTCAACACGTCGAATTGGAGCACCGTTCCGACCGCGCCTTATCGAATAGTGATCGATCCGCTTGGAAACGCTACGTTTCCGGCGGCAGCCACCGGGCTCACGGCGATCGCCGTGGGCGGCATCTCCGCGGGCTCCGCCGCAGCGGATGTCGTCTTCGCCGCCGGTGATGATCTCGTGTATGTCGACGATGCGACGGTGAGCGATCCGGAAAACTATCCGCAGGTGGCGCGGCTGACGAGCGGAAACGAGCGGCGGCTCGCCGATGGGTATTTCTCCTGGCTCGTGACCCTCGTACCCGCAGGTACGGCAAGTCCAACGCAGTCCTATCGTGCCACGATCGTTGAATTTTATCGTCGTCCGCCGTCAAGCGCAGCGTTGGTAAACAAGTACACCGTCACAGCGCCTAGCGGCGGATCGGTCGGGGGCACCAGCTTTATGGTCAATCTGAGCGGCAGCCCGCTGTCCACGGATGACTTCAAAAGTCTGTTTCCGATCGGAGGTGTCCTCTTATTCACGAACAACTCCTCCGTCCACGAGTGGCGCCGCATCGTTGTAGCCGCGCCGACAGCCAGCGGCAGCAGTGTCACAAGCGTCGAGCTGCTTGTCGACCGTGATGTCAGTTCTTCTGCATCCGACGTTTGCGCATTTGAGGGCGCCGTTGGACTGATTGAAAAGACCGTCCAATTGGAGGATCCGTCCCCATGGACGCCATGATCACGCCGCAGCCATCTTTTCCAGCCAAGACGCCTCCGACGGCTCGCGTGCGGCGCGGCGTGCTGCTACTGGTCGTGCTGAGCATCCTGACGCTCTTCATGATGCTCGGTGTGTCGTACGTTGCCATCGCCACGCGGGCCAAAAAAGCAGCCCGGGCATTTGCCAACAACGTTGCGACGGCCACGGCCTTCGGCGCGAGTGAACAAAGCCTGTGCGATCAGGCGTTTCTTACGGCCGTCCGCGGCTCGCAAGAAACGTTGGCTCAAGCCATACCACTCGGCACGACAGGCAACGAAAACCTGCTTGCCGACAAGTACGGCACAGGCACCATAACGGGCCGGCTCACTGCGGCGGGAAATTTCGCCGGGGTCACAAACGGAGCCTTTATCCAGCTCACGACGTCAGGCTTGTCGCCAGCACCGACGAACGTTTCCGATCTCGCAGGCCGCGTGGTCACGCTCACTGCGCCGGGGATGAGCGTGAGTACTCGCATCCTCCAGGCGACCGGCGCGGTTGGATCGCCAACCCTCGTCGTTGCTGGTGGGCCGACCGCCAGCGGTAAACAGTTGTCCCTTACGTCACTTAATTCAGCGCTCGGCATGGCCGCGGGTTCCCTCGTCATTAACGGCCGTGAGTTCGCGGGATCTTCGTCCGCAGTCAACGAACCATGGGATGGGATCGATTCGCAAAATCCGCTGCTCGCTCGGGTTCGCTTGCAGGATTCCAACGGCAACGGCGTGCAGGACGCCGGTGAAGCCATTTATTTGGACATGTCAGCTTTCGCCCTCGGCTCCGCGGGAACGCTGCCGCTCGTCGATAACGATGGCGATGGCTACACCGATAGCCGCTTTGTCGACATCAATCTCCCGCCCATCGTGACACAGAAGGGAACTCTCTATCCCAAGGCAGCCATCCTCGTGGCGGACCTCGACGGCCGGCTGAATGTCAACGCTCACGGGGGCCCCACCGATGAGAACTGCTTCGACACGGGAAACAACCAGGACATGTACCCGACCGCGGCAGGCGGCGGAGCCGTGCCGCTCTACCAGTTGCCGCGTGGATCTGGCGTCGGCCCCGCGGAGATCACGCTTGATCGCAGCTTGGTGTTTACGAGCACTGCTGCCCCCGTTGTGACAACTCAAACGAGAGTGGCCAATTCAACTATTGGCAACTCCGGGCTGAGCAACCCTTCCAACGGCGGGCAGTTTAAGGATTCGACGACCGGCCGCTACGTTCCGATGATCTCGAACATCGACGGCCGCTACGCAGATGCGGCATCAGGGGTCGGCGGCAGCGTCAGTGCCGCATCATCTGGCAAGCCGGGGGTGAGCGGCACGAACGACACGCTAAGCTTCGCCCTCGATCAATGGCGCGGTTCACTCAACGCGGCCAACGTTGCTCAGTGTTTCTTCACCACGTCCGGATCCAGCCGCTATGGCACGCCCCCCGATTTCAAGGGCCAGATGCGAGTTTGGGTCGACGATACCGGACGGCCGGTCTACTACAAGCCGGCGTGGCGATCCGTCTCCGGAGGATCGACGACGCAGCCGCCGAACGCCCTGTACAACGACGCTGTCGACGATCCCTACGAGGCGAACCTGACTCGCAGCGCCGGCCGCACTCCCGGCAGCCGCACGCCGACTTCTGCCAGCACCACCACGGCCGATGCTCTGTTCACCCCTGGCGAGCTCGAAGGGCTGCTTCGCTTCCACGATCCCGACTCTCCAAAGCTCCCATCGCGTCTCGTGGCGCTGCTGCGAGACTCGGCGTCAACAGCCAGACATGCGATCACGACGGAGAGCTGGGACACGCCTGCGGTCAACGGCGACGCCTGGCAAACGGTCATCGGGACACCGTTCGCGACGCTGCTGAATAACTCGATCCTCACTTCGCCCAATCGCCCGCAGGATCTGTTTTCTCCAGAAACCCTGCTCGGCCATCGGTTTGACATCAATCGGCCATTCCACGACGCGCCGAACTACGCCGAGCCCAACGACGCGACCGGCACGCAGCGCCGGCAGGCCTTCGCGAAGCAGCTGTATTGCCTGTTTGTCGCGATCGCGGCGCAAAACGGCACGTCGATGCCCATGACGGCGTCCGTCGCAGAGCAACTTGCCCAATACTCGATCAACATTGTCGATTTCCGTGACGCCGATTCCGTGATGACGAAGTTTTCTTACGACCCGAACTTCTCGCCGACGAGCACAACGTGGAGCCCTGGGACGAACAACTATGTGTGGGGCTGCGAGCGGCCGGAGGTGATCATCACCGAGACATGGGCGTGGCACGACCGCCGCACATCGGATCTCAAAACGCCCGGTGGGCTCGTGGAATACGATCCGTCGAATCCAATGCCCCAGCCACTTGCCAGCCGCGATCAACACTACGACCAGAAACGTAGACCACAAGGCGCCGTTTTCGTGGAGCTTTACAGTCCTTGGGGCTCGTCGGCCCGCGAATACGTTTCAGGATCCGGAACAACAAGAAAGTGCTCCTCGCCGGTGGCAAGTAAGAAAATCGCTGAAGCATTTCGCGCTGATGCCATCTCGCCCGATCTCGTTGCTACGGAAGATAAAAATGGCAACGGTGTTTTGGATGCCGGAGAAGACCTTAATGGAAATAACACGATCGACCTTGTCATCTCCGAAGATCTGAACTGCAACAGCACGCTCGATCCCAGCGAGGATGTCAACAGCAACGGCATTCTTGATGGTGGAGAGGATCTTAACGGTGATGGCGAACTCAACGACACCGAGGACACCAATGGGAACGGAACGATCGATTTGGTCGCCACCACACCCGCAAGCCAAGCCAGCACCGTAGCGTTGGAAAAGGTGACGCCATCCTCTGATCCCGTGTGGCGTCTAGTCACGGTACGGGGCGCTAACTCGTTTGGCACCGACCCGGTAGTACCAGCGTCCGGTAACCCGACCCAGTCGATTCTCGACCCTTCGCGTCCGGGCTCGTCTGCGGTAATTGATCGCGCTTTCTACTTTGTGCAACCAACCACTCCGGTTCAAAACTCTACTCCACCAAACACCGTGTTCTGGCAGCAAGTGCCCGGTGGCCCCAACCCATCTCAGTCCGCCTACGTCGTCGTTGGCACGGATGCGCCTTTCAATCCACTGACCACGGGAACTGCCGCCAAGAACACGCGAGTGATCAAGGGACCTAACGGGCAGCCAGCGACAATATCCGAGCCACTTTGTGGCAATGATCCATACGACGCACTCATGCAACACGTCTCGCTTGGCAACAGTTTCACGGCCCCCAATAGCAGCAATTCCAACGTAGGCTCATGGTCGACCCCCAGCGACTCGCCGTTGGACGCCACCGCGTCTTTCGCCGCGATCGCCTCCATCACGAGCACGCCATTTCTCGACGGTGCCGGCAACCCGTTGCTGATGTTCAATGGCACGCATGACAATTTTGCCGTAGTCCATCTCCAGCGACTTGCCAACCCATCAGCCGCCTTCAATTCGACTACAAATCCATATGTAACCATCGACTCTATGACTGTCGATTTGACAGTGGTAAACACAAACGATTCCGGTGTGAACAAAGACGAACCGGGAAACACAGGCGGCACGCTGCCTTATCTCGCTACGAGTCAAAACTGGTATGGCGAGGGGAATACAAATAAGCCAGCTTCTACGGATCGCGGCGGCAAGATCTCCCAAATTGCGACGCTGCCGGTGAAGCCCGCGCACGACATTTGGAGCAGCGCGGTTAAGGCTGCAACGAATTCCGTCGATGCAGATGACGCCGATAGTTTTCGTAGTGCTTCCAAATCTGGCAGACCGACGGTTCCGGCACTCCTCGCGAGCGCTAATGGGCCATCAATAATCACGGTAACAAGCGGTACTGCAACAACGCCGGGTACGAGTTACTCACTCGGATTTGCACCCGAGCGTTTCTACGACGCAACAGCAACACCACCGCGCACCTATCCGTACGCCTGGATGTTCTGGGCCAATCGGCCGTTTGTGTCCGCGGCGGAACTCGGCTGTGTTCCTGCTGCTTCCCCGTTTTCCCTCATGAGACGTCACACGACGGGCATCGGGAATCCCCGACCCTTCTTTCATCTGCCGGGCTTTTTTGAGAACGCGACCCCGCTAGCGCCGTGGGACGCATTGGCTGGACGCACTGCGACGACGAACGCCAGCAGTCGTACGCTGTGGCACTTTTTGCATGTGCCATCACCATTTGCCGGCGTTTATCGGACTTCGCCCACGGGCACTGCTAATGCCGCCGCCCTGACTGCACTCGGGCTGGATGTCTTGCCGGTCAACCAACTGTCCGACTTTCGTGAGCCCGGCCGTATCAATATCAATACCATCGGCGACAAGCGGACGTGGCGTGGTCTTTTTGGGGAAGTCGCCGATCGCAACGACGTGCCTACGCCGCCCACAGCAGCCGAGTTGCTGCCCCAATGGACCCAGGACTTCTTTGTCGCCACATCTGGGACCTCGATAAATCAGCCCGTCGGATCGTTGCTGTCGTTCATGCAAACAATGCCCTCGCTCGGCAAGTCCAGCCGCCCGTCGCCCGCCCGCACCGGCGGGTATCTCGACACTTTCCTGAACGAAGACCGAAACAATAACGGCAGCCTCGACCCCGCGGAGGACGCGAATGGCAACGGCGTGCTTGACGCGGGCGAAGACACCAACGGTAACGGCAAGCTCGATCCCGCCGAGGATGTCAATGGAAATGGCATTATCGATACAAACGACTACCGTGACACCAACCGCCACGCTTACTTCCGCTATCAGACCATGTCGCGGCTCATGAACAACACAACCGTTCGGTCGAATGTTTTTGGCATCTGGGTCACGATAGGTTATTTCGACGCAGCCGGCGCGGGCGGCAACGAAATTACCCCAACTATCCGCAACCGGGCCTTTTACATCTTCGACCGGTCGATTCCTGTCGGGTATGAACTCGGAAAGAACCACAACGTCTTGGACGCAGTCTTGCTCAGGAGGATCATCCAATGACCTCCTTGCCTCAGCGGATCGCAACCGCCCGCTTCGCGGGTCGAGCGGGCATGACGCTCGTCGAAATGATGGTTGCGACCGCGATGACGCTGATCGTCATGGGAATCGTCGCACAGCTGTTTGGTTTGGTGGCCAATACGCTCAACGGCAGCCGCGACACGATCAAGATGTCGGCCGACGTCCGTTCCGTCGCCAATATGCTGCGTCGCGATCTGGCCGGCATAACGGTAAAGCCGCTCCCGCCCGTAGCCGCTGATTCCGACGCCGGCTACCTGGAAATTATTGAGGGCACGGCGACTGATGCGGCGGCTGGTTTTACGCAACTTACCGGCGACTGCGATGATGTGCTGATGTTCACCACGCGAAGCATGGATCAGCCATTCGTCGGCCGTTTTACGCCGGCGGCCGGCGTTGTGGAATCGATTGAGTCGAACGTGGCTGAAGTCGTTTGGTTTTGCCGGGCGTCCCCATCCGCGTTCCAGGTTGCAGCGGGGTCGACGTTGTACACGTTGTATCGCCGACAACTGCTGGTTACCGAATATCCATATGCCGGTGGGTTCAGTAACGTCAACAATGCGATCACCGCCTCCCTTCCAGCTGCTTTGTATGACTACGATCTTTCGTTGCGTCCAGACGGGTCGGTTGTGCGACCCAATTCCTTGAGTGACCTGAGTCGGCGGGAGTTTCGCGCGTGGCACGACACAGTCGGCCCTCCCACTGCAAGCCGATTTCCCTACAACAACACTCTTTCCAACCTCGCCCCGCTCAGTGGCGGTCGCAGCGGGGAGGATGTTGTTCTGACAAACGTCATCTCGTTTGATGTTCGCGTGTTTGACCCGCGGGCTCCCATCCGCACCTCCGCAGCGACGGGCGTAGCGACGACTCCCGGCGATCCTGGGTGGAGTGCTGCTTCGAATACCGGGGCGATCGGCGCATACGTCGACCTCGGCTGGGCAGGGGTCACTGTCACCAGCTTTGGCGGTTCGTTTCCGCCTAGCGGAAACACCGCTCTCGGGTCTTCCGGCATGCGAGTCAGCAACACCCCCAACAGCCGGACATTGCCGCTGATCTACGACACCTGGTCGACACACTACGAGTCCAACGGTGTCGACGATGATGGCGACGGCACTGCAGATGAAGGCACCAACGGCATTGACGACAACAGCGACGGCGTGATCGACGACTCGCTGGAAGCGGAGACGTCTCCGCCATATCCAGTAACGCTGCGCGGCATGGAAGTCAGGATTCGCACGTTCGAACCGACTAGCCGACAGATCCGACAGGTGACCGTTCGCCACACCTTCGTGCCGCACTAATGCTCCCCCCATCCACGAATGCTTGACCTCGCCCGCGAAAATCGCCGAAATCCTGCCTTTGTCCGGGGTCCTTCGCTGGACAACCCTGCCGCTGCCGTCGATAATCCAGTCGGGGACGGGGCAGTCGTTCGACGGCCCTTCACTTCCGACGCTAGGCCTTCACTCTCGCCAGAAAGCGACTCTGTTTTCCATGCATGCCACGTCACGCCGTTCGGGTTTTACGCTCGTCGAGCTTCTCGTCGTCATCGCCATCATCGGCACGCTGATGGGCCTGCTACTGCCGGCAGTCCAGAGCGCCCGAGAGGCGGGGCGTCGAAATACATGCATGAACAACCTGAGCCAACTCGGGAAGGCGGTAATCGCTTTTGATGGCGCTAAAGGCGCCATCCCAGGATGGCGTAATTACCATCCCAACCCCAGCGTTACGGGTACTTACGTTTACAACAACAACATCGCACGCGGCGCTGTTTCGTGGCCCGTTATGATCCTTCCGAACTTGGAGCGGCGCGATATCTACAAATTGTGGGAAACGGCAACTGCCTCCACGCCTAATGCCTCAACCGATGGTGTAATCTCGGCCGCAGCGCCGTACCTTGAAGTGTTTTCCTGCCCAACCGCCCCTTCCGACAACGCGAACGCGCCTTCAATCGCCTATGCGGGCAACATGGGCATAGGCGTATGGGAAAACACACAATCTAAAAATGACAGCGTTATGCTCGACAACATTGGCGTAAATGGTGGGTACTCTGGCATGCGACAAAACCTTGATGCAATCAGTTCAGGCGACGGCACCTCGATGACGGCATTGTTTGCTGAAAAAGACAAGACGACTTATTCTCCACAAGCATACTACGATGTCGCTCCGATAGCCTTCGCGAGCGGCGCGAGCGCCATTAACTCCTATGCCCCTAACAGGAGTTGGGGTACGAGTTCTTATCAGCTTGCTTCTCCAATCCCGGTTTTTGGACTTCCGCAAGATGCGCCCACGACTTCGAACCCAACGGCTGGTAATGCCCCGATGATCAATAGTTCAAATGGCGCGAACGACGGGTGTTGGGGCCGGCCTAACTCTAACCACCCGGGAGGCGTATTGATGGCGTTTTGCGATGGACACGTGATTTTCTTGAAGGACTCGATTGATTCCAGCACGTACTGCCATCTGCTCACACCGAACACGGTCAGTGCTAGCAGTGGAGGCGCCACTCGTACCATAATGGGTACCGCTTTTAATTACAGCACGCCAGTATCTGAGGGCAATTTTAATTAAATGCCCTCAAGACCTGGCTGCAATCCTCGGGCAATCGAGTGCACAGGCTGGTGGGAGCAGCGGAGGTTCGGCCGCAAGCCGATGGATCCGCTGCAGATCGCGTTTGGTCGCTCTGGCCTCGCCGGCTCCGGGGCTGATGTTGTCGGTCGATTTACGCTCGACGGTGAGATTGCACCCGGCGGCGGCGTCTGCATCCGCAAGACGTATCTCGGCAAGCACGTCGTACGGTACGAGGGCCAGTACGACGGCGAGGGCCGCATGTGGGGCCAGTGGACCTGCGGTCCAGACTCCGGCCGCTGGATGATCTCCGTCGGCCGTGGTGCAGGCGACGCGGAGCTTCCTCCGGATATCGCCGAAATCCGCCCACCCCGTCGCCCGGGCTGAGCTTACGCGCACGGCCTACAGCGCCGCCTTCTTCCACGCGTCGCGGACTATTTTTTTCGCGTCCTTCCCAAAGCCGCCCGCACCTCCCGCGATCTGCACCGTGATCGCCGCCATGTCGGCAAACACGCTCGTCCGCGAGAGCTGCAGCAGCGCCTCGTACCAGATCCGCCCCGCCACGTCTTCGCCGGCACCACGCCCGCCGGCAGCCCGATCGACAAGTGCGAGACTCTCTGATAGTGTACGCATGTACACGTTTTCTTGGGGCGGACCATGGCTCGTCTTTCTGACGAAATTCGCCAGCTTGTGCTCGCGAACCGCTACGTTATCGGCGAGCATGCAGCAGAGCGGCTTGCCGATCGCGGTATCGTGGAGTGTCAGATCGTCGCCGGCATGGAGGAGGCCCCTCGATGACGGAGCGACGCACCTCCCGCCCCCATCCCGTCGCAGAGTTTCGCATCGCGTTGCCAGACGGAACATCGTGCAAGGCTGTGTGGAGTCTTCTTCGTACATCCGGCGTCACCAAGCTCGTAACGGTTTATCTCGTTCAACACGACTCCCAGTCGATGGATACCGAGCCATGAGAATCCCCGGCAAGAGAGTGAAGCACACCCGACTCGTTCAGACTGATCGGTTCGTCGTCGCTGTCGAAGTTGAGCAGGTCATCCCAGTCGATGATCCAAGTGAGCCCTGCTACGAGGCAGAAACCATCGACTTCCTCAAGGACGTGCACGACCACGCTATCGCCGGCGATGTCACATGGCTCAAGGCCCGGGGCAAGGTCTATCAGGTCGTCGACGCAGCCTGACCGGCGCCCCGCCCCTACAGCCCAGCCTTCTTCCACGCGTCGCGG
>Ga0114973_10002682_pt1 | contig 12781 bp, 4 predicted proteins | sample M_140807_MF_Meta_FD_87025 | JGI IMG/M metagenome (GOLD analysis project Ga0114973, IMG submission 87025) | Freshwater microbial communities from Lake Montjoie, Canada to study carbon cycling - M_140807_MF_MetaG | ecosystem: Environmental > Aquatic > Freshwater > Lake | place: Lake Montjoie... | reverse complement strand
GTTGTACCAACCTGTGGTTGTGGCCAAGGTGGTTTGTGTTCCACCCGAGCCGCCAAGACGTGTGGTACCTGTGTAGACCTGGCTTGCGATGGTTTGGCTTGCACCGTTTACACGACCAGTGATGTTGATTGAACCAACTTGTCCTGCAAAGGTATTCCAGTCTGCGTCATGGTCTGTACCTGTGGAGCTTTTGCCGTATTGTAATTTTACAATACCGCCTGCATTCCAAAAATAACGTGCTTGAGCAGCACTTGGGAATGTTACAGTGTGTGTAAATGTGATAGTCCAGGCTGATTGACCAGAACCAGTGCCTGTGGTCTTGCTGGTTGTGCCAGTAAATGTGCCGTATTCTGTGCCGGATGCAGCAGCATTTCCACGAAATGTGGTGAGGTTGGTTAGATCAGTGTTGAGTGCGGACAGGATGCTGATAGTGTTACCGGCCGCAGGAGCTGTTCGTGCAGTTATGGCCACACCAGTATGACTGCCGGCTGTGGCGATATTGTTGACCAAGGTAGCCCATTGTGTGGCTGTGACTGTGTTGCCGGCTGATGGATTAGCCACCACAGTTTGTCCCCAACCTTTGTCGGTGGCACCCACGTTCCAAATATCGTTCAGGTTGGCGCCGGCAGTTCCGCCCGATGCTGTAGGTCCTACAAATCCATTGTAGTCTGCGGCTAAAATTGTTGATCCAGCTGTGTATGTCATTGCTTTTTCCTAATTATTTAATTGTAACGATGGCTTCTACTGTGCCTAGACCAGCGTCTAATTTATCTTTTAATGCACGGCCAATCACGTTGAATGCTGTGGCCTCGCCGTGTTGTGCAGATCTTGCCTGTCCGTTGCCGGCACTAACTAATCTGTCGCCTTTGCGTATTTGACCAATAACCTTAACAGGAACTCGTCCAGTCATTGCAACTGGGGGATGTGTAGCGTCTGGGCCTGCATTACTATTCATCAAATATGCTGCTCGTGTACTTATGACCCCAAACACATTTTCGCTTAAATCTGTGTTAACTTGAGTAATTTCTGCCGATCCACCCAGCTCAACCACGGTGCCAGGCAACAGGACTTCGTCGGCTTCAAAACGTTCTGCCACGTCAGCATAGTTAGCATTGATTTGGTTACCACTGATGGCACCATTGGAGCCAAACATGGTCAGGGTTGGTGTGACGTTTCCTGCCACGTTGACGCCAAGATAAAGATTGCCGCCAGATGTTTGGTTTCTCAATGTAACATCATTGCCAGAAACAGTTGCTCTAAAGTTGCTGTTGGCACCAACAAATAAACCAGTATTATTTAATACTGAAACTGTGCCGGTAGTTGATGTATTGGAATCTGTACGCATAAATGCATTGGCGTTGAACCCTGCCAAAGACTGAGCTGTTGTTGCAGTACCTTGGAACAACGGAACTTGGGTGCCAATTAGTGTAGCTAGAGTAATACCAGGACGTACTGTGGTAAATCCTGAAATTGCTGACTGAGGAGTAAATGCTGCATCTTTGCTTACAATACCCACAATGTCATCATTGACATAAAGTTCAATAACCACGTGCGATTGGCTTGTGTTGTCTACGATTGTGGCCACAATTGCACCTGTGGTGCCTGTGCCTGCTGTAAATTGTGGACCAACCAATAAGAAAGCTGTGCCAGTCCATACATTTAATTGTTGGTTGACTGTGTCATACCATAGGTCGCCGGTTACATTGTTGGTCGGAGCAGTTGAGCTAGAAGTAGCACTGCTGATAGTTTTCCATGTGACACCAGTGTACACTTTCATCAGGCCATTGCCGGAATCCCACCAAAGTTGACCAGTAAGTGGTGCCCCGGGTGCAGTGGTATTTGATGCATTTTCCAACAGGTGGATAAAGTTAGTGTCTAAAAACTCGCCATAACCAGCGTAGTTTTTACCTACCAAAGTCATTGAGCTAGAGGTATTGATTGTACCGTCTGCTATGGTAGCAAATAAAGCACCATCTGTTAAGTTAATTGTATATGACATTTATTGCTCCGTATTCATGTATTTACCGCAAAATAATATACTCATATTTATGCCGTACTCAAGTTAGTTAACGTTTGAATACGCAAAGTATAATCTATCTGTATCTGACGATTTAAACTCTTTTGTACTGGGTGGAAAATCACATGAGTGATCAACAATAAATTGCTGGCACTTCCGTTCCAACACTGTAATCCCAATTCGTCAAACACATATTCACCATTAAAATTGGTACTATTATCAAAGGCCTGTTGCCCAGCGGGTTCACCATAGTCCAACAAACACGTGGTTATAATATCAGTGTATACCTGACCCGAGGTGTGGACCACGGTCATATAGTTATTGGCTGGATCTGTATTGGCAGCTGAGTTGTCGTCAACCACTTTGCTGTAGGTTTCGTTGTACAGGCTGGCATTTTGTCCAGTGGTGTTTGGAGGCAAATAAGTGATTACACCAGTGGGATCCACAGCACTACCACCATTACCAAAGGCCATTTTATAAATGTATCCGGTGTTTCTGTCAGCCAGGGTATTGGCCATGCAGATACTGATATTTTCGTAATGTATGCTATTGTCCTTATCTACTAGTATCTGAGGATTATTTTTATCTGTTACGTCTGTGATTTTAATATGTCCTTTGATAATAGGTGCTAGTATATTACGCATTTTTTTGTCTTCCGCCTTTTCCAGTACCATATTTAACAGATTTCCATCCGCCTTTAGAGTAATAAATGTTACCAAACGGCAAATCATTCTCCCGACAAAATGCCCGTAGTCCTTTGACTTTTACTACTTGCCCTGTTGGATATTGAATTTCCCATTCAAGTGCATTGGGATTTTTTTCCCCGATTGTTTGTAAACTATGCAATTTTTTAGTTCTGTCAGATACTGTTGCTCCGGTTCTTTGTTTTGACCATATTTTTTTTGTTTCAATTGATGGGATCCATCCTTTTTTGCTGACAGACCAGTTTTTCTTGTGGGTCTCAGATCTTGTAGGCATTTTCCCGCCAGGTGGAAATCCGTCTAATCCTGTTTCAGGAACCAAGTTTGCCCAATCATTACTACCGACAACATCAAAAAACTCACTGAAAAATGTTGCAAACTCAAAAATATCCGATTCCTTTGTAAATAATTTATGCCACACAGTACTAACGTCTTTGCCGTGTTCATTCAAATGCCTTGACCAATAAAGACCAGAACCTGAATATACTGCTGGGTCAACTGATACAGTTTTCCCAAAATAAAGTTTACCTGTTTTGTTATGTTTTTTGATATAGAGACTCGTTGGAATCATGCTCGTTTCTCCACAAATACTTGTTTGGTAGCAGGATCAAAAATCTTTACAAAACCTTGTACTGATATTGACCCAGTTTCGTTTGGGCGTTTGGCCGCAGGAGGTGCGGAATTAGATTGTGTAGGTTGCGTATTTTCGCTCATATTTTATTTACCTTGATTATAAGCCCCGTAAAAACCTTGCGGCTGCAGTTTCGGTGATTTGTAAGGGTTCTCCATTGCTGGCAGTTCCTATCCCCTGGGCGTACCAAGTTACGCCGCGGCGTACCAGCATTGTTACTTCAACACCTGCAGGTGGAGGTTCATCAAACAGTATCTCGGCTGGATTGTCAGCAATAACTGAATAGCCGCTGGTTACTCTGATTCCGCCTACATATACTTCTAAACTTTCGTCACGAATAGTACTGTCCTCTAACAACAGGTTAATGTTGTCTGCGGTAAAGACAAGAGTGGTTCCATCGCCCAATGTACTGTTGCTAACAATATAATCTTGATCTTGTTGTGGTAATAAATTGCCGCGGCTCATGTTATAGACTGTAGCGCCACTGGCGTGTGTAGTAATGGCTGTGCCGGCGGTACCTCTTAACAGTCCGCTGACAGTGTTAGCAACTGTATCTCTATAACGATACATAATACGCTCGGCGTTGACTGTTAATACTCCCCAGACGTTGGCATCTAGGTTGGGTTCTACCAACGCACCAGCATTGTCTACGTAAATTATATCAGCATTGATATCTACAAACTCTGCGGTTGCAGTTGTAGTAGATGGGGTAATACGATAGGTGGCTTGAATTCCACGCATGTCTTGGAATATACGGAAAGCCATGGCTTCTGGAACAACAGCATTTGTAAACTGTGTAATCATAACCAAATCGTTGGAACGTAATATTCCAGAGGTCAATACTACTTCTGTACCACTCACAGTGAATCCTTGATTATTAAATAATCTACGACCATTTAAAGCTACCCACAAGCGATCTGGATCGGTTATTACCACACCCATATCAAGATTATTTGCAGTGACCACAGCACCTTGGCTATAATCGTAGGTACCCGGGCTATCAGTAACAGTGCCCACATCAAAGTCGGTACTGTCATAGGGTTCAGTTACAACAATTCCGCTGGTGACTGGTCCTACAAAACATTGGGTTAGGATTTTTTGTTGGCGTGGGTCGTTCCAGGTTGTAACAGCAATAATGTCACCATCACTTGGAATAAGTCCAGTGGATGTATTGAATACCAATTGATCGCCGTTAACATAACATTGTGTATTGGTTGTTACATAAATTAATATTTCAGAACCTATTGCTGGATCTTCGGCAAATATTACTTCTCTTGGGCCGCCACCATACGGTTCCAACACCCATTGTGTCTGAGCAGTCTGCGGAATACTATCAACATAAACCTGTACTTCATTTTCAACAATTATAGACGAGCTAAATCCCAATCTGTCAGGTATGGTATAGGCTGTACTACCGTCACCAAAATGGCGTATTCCTGCTGCGGTCCTAGCACGAACACCGTTGACTGTGACAATCAAGCAACTTGGGTTGACATAACTTAGGCTATTGTCAAGAGTATAAGTCAACACACCGGTAACACCATCAATCAATTGTGTTTGAGGAGCACTCCAACTGTAATCAACCGTGGTATCATTCACTACAGTAGGTGCAAGCACATACAAGGTAATGCTGTCTGTGATTGTATAAGTGGTGTTAAAAGTAACAGTGGTATTTTGGGCGCCGTCTGCAGCATAGGTATAATTTTCAGTAGAATCGTTTAACACGACCGGTAGATAATTACCATTGATAAAAATTACAAATTCTTGTATCTGTTCAGTGCCAGTAGCAGTATAATAGGCCACAGGAACCGTAATAGTATTGCCTACATCAGCACCATTATAAATATTTTTATAAAGTTGATCGCCGCCGCCAATTTCGTACGCGGTAATCACGATCACGTCACCATCATTTACATTTCCGCCAGGTATCATGGTCACTGTTTGATTTACGTAATCAACAGTATAATCGCCGCCCAAATGCAAATCTATGTTTTGAGTTTGATTGGCCACTAACACCAGAGCCGGATAGGGCAATAATCCAGCAAAACTTAACTCTAGCTGTGTTATATCTAACACATACTTGATTAGATCTGATGGGAATCCGTGACCGCGTTGTGTCCAATCGCTACCAGGTCGTGTGTACACCCGCAAATCTAATGTATCGAATTCACTGCCAGGAATAAGTTCTTCCGGGGCATGGCTACTGTAAGGGCCAATATAAACACCGCCATCCACGTTGATGTCTATGGCTCTTAATCCCAGATACGGATCTAAATAGGCACTGGAATATTTGGCATCTAAAATTCCAGGATCATAGGTTGGCCTTCCTTCTGCATCAATCGAAAAGTTATCAAACGGGTTGATGTCAAAATTACCCACGTCAAAGCCAGTGTTTTGATTAAAGTCGGGTGCGTCAACTTGTACGCCAGGATAATCAATGCCGTCAATTAACAATGGCAAACTGAGGCCTGGCATGTTTGCAGTAGGCACATACAAGCCCATAGTGCGGTCTACACCACTCAAGGTGTCGGCATCAACCTGTGTCCATTGGGCTAAATCAAATGTAGACGAAGATTGTGTAATATCAGATGACCATACTAAATTTTTCCATCGTACCTGCTCGCCTTCAGCATAGACTACATTGGCCTGCCATTCATAAATGGTAGTCGCATATTGATAACGGTCGTACTTGATAGTGGTCTTGATGCTTCTAACCAAATTGTTGCCCATCACAGGAACTAATTTTATAGCAGATGTAGTAAAGTTAGGATAAACTCCATTGATAGCAATCAATGGCGTAGTAAAGTAACCAGATCCGGCCACGGTTACAGTAACAGTGGCAATGGTGCCATTGGCTCTAAGGATGGCTGTGGCCTGAGCACTTGGACCTGTGTAGGTCAGTGTTGCGGAGCCATTGACCACACTTCCTGAGGTAACGGTTGGTGCAACATTGTTGGTAGTACCAGCCACTGTCACAGTGTACAGATTACTACGATAAGCAATTTGTTCTCCAACAGTGTATGCAGTGTTGGCCATCCACTCAGCACCAATGGTTATAACTGGTACTGTGGCATATGTAGTTGTGGTATCAATCACATCAACGCTGTCCACGCTCAAGGTATAATTGTTAAACCAGTCACTCCAAGGACGCTCTAACCAAATTTGTGCGTTGCTGGCAGCATCGCTGGTAAATGATTGATTTACACTGTCACTATAAGTGTATGGGGTCAACACAGGACTTACAAACTGCGGAAGCTCTGATGTATTCCAGTATGCTGGCACATCATAGTCTGTCAGAGACCCTTGGAAATCGTCGATCCCGTTGTAGATCAAATTAAACGCAAGATTTTGCACATGATATGGTTTAACTTCATTGAGATAATCCAACACAAATGTTTGGTTATCGGGCTGATATAACTCATATGGTAACAGGCCACGTATGATATGATCTACATTGATATAGCTAGTTTTGATTAACCAACTAGGACTTTCTAATTCACTGTAGATGTATTTGAATGTCAATATCAATAATCGATTGCGTTCAATTAGTAAATCATCAATGAATAGTTCTTCGTTGATTGCCTTAATAATTTGTCGAGTTTCGATCACAGGCTCTTGATCAAAATAATTTGAATCAAATACCTCTACATCAAACCCATACCCGCCTGCGGCATAATTCCATAGCACCGAACTAAACTCAATGGTACCGTCTTCGAGTCCTACCCGATCCCATCCTGTGGCAGTTCTTAAATAAATTTCAAATTTACCTTGGCCATTGGCTGTAACTTTAACACTGCTGCCAATCGGCGCATCGGTCAAGCTCAATGTTTGCAATCCTGCGGTATTGGACACTGTGGCTATGGGTTGCAGACTACTGTTATAACCTGGCAAATACCAATTGATGTAGTTCCAATACAATGGTGTATCGTAATTTTGTACCTGTACTAGATCCAGCACACGCTGGCCAGGTGCGTTACCGTTGGCCACAACATATATAGACCAGCGGCCGTTTTGATCGGCGTCTGACAATACCAAATATTTGTAACCAATTGGTACTAGATAAAGATCTTGATATGACAAGATTTCAAGGTTAGCAACTTCATAATCCCATGCACCAGAATTAGCAGCTGGTGTAGGCTCACTGCTGTTTAACAAACGGAAACTGCGAGTTTCGCTGATAGGATATTGAGCCAATATGGTATTAGCACGACCCAGATAGTTTTCTAAGGCTGTAAAGCGATTGATAAACATACTTTGACGTGGTCGGAACTGTACTCCATACTGCATGCCAGGACTTAATCGAGGATCTGGAACAGCAGCACCAGTGGTAGTTATTCCGCAGAAACTGTCTAAAAACTTACGATATAAATTGGCATTCAAAAATGCATCAGCTTTGCCGTCGGCAATAAACGCATATTCGGTGTGTATGTCATTTTCACTACCCTGCGCCTGGCGGTCGTATTCTACGTGTAATATAGTGTCAAACGCCGACAGTAAGGTGTCAGCATTATAAATGGCTATGGCATTGGCTGTTAACGCTGCTATGTACGGTAATCCACTATTGCCTGGGTTTAGAATATAGCTGGCAATGGCAGTGGTACTCAAGGTTTTTCCAAACTGTGTGGCCACTGTGACAATTCCACGCACCCAGAAATAATAAGTTGTAACCAAAAGTCCTTGACTGTTGACCGAGGAATGTACTGTATAGCTAGTGGTGCTAAATGGCGTGCCTGTGCCTGTGTAGTTTACAGGCGGAACATCGCTGGCTGTCCATTGATACATGTCAATGGTGCTTCCAGGAAACACCTGGCCCCATCTACGACTAGCATAGGTCAAGTTATCTTGATTGGCATCAATGAATCTGACTGAGTTGGTATCCCACCAAATTTCACCTTCGTGTGCTGGACCCCAGCTGGTACCTATGTTGTGTACAGTGCCAGTGTTATAACCAGCCGGATCAACGGCACCAATATAATCAATATTTCTACGTGCCACACCTAGAATCTTGCCTTGTAGAGGATCAATATAATCAAAATAAGTTTGTGTGCTGTTTAATAGTTTGTCATAAGAATAAACAGAACTGATTAAATTTACGTCAACCATGGGCAGTTGTGAGTAGAGCACTTGCCATGTTGCTGCGTCATTGGCATTGTCTAATACTGATACACTTCCATAATTTAAATTACTGTCGCCAAAGTCGGTGCCCGGAGCTCCTACCAATAATCTACCATTTCTATAGTTAACTGCTGTGCCAAATAAATCTCCAGTTTCCAGAGTGGTCACATAAACCTGTTGACCAAATACAAATTTTCCAGGATTGGTAATGTTGTCATCAGCACTAGGCAAATAATCATATGTGTATACTACTCCTGAATTGTTAATGTATCCAAAGAATGTAGTGCTACGATCATCAAAATAAGTTTCGCCGTTGTCAAACACAGTGAGTTCATACACATCACCGTTTGGTGATCCCACTACTAAATTAACTGCACCGGTATTTACATTTACTGCCGCACCAAATTGCGCAAAATCTGTGGGGTTTGGACTGATGATTGTTTGTGTGTAAGCATAAGTTTCAAATCCAAGGTCATAAAATGCTGAACCAATGGTACTGTCATCTGCCGCAGTGCCAGGCAACACTGTGAGTTTGTTAAATTCCTCGGCTGCAGCAAGATTAATCACGTTTAATGTTAGTCGACCAGCTACTACCAATATGTCAGACCCAAAGCCCGGAGCATAGACAAATGCAATTTGTTGAGTAGTGTTATTATAAGTGTAATCTACACCAACTGTTTGCAAAACATCGTCAATATACACCACTGTGGTATAGTCGCTAGCAGAAGAATAAACATTTCCAATGTCAAATATCTTTGTTAATCCATCACCTATTAATAAAACATCCGAAACTGTTGAGGCTATTGCGTTGGGTATTCCGGCATTGTTAATAGCAACAACTAGTCCGGCCACGGTATTATTGGGACTGTCAGGAACTGTCACTTCGATACTATTGACACGAATAGTATCTCCTGGCGTCAATGTAGGATTAGCCACGGTGCTGGTGATTATGCCATAGATTCTAGATTGATTTACTTGACGTTGAACCATGCCAGCCTGTGGAACGCCGGCACCGCTTGAATCCAATGGTGCACCAACATACACACTGCAATTGTTAGAACAAATATCTAGACTTTGGCCAAACAACGATTCATCAATTACATTTTCTGCTGCAAATTTTTGTACAAACTGGAACTGGTTGGTTTCAATTTCTAAAGTATCACCAATGGACAGAGTCAATGAGCCGGACAATATAATATTAGATCCGCTGACAGTAAATTGTCCATCAATATATTGACTGGTATTGGTCAAGTACTGATTGTTCAGTATTACCGAAACAGGATTTGTATACAAGCCGGGGATAGCATAGGTCATTTGTGCGGCATTATTAATTATGTATTTTACCACGCTACGATCAAATGCATATACAACACCAGCATTGCTGATGATATCACCATTGGCATCTGGGGCACTGTCGTAAGGAGCACCAACAAGTATTTGAGTACCAGTGTAATCTGTGGTAATACTGGTGCCAAACATACCATCCATATCACCACCATTTAGAATAGATGTAAGATTGTCACTGTTTACATATTGCCAATAGGCTCCGGCAACCGCAGACTGTGCCGCAATAACAGCACCCGGTGCTGGTAATGTTATAAATGTGAGTGTGCCGTTGCTAAATGTATAGTCAATGTAAGGACGTTGTATTACGCCGTCAACAATGATTGTAAATGCGTCGTATGATGTTGCGGTATACAAATATTCTTCTAACGAGAATACTGTAGTATTAGATACTCCACTGCCGGTCCAGGTAAATCCAGTGATGCCACCACTGGTGACTTCAGTCACTGTGACAGTGATATTGTTGGCTGCACTTCCGGTAGGATCGACCTGTGTGTAATTGATGGTCAATTGATTGCCAACTGCATAACTGATACCAGGTGCTGTCAAACCAACTGCATATGTACCGCGTGTGTTGGATACTGAAAATTTGGCACCGGATCCTGAGCCTGTGGTGCTATTTTGTTGCACATTTTGATAGTTGTTAAAATCCAACTGTACAGCAACACGACGACGTATACTTAATACACTGTTAGCTGACGGAACAGTTAATAACTGAACCAATACCCCGGACACTGTGTAATCTACTCCTAATACCAACTGTTGATTATTTAATGCAACTACTAGTTGTTCTGGGTATGACACATCAACAGTGATGTTGGTGTTGTAGACAAATGTAGCGGTGGTTCCATTGGTGGTGTAAGTTATATATTGTTCTGGAATATCTACACGATTGTAAGCATAAACTTGATTGATACCAGGAGCAGTAACATACATCCAGCGTTCATCGTTGCTAATCGTTACCTCGGTACCAAATCCAATAGCACTAAAATTTTGGTCTGGTGCTACAAGTAATTGTGATTGCAAATAATTATTAGAACCCGGAATTAAATAAAGAACAACAGCATATCCTGCTCCAGAATTACTGGCACTGGCTCCGGCAACAGCCCAGGTCCTGGCACCAAAACTTACGCTATTACCAAATCCTACTGTATCGGTGGCAGTGAGCAATATTTCTGTGTTTTCTATGTAATCATTGATATTACCCAATCGATACGTATAGACTGCACCGGCACCGGCCGCTGCGTCTGGTGCACCTACTAGAAGAGCATAGTGATTAGAGCTTTGAGCTAGACTGGTACCAAATAAAGAATTAGACTCTGGAACATTGGCTGCCAATTGGTCTATAGGCGCAAATGGATCGGCCTTTTGTAGAACCTCCCAATGGCCATTGCCATCGTTATCGATCCAGGCAGTGGCACCGGGTATAAACTCATTGACATACGGTAAATTTACAATGTCGCTGGCCTGACTTACACGCATGGTTTGTAGATAGAATGCAATACCTGTGCCAGTGATTGTGGTTTGATTAGAATTGTTAAATGCGTACTGAATAACTACAGTGTCAATGGTTGGCCTACTCAACACACGATAGACACCATCTACTGCGTCGCTGAAATAACGAATAATTATTGAATCACCTACGTCCAAATTAACTGTGGTACTAAACTGTGCTCGACTGGTTCCGTTAAGATTATCGGTTAATTGTGTTATGCGACCAGTGACTTGACGACATTGATAAATGTTCCAGTCGTAGCTGTTGTCTTGTGCTACCCAAATTGTGGTGCCATTACCAACTGTGTTAATGTTGGCCGCAATGTTTGAGGGATTGTTGAGGTTGAATACTGTGATGTCTACATCATTAAAATTAACATAACCAGCAGAAGGCAGTGCAGTATCTATGTCTCTGGTATAGGTTGTGGGCAGGATATCGGTATTAGGTATTGCATAGCTTTCTGCCCAGAGATTACTCAACAAAATAGTTTGGTCAGCCTGGCTTTCAGTTCCGGGTTGAATGATTTGCACTGTGCTGGGATTACCAGTGAGCACAGCTTCATTGAGAGCTATTTCAAACCAACTGCGATTGGCTTGTGCTCCGTAGGTTCCAACCTGGATACCCCAATTTTCGTATATGTTGTATTGAGCAGATAACTTGTCAAAACTCACTTGCGTGAACAAGTCTGTGGCCTGTGTGGAGCCTTTGGTGCTAATAAATTGTTGATACAGTTGTACTTGGCTGGCGTCACTCAAATTCAAATCTACCATGTACTGCCTTGGTCTAAATCCTATCAGATTAAAGGCCAATAGGTCATTGTCTCTGTTGAGATTAGCAGTTTGCGTATCATAACTGTTGGCCAACTGATCAGCTTTAGTGGCCAAGTTCTGTAACAATCCTTGCTGAATAGCGTCGTAATTGCTCTTGTACCAGTCTGCGTATTCAAATGTGATCTTGGGTTGTACAATGGTAGAGGCTTGCCAGTAACTATTTTTGTAGATAACAATATCGCCCTTGGTATACTTGGTATTTGCTTTCCACGCTACAACGTTATTTTGATTTAAAATAAAGCCTTGGGCATTTAATGTACCATTCCATTCAGTGGATGTGGCAGCTTTTAATTGTAGTCGATTTTGTCTTTCAGCTGTAATGCTATTATAAATTAAATCATTAAAGATAGTGCGATTATCCAACACAATCATGTCTTCATAGTCAGTAAATTTTAACTGTAGGTAACTGATAGTTTGATTGCCGCCTGGCTCTGGATTGAGTGTAAAGGTATTTCCCTCGCGCTGAATAATTAAATTTCTGGCATTGAATGCTTGACTATTTTGATCCAGCAACAAATTCTCTGGAGTATAGGTCACAATAGAATCTACCACTGCACCAGCTTTGAAGGAAATAAGCTGTGTGGCTGACGGGTTTAAATTGATAATAGTACCGTCAGCCCAACCTTGGTTAGCAAAGTATATAAATTC
>Ga0114973_10002681_pt1 | contig 12782 bp, 16 predicted proteins | sample M_140807_MF_Meta_FD_87025 | JGI IMG/M metagenome (GOLD analysis project Ga0114973, IMG submission 87025) | Freshwater microbial communities from Lake Montjoie, Canada to study carbon cycling - M_140807_MF_MetaG | ecosystem: Environmental > Aquatic > Freshwater > Lake | place: Lake Montjoie... | reverse complement strand
TTCTTAGCTTTACCACCGGGAGTGGTTCTGGGATCTCCGTAGATGACCCCTATTTTTTCACGCCACTGGTTGATAATCAGCCCAAGACAATTTCTCTCATCATCTATGAGAGAGCGTCGCTGTGCCTTAGAAGACTTACGCATGAACTTTCCAGTAAGGCGGGCACCTAGACCTACGGCAAACTGCTCCATGGTCTTCTCGTCTTCCTCACCGGGGACGAGTGCCGGTAGAGAGTCGATGACAACAGCATCAACTACACGGGCGTCTAACATATCGATAACGATTTGATACGCCTCTTCCATCACGTTGGTGGTAGCGAGCGTAACCCTCTTCAAGTCCACTCCAAGAGCTACGGCCCAATCGGGAACGAACTCTTCAGAAGCCACCCATAAACAATGATAATCGGGATTAAGGGCTTGGTTGGCAGCGATGGTCTTGAGAACCATGACTGTCTTACCATTTGACTCGTTACCGATAATCTCATTCCACTGGTTAAGGGGCCACCCTCCACCAAGCATCACATCAAATGCTAGAGAACCAGTAGTACAACGGGGTATGGATTTATGGTTTACGTCGTCGCCGTTGACAAGCGTGTCACTTCCGAAACGCTTGTTCTGTCGGGCGATTACTTCTTCGATGGTAGGCGACATTGTTTCCTTTAACCTGCGTAAGTAGCAGGATCTCCTTGGGTGAACATTCCGTTGTAACCACAGTCATAACACATAGGGGCGGGGGCAGGACCTCTAGAAGGCCCATTGGTGCGGGAGAAGTAGTGACCTCCACCACATTGGGGGCAGGCATACACCTCTTTCCTATGTGCCTCGCCGCCCTGCCATTGCATAGCAGCATCATAAAGGTTATCGGGAGTAACCTTGATCTGCTGCTGCTGCTGAGGAACCTGAGGGGCTTGTGGCGCCTGAGGTGCCTGTTGCTGATATTGAGGATACCTAGGAGTAGGGATCAGAGGAGTCCGCTGCTGCGGCTGTCCCAATCTCCGTGCCCACCAATCTGAATCAGACATTATTTAGCCTCCGACCAACGCTTTCCAATTCCGGCTTCGGCTGTCAAGGGTACATCACCAAGGACCGGAATACCATTACAAGTAACACTCTCCATTGTGTTTACCAACAGAGACTTTGCATCTTCTATCATGTGCTCAGGGGCCTGCACAACTACTTCGTCATGCACGTTGAGCAGTATGTCTATATCTTTATCAGATATAGCCTTATGAAGGTCAACCATGGCGAGCTTCATAACATTGGCAGCGAATCCCTGAACGAGACTGTTGATGACTTGACGCTCTGCTCTAGCTCGCTCTTTGATATCTTCTGAGTAAAGGTCAGGAAGCCTACGCCGACGACCAAAAGGTGGTATCACAGCATATGGGATCTTGTTATCCTTACGGCTGCCATTGTTTCTAGCCGCCTTGATCATCTCATCCTTCCAAGCGGAAAGACCTGCGAACTGAGCGAAGTAGCGTTCAATGAACTCCTGTGCCTGTTCCATTGAACAATCAGCTACCTGAGCAATCTTCTGAGGTCCTGCTCCGTAGAGAGTCCCGAAGTTCTGAGTCTTGCCGACCTGTCGTTGCTCATTGGTTACTTCCTCAATGGGTACTCCAAGCATTGCTGAAGCGGCCTCAGCGTGAATATCAAGTCCTTCTTGGAACACTCGGACCATCTCCTTATCTCCTGAGAGATAGGCAGCACAGCGGAGTTCGACCTGATCGTAGTCAGCCACTACCAACAGACAACCCTCGTCAGCCATGAAAGAATCTCGGATGACATCCCCTCGGGGAATTTGCTGGAGGTTAGGGTTCATACTGGACAGGCGACCGGTGACAGTCCTGTGCTGATTGAACGAAGTGTGTAGGCGACCCTTGACCAGCTTCTCAGTAAGACCGTCGATGAACGTACTGATCATCTTGTCCTTCTCAGACCATTCCAACATCATGGCCGCAAGCTCATTTTCCTTGGCGTAGTGCTCAAGGGTGGCCTGATTCAACTGAGGAGTGTTGGTCTTAGCAGTAAAGGTCAGAGGCTTCAGACCTTGTCCCCCATCCTTCTTGGGGCCGAACAGGTATTTCCGCTTCATGGTTGGATTGGAGATCGGGAACTGTTCTCCGCATATGCTCCAGATGCGTCCCGCTGTAGCTAAGCGTTCTTGCTCCAGTTCTTCTCCTCGCCGCTTAAGTAGTTCGGTATCGATATTAATACCAGTAAGCTCCATATCCATAAGGACTGGATAGAGGGCCATCTCTACTTCAAATGTCCGCATGAGATCTGGATACTTCTTCAGGAGCTTCATGTGGTCTTGGTAGTAGAGATGGGTGTACCACACATCTTTAGCGAGATACCTAGCCACCTCATCAATGGGCTGCTCGTTGACTCCTATCCGGCCCAAGTTCGGGTAGAACTTTTTACGGACGGCGGGATTAGGAGACACGCGCAGCCAGTCCATAACAAGATCCTTCAGACCGTAGCGGTCAAGGTTCTCATCAAGAACATGGGTGAGAAGAATTGTGTCCACATAAGGACCGGGAGCGATCCAGTTGTCGTAGTACTTAGCAATAGATTCAAGATCAAACTTGACGTTATGACCTATCTTCACGCGTTCGCTGAAGAACAAGGGTGCAAGTGCTTCAAATACCACGTCTTGTCGAAGTTGGGGACCGGGATCAGCGAACGTAGCCGGAACGGTGTAGCTCTTCTTAAGCTGGCTTAGCTGACCGTTTTTCAGCGCCTTGCGCTCCTCGTCGGGAGGAAGACGTTTCTCGGTGTATGAAGGTGTAAGCAATACACCTTTGGGGTGTCCCATAGGAATAAGGACAGTCCTATCTGACACGGCAAACCCGATCCAAGAGATCTCATTGATCTTAGGATGAGCGAAGTTCGTTTCTACGTCTACAACGAACTCTTCGTATCTAGAGAGGTGGGCTACCGCTTCGGCAAGATGTTCCCTAGTACGGATGACAAAGGGGGAAGGCCGAAACCTTCCCCCCGTTGACATGGTTGACATGGTTGACATCAGTCGCCGTCGGAGATTTCCTGAGCGATCTCTTCAAGATCCGACTTCTTAGGGATCTGAATGATCGATGAATCATAGAGACCCGCTGCCTTGATTTCGGCGGCACTCGGGGGAGTGATGTCGTAGTCATCCTGAAGAACGCTTTCACGAACAGGAATGAGGTTGTACTGAGTGGTCTGAGCCTTACCAGTACGGTTCACAGCGAAGTAAGCCTTGGACAGCGGGCCAACCTTCGGGTCGTTGGCGTAGGCACGGATCGTGGCGAACAGCTTGGAGCCGACATCCCACGTCTTCAGGCCGACCTGACCATCATCACCGATGAGGGCCACGTTGAACGAGGACACAGCCTGTGGGCGGTCACCGGTGGAGCAGAGCGGGCAAGTCTTGCCCACGGTCTCCAAGCAGGTGTACGCACGCTTGCTGATGCCGTTCGGACCACGACGGTCCACCCAATGGCGGCGGTAGTTGGCGTAGGGCTGATCCTCAAGGAACTTGATGATCTGCATGTTGTTATCCAGCTTCAGGATCTGAGCGAAACCTGAGGAGGAGTCCATGACGTTCTGACCGGCAGTCCACCCTGAACGGATAGGTGCAACGGTGTCGTCGGAACTAGCGACCTCTTCTTCAACTTCAAGAGGGGTCTTCGTGGTGCGGGGACGGGGAGCGATTTCCTCGTCTTCGTAATCGTATTCTTCGCTTGACATGTTAGCTATGTTCTTTCTCAAGTAGTGTGATGTATAACTGATTGACTCGCTGAGCGAATCGTTTGGTTGGGGCTTTCCCGTTGAAGATGACACCCTCGTCTTTGGCGATCTGTATGGTTCCGAGAATCTGCTCTCGGGTCCATAGCCTCCTGCCTTTGACTGAAGTGTTGGGAAGCCCATCTCCCCTTGGTTTGGGAGATCGGTAGGGAGACTTGGGCAGTAAGCCCTTGTTCTCCCAAGACCTAATGGTTACTACAGATCTATTCAGAGCGCAAGCCAATCCTGAGATTGTGAAGAACTCTCTTTCCTCGCCCTTGATTCTATACACCGTGGGGTTCTCATCCCACGCCGATTCCTGAATCGGTTCGGGAGCTACGTCACGGTTTACGGGTTTCCGTTTACCGGGGACAGTTAGGTCCGAGAATCTATCAAGAAGGGGATCGGTAGGCATCAGTGTTTGAGGTAAGTGTTTATACGGTCGTAGAGATCGACTATCTCTGGTTGGATGTTAGCGGGGGCTGGGTACGATTTCAAGACCACTTGGAGAACCTGAAGGTCTTTAATAGTCAGTTTGAATGCTTGAGCCTTTGCCACCGTGAGTTCCTTGATTGTATGAGCGGATAACCATGATACACGGGTTTGTCCTACTTCTCCTTAACAAGGATAAAGGCATAGGTTTCTTTTTCAGAATACAGAGCGGCGATCTCATCGTCAGGAATAATTCCTGCGAAGTTAGCGGCAAGCAGGCCGTCTTCATTGAGGACTGTAACGGTCTCTAGACAGTCCTTCTCAAGGTTGTATTTCGTGACCAATGCAAGAGCGGCTTCCTCATCAAGTACCTGCGATACTCGTCGCTCACGCTTTACCGCTTCTACGCCGTCCATAGGCTCCGGCAGATAGATGAAGCTGTTGCCCTTCTCATCAGACTCGGCCTCATAGGTGAGGACCTCCATGAGGCTCTTCTTCACGAAGTCCTCGTTCTTCTGAAGACCTTCACGACCTTTGCGGAACTGGAGGTACTGCTTAATCAAATCAAGTGAAGTAGACATGTTTATCCTAATCGTTGAACCATATACGGACAGCGGCCATACAGGGATCTCCCCCGTCTTCCCATTCTTGTATCTCTTCCTCTGTATCGGGAAGACCGTCATGCGTAGCACATACTGCGTCAGAACAGTAACCCTTATCGATACCGTACTGAAGCCATTCAGTTATATTCACTAGCTTTCCACTTTCTCATGTTTACAAAGTTGACTGTCCACCACATGAAGGACATTGCAATAAATCCGGGTTTGTTATATATGAGGGAGTAGATGAACCACGGAATGGAATGGGCCAATAAGATTGCCCAGCCCCACCATAGTTTCTTTCCGATAATCCACATCCCTGTGATACCGATTACCTCAAATACAAATAGTATCCACGTCCATATGTTTTCAGGACTCATCTTCAAGGCTTTTTACTACGCCCTCAATGTGAACGGTGAGAAAGCTGATCAACTGAGAACGAGACTCAGGATCAGAGATGTTCCACGCCCGACCGACAAGAGTCGACTTCCACTTGTTGGTGTTCACATAATTCTCTACTGCTTCTTGAACGGCATTCACAGCCAGTCTCCTTCTTCTTCGGGAATGATGGTAGGGAAAGGTACAACAGCGGCTCTGCGAACAACATAGATGCCTGCGATGGTGTGACTGTTACACATGCAGCATCTCTCAAGAGGATGTCCGGGGGCATGACTGGGAATGGAATAGGAGACAGGTACGAACTCACCATCATCGGTGAGTTCCCAGTCGCCGGTTTCGTGTATCCAGCAGGGGTCACATATTGGTTGCTTTTCCATTGCTCTCCTTATCGATTAGTTAAGTTTAGATTCATACTACGATTCCAAGCGTCATGCAAGACTTCATCTGATTCAATGTCACCGGGGTCCTTGGCGTCAAGTCCCGAGTAGCTGAAGTCGAATACTACACAACCTCGCTTCTCCAGCATCCTGTGTAGCAGGTCTCTTGCTTGTTTACCGGCATTGTCATTATCCATAGCCGAAATAATGACTTTGAAATTCCTTGCAAGAAGGTTTACCTGCTCTGTACTAATGGATGCTCCGAAACTGGATACGGCAGGAACACCTACACCGTACAAACGTACGGCATCAAGAGGAGACTCCACAATGGTTATCCTAGATTCGGATTTGAACAGGTGCAGTCCGAATAAGGTTGTGGACTTCTCCATACCCTTAGGGTGATTCAGGACCACCCCCTTCTGCCGAAACTGAAAGCCCATAAGGCCACCTGTGGGAGTTCGAATAGGAATGACCCATGTCTTTCCTTCTTTATCCCAGCGGATCTCAAAATGATCGACCGACTCTCTCGTGAGATGTCGACGTTCCATAAGCTTGGTTGGCAAGTCTGTGTAGTTATGCAAAACCCACTCATTGATAAGTGGTCCCGTTTCCTTGACTACAGGTTTCTGCTCCATGGACGCCAACAACGACTGCTTGGATAGTTCCCACTCCAAGTCATCGGGGACTTCTCCCATGAGGTCTCTGTAAAGAGTAGCCAGTGTTCCGGCGTACCCACACGAGAAGCAATGGTGTACATAGGTCTTGGCATTGATTGACCATGACGGGTGGGCGTCTTCTCTTCCCGTCCGTGCAAGGTGCATCGGGCATTTGCCCATGATCTCATCGCCACTCTCCTTGAGTACCTCTACGCCGATGCCGTACAGAATGTTCTCAATATCAAGCTGCACCTTCATCCTCCTCTTCCCAATGACTGTGAAGTGATGACGGCTTGGGCTTGGAAGAACTGGACACCGGAGGAGTCTGATTGTTCAGCATCGTCTCGTAATCCTTACCACTGATCTCTTCAATCAGACCTTGGCTCCAGTCAAACCGGACGTGTACTTCTCCCTTGGGGCTTGACCGGGATGCGATGACTTTAAACTTTGATACTCCTTGAAACTGTTCGTGAGCTTCTACACCGAACACGATGTCTGAGTCCTGAGCGAACGAGGAGGAGTAACCGATTGACTCCATCCTCAGCCCGCCCTTGGATCGATAGAGCATGGCCTGTGTGGAGATGACGATAGGTATGCGAAGGGTCTGAGCAAGGCGCTTGAATCCCCGTGTGATGCTGGTGAGCGCTTGAGGAGTTCCCTTGTCGTTACCGGACTCGTCATCCATGAGGTACACACCGTCAACGATTACAAGAGCAGGTTGGTACTGTTGGATCTTTGCCTGCACTCCCGAAACAGTGATGGCGCTAGTCACATCACTGGTGAATGTAAACCCCGACATTCCCTTCCTGAGATTTAACATTCTCTCAAGCGTCTTCTCTTCTTCAGGGGTCTGTCCTCCGGTGAGGATCTTGGTAAGGCCAATACCTGACAGAAGAGATAGGAGTCGATCCTCCTGCTCCTCCGTGCTCATCTCGAAAGTGATGAACAGGACGTGATGTCCGTTCCTGTGAGCGTTCAAGGCCATCTTGAGAAGGATGCTGGATTTACCGGCCTTGGGAGTTCCGATCATGGTGATCAATTGCTCAGATTGAAGTCCGCTTGTGAGAGCATCAATACCATTCAAACCTGTTGTAATACCTTTGAGAGTATTAGGATTAAGTCGACGTTCCCTAAGCCGTTCGATAATCCGGTCTTGCGATAGGAAGAAGTCGCTATCTCGTCCCTGAGAAATCTCGTGAGCGGCCTGAGACATACCCTGACGGATAATCAACTCAAGGTCATCACCAATGTTAGGACCGTCTTCGGAGTTTGCCCGCTGAGCGAAGTCCTGCATGGATCGCATCAGGATTACTTTCTTGCGATCCTGCTTTAGCTGATTGAGGAAGTACGAAAGTGGTTCATCATAGTTATCAAAACTGTATGTGGGATAAGCCTTATGTACAGCCTCTTGGGAAGGAGGTTTCCCATGACTCTTGTAGTGCTCAACGACAAGCTTCCATACCTGACAATGCTTCTCGTCAGGAAAGAAATCTTCAGTAATCTTGGATTCAATAAATGGGAGAAGATCTCCGTCTTGGACGATCTTGGAGAGGCAGGCGTTTTGGATGTCCATCAGAAGTACCCACCGAACTGCGTTTCGTACGCACGGATTCCGTAGCGATCCAACCGCTCAGGAATTGAATCAATCACATGGTGGACGTTGGGGCGCCACGAGAGAGACTCGCAGAACAGATCGAAGTCAGAGTACTCACACCCTGAAACCCTTACCTCGTACTTACCCAACCAGTCTGCCGCCATGTCACCGACCTCGGGAGCGAGGAAGGTCACCACATCCACCGGAGTGTTCATTCGATACGCCTTGTCGTTGATGGTCTTGATGGCCTGCTTGTTCCATCCCCAGTAGTCAGCCGACACCCATTCAGTTTCCTTATTACGCCCAAGGAGTCCCGAACGATGTGTCTCAGGAGGAGGAACCTGAGCGAGTATTCCTTCTAGCACCACCACGATGCGGTTGTCCATCCACGTTGCAAGATCTCCTTTTTCCATCTTCAACCCCTCGGCTCTAAGCGTACGGTCATGCTCTTGCGTTCTATCACAGACTTGAAACCTGAGGGCAAGTTATCCCATAGGCCGGTCTGACAAGCGATCACATTGGGCAGACGCTTGGCTTCACGGAGACGGAGAAGATTCTCCACCTCGTAGGTGTGCATCGGAGTGTAACCACGACCCACATCGTCAAGAAACAGGAACGGACATTCCTTCATGCTCCAGTACATGCGCTCCCAGTCCGTGTACTCCTTCCACAGAGCGTCGTCCCGTGCGTACTTCTGAGTCATCTCCTCCATGCGCCACATGTTCCGCAGGTCAGCCAAGAAGTCGGATTCAGTCCAGTAGAACATCTCGGTTCGGGATATGTCGTGTATCTCCTTCAAGACTTCAATGCCGGTTGTGGTTTTCCCACACCCAGCCGGTCCAAGAAGAAGAAGCCCAAGTCCTAGTTCCCATCCTGCCGATACGAGATACTCTGATATCAATTCGTTATTACTGATATCTACGACAGGGGTATTTGGGATACTGGACCCCGGTACGAAGTTGTTGTCGCCTGATCGAATCATCGTTTCATCTTCTCCTTGAATCGTTCCAACTCGGATTGCTCGTCAACAGCCACAGTTCGCTCGGAGGACTGAGAGAAGATCTTGTACAACCTGCCTTTGTTGTACAGGAAGTCTTTCCAAAGCTCATCGCTCTTGGGGGAAAGCTGACCTGAGTCGATCAATCTGAAGAAGGCGTCGATCATTCCTTCAACCTCGGCCTCGGAGTGCTCGGTAAGGAGAGCGTTCAGCCTGTTCATAAACACCCGCTGTACTGACCAATGGACTGGAAGGTTCAGTCGGGACTCTCGTGACTTCATCCAGCAATCTTGAAACTTGATGGTCAGTCTCATGGACGGGCCGGGTGCTCGTTTAGTTTTCTGTTTCGATTCCTTTGCCACAGAGAAGTCGTCGGAGTCCTTGGAAGCGGACCATTCATCTTCATGTCTCATTGTTTCTCCGTCTGAAAGAGTAGGAGCGACCGAAGGTCGCGAGCTATCCGTAAGGAGATGGGTTTCTCTCCGGGTATTTAACTGGGTATAGGGGACAAAAGTGCTGGTCAGAGCGTTGTCCGTGTGACTATATTTCACATGCGTGTGAACTATGTTCACATCCGTGTGACTATATTTCACATCGGGAGGGTTTTCCACAAGCTCTTCAATGGTGTTCGGAACCTGTGTATAAACCATGTTTTGACGATCTGTGTACCACCCTATGCACTCCTCCATGACGTGTTCCGGTATACCGTAACCCTTCACATTAAAGAATCTATTATCTATTGCATTGTCGATGTTGACAATGAGATTCTTTTTTCGGAGAGAGGACAGCCCCTTTCTCAGAGACGAGAATGGGATCATCATTATCTCGGCCCACCATTCTTGGCCGTGCTTGGGGAACCATGCGAAGGCCGCTGCTGGCTCGTTCGTTTTTCCCCGGAGAGCGATGAACTCAAGTATCTGATACTCCGTCATACTGAGTTTTTTACTCTGCGCCCAACCAAACCCAGCCGCTTTGACTAAATCCGTAGTTCGATATGTGCTAGAGTTATGTCGGCTCATGGCATCTCCTGTCGATGCTTGCTGGAAGCCCTCGGGGATCTGACCCTCTGAGGGCTTCTGTCGTTGTGGAGCGTGAAGTAAAGCACATCTTTCGGCCCGTGTCACGCAAGAATATTTGTGGTATATTTGTACTTGTAGAGTGAACAGTAGTCGCCGGGTTGGGAGGGTAGGCCCTTACCGTGATGCTGACTTGTTCACTCTATAGAGTAGGCCCTCTTCGGGGGGCCTACTTGCTTTGTAGTTCAAAGAATTATGACTAAAGTATTGCTGTGCTACGGCAACGTCGATACCAAGATCCTGAGACAGCGGTAATACTTCATTACCGTAACGATGTAGAGGTGACTATTGTCTTCACCCAATACGGGGAAGACTTTGAGGTCCAGCTAGATCGCCGTAACGCCGCTGATCTCAAGAATATGCTAGAGATCTACCTAGAGAGGTAGAGAGGCCCCTAGCGGCGGAACTAGGGGCCTCTCAGATGCTGTTGGGTGAAGGGGTGAAAGGAGAGAAACCCCTAGAGTGACGCTGCCTGCTCGGCGGAAAGCTGGCGCATCGCTGCTGACCCATCAGCACGAATGGTGACAAGATAGAACACGTCTAGACCGTTGTCAATTCTTTTTTCAACTTTTGCCTTCTCGGCTGCTTCTTGCAGCTTAGGAGCCTCTTCCTCCTCTTCGGCAAGCAATGCCAAAGAAGGGGCCACATCTTCTGGAATTTCCAAAATGGCTGCGATGATAGATTCCTTGGACCGGAGATCCCGAGGATACACCTCACGGCTGGAAGCGATGGACTTAAGTTCCGCTACCGTGAGATCCTTGAGGTCACTGAAGGTGAGTTTGATCTCTTCTTCATCCTTTTCAGGAGCCGCCTGAGGTAGTACGAAGTCGTCAGCGGTCGGCATCTCAAGAAGAGGGAAAGCTTCTTCCTCTTCCTCTTCCTCCAAGGTGATTTGAGTCATCTGTCCACCGAGATCGTAAACAGGAGCGCCTGCCTCAATGGCACGGCTGATGGCGTACAGGACCTGCTCGTCCTCATCGATGTTGTCCGACAGGATAAGGAGTGCCCACTTCTCTCCCGGCTGGCAGCGAGCGGGAGCAACCTTGAGCGCACGGTCAAGAGGACGTTTGGCGGTGTAGACCTCATCGGCACTGTTGTAGAACGAATCATTCTCACCCGTAACAACGGCCTCATGCCAAACGGCGTTCTTGGTGACCCACTCGCAGATGGCGAGCATGGTGAGAGATGGTGTCTCTTCTTCCACGAAGAGGAAGGCAGTTTCATCCTCGTGGAGAGACTCCAGCGTAAGAAGGACTTCCTTCTTGTTGGCGTTGCCGTTTCCGGCGATCAAGTACATCATATGTTCTCCTTTGTTTAGCGACGACGCATGATGGCTGAGAGCGCCTCATCTGACTTGGCAATCAGAAGATTCTCCAGCATCTGCATGAATGACACGATACCTGCAATTACCAGCGGGGCGTACCACTTCTCTTGTTCCCAAGGAAGGAGAAGGATAATAGCGAGTGCAGGCTGCACAAGCAACCACATCCATGACGGAGCGTTCACCCACGTCTGAACAAGTCGAACGGCCCAGAAGATAGCGAAAGCGATGAATAGGTAGCTCATAAGGAGCCGAACCTTATCAAGGGTCAGGAACTACTGCAACTAGGAAATCGTAGATATGGAAAGAGCTGACACGTCGGTTATGGGATAGAAGGCATCACCGCTCCAGTTGAGCGGAGAGAAGCTAGTAACCGCATCCCAATGTGTTCTTACCGCTGCACCAGTAGGCGCCCATTCTTGGTACAAACTCCCCTTGTATGTATCGTCCACCGTGTCGTAGTTGCCCACCAGACGAGCATAAGAGTTGTTGTAGTTGTTATACCAGAGAGAGAAGTGCTTGTTTTCATAACTAGACTTCCCACCCATCCATCGATAGTCACCAGCGATAGTGTTAGTGGAGTTTCCATCGAAGTATTCGTATTGACCCTCGTGCGGATCAACTAAAACATTATCCACCCAAAAATTACCAGCAGTACTTTCTATTCTGAAAGAATAATGCTTGATGTCATTGAGTCCCTTAATGAGGGCAGTCATCTGCACAAATGGGCCAGTAGCAGATCCTCCTGAAGTCACAGTCTTTTCAGGAGCGGTTATGAATACCTTATTCAATCCCGCATAGTCGTGAGCTACGAGACCGAACTTTACAGTTGAAGCGGCACTGCTACTTATGTAGAAACTTACGGAATACCATGGGCCGGATGACGGGAACAGGTTTGATTCAAGAACAAGGCTTCCTGTAGCTCCTGAATCCTTAGAGACGTATCCACACTGTGTTCTGGTAGGGGATACGACATCAACGCCCCCGGATGCCTGTGCAAGGGAAGCTGTGCCTGTTCCAGTAACACCTTTGCGCCACTGAAGAGTAGAGGATTCAAAGGAAGGATTGGCTATGAAATTAATACGCTGCGGTTGAATCCATACATGCTGGGAATGAGGAGGTTCCCATTCAGGAGTAGCTATCTTCAGGAATGAATAACCTATGGAGAATTTTCCACTGGTTGAGTCCCTACTTACGATGTACGCATTATCGGGAGTAGCTGTAACAGGGGCTTTTGATTGCCCATAGATGCTTCCGCTATGAGCAACGACCGTGCCGTCTCCTATGCCCGCAGTGGTGGCGAACAGGACAGGGTTTACAACGCTACTGAAGGTTCCGACTGCATATATCACCACAGCAGTTATGACGGTTTGCTTATCGTTAGGAAGAACCCACCCCTGTCCCGACTCAACACTCAGTACAGGAAACGGTGACGCCCCAACAAACTGAAAACCGGTACTCGTTCCTAAGCTAAACGACTTTAGGTTTATCGTAGAAGGAGTGGTGGTGGGAGTGATACCGCATTGAACCCATTCAGGACGAGCATCTAAACCACTAACTGCCG
>Ga0114973_10002679_pt1 | contig 12784 bp, 9 predicted proteins | sample M_140807_MF_Meta_FD_87025 | JGI IMG/M metagenome (GOLD analysis project Ga0114973, IMG submission 87025) | Freshwater microbial communities from Lake Montjoie, Canada to study carbon cycling - M_140807_MF_MetaG | ecosystem: Environmental > Aquatic > Freshwater > Lake | place: Lake Montjoie... | reverse complement strand
CCATTTCCAATATTCCAATTTTTCCAAAACATCGATTTTTTCTTTAGATAATAGATTATTTTTATAATTTGTTCTTGTAGTTTTAATCCAATCTCCTAACCTTTTTTCTTCATCAATCTTAGAAATACTACTAGGATTTATATTATTTGTTTCATAGAATTTTTTATATAAATCTAGATTAGAATTAAATATTTTAAATAATCTATCATTATGTTTATCTGAAATTTTTATATTTTTACCCCAATCCCAATATTCCAATTTTTCTAGAATATCAATTTTTTCTTTAGATAATAGATTATTTTTATAATTAGTTCTTGTATTTAAAATCCAATCTCCTAACCTTTTTTCTTCATCATTTTTAGAATGTTTAGTAGGATTTCTATTATTTGTTTCGTAGAATTTTTTATATGAATCTAGATTATACTTAAACGGATCTTCTTTATCATTCCATTTCCAATATTCCAATTTTTCCAAAACATCGATTTTTTCTTTAGATAATAGATTATTTTTATAATTTGTTCTTGTAGTTTTAATCCAATCTCCTAACCTTTTTTCTTCATCATTTTTAGAACATTTAGTAGGATTTCTATTATTTGTTTCGTAGAATTTTTTATATAAATCTAGATTATCATAAAATGAATCTTCTTTCCATTTCCAATATTCTAATTTTTCTAATAATATAATTCTTTCTTTAGATAATAGATTTCTTTTATAATTAGTTCTCATATAGGATATCCATGTTGCTAATTTTCTTTCTTCATCATTTTTAGAATGTTTAGTAGGATTTCTATTATTTATTTCATAGAATTTTTTATATGAATCTAGATTATCATAAAATGAATCTTCTTTCCATTTCCAATATTCTAATTTTTCTAATAATATAATTCTTTCTTTTAATAACTTATTCTTTTTATAATTTTGTCTTTGCGTTGAAATCCAAATACTTAATCTTTTATCATCTTTTTTAGGATTAGTTTTAAATATTTCATAGTATTTTTTTAATTTTTCATATAGCATATTCCATATTTCATCTGATGAAATACATTTAATATTAATAAACTTATCTATATTTTCTGTATTCATAATAACTTTATCTTTTGTTATGGTTTTTTTATTATAATTACTGTTTATACTTCTTATTTTTGATGAAAATTTTATATCATAATTTTTTAATAAAGATAATGCATTGACAATATCATCATTAAAATCACACCATAAAAATAGATTATTTTTTTTATTAGGATTATTTTTATCTATTCTACACGCACGGCACATTCTCTGCACTGTTCTTATTTCTGATGTATTTTCATTTATATTTGTAATAAAAGTACTATCACATGATACTATATCAACAGCTTCATCTAAAATTCTAATACTAGTTAAAATACTAAAAATATTAAATAAATTATTTGAAAATGTTTTAATAATTCTATTTCTTTCTCTATATGATACTCTACTATCAATATTTTCACAATAATAAGGTATCGCAAAGTATTCCTCAAATATAACTTTTATTATTTTAGAAAAATCATCACATTCTTTTTGATTAGATAAATAAACTATACATTTTCTAGAACCTGTATGTAGCATCGCATTTGCTAAATACATTGTTTTTGCACATAATTCTTGTTCAAAATCTTTTAATTCTATAGGAATTTCAGAATAATCAAAATCTATTTTATTACCATCTAATAATGGAAACCATACTAAATAATCAACTATATAACCCATATCAATACCATTTGAAAGACTTTTTTGATATACTATGTTAGCATCTAAATTAGAACATAAATCTTCTGAAATTGTTGCTGATACACATATAGTATTATTTTGAATACTTAACCAGTTACATAAATTATCATTATTTTCTATATTATGAACTTCATCAATAATTACTAAATCAAAGATTTTATGAGATTCTGAATAATTACTAGAAACTGAATCATATTCAGAAACTGAACCACATTCAGAATTTAAATCACAATTAGAAATTGAATCATTTTCTAAAGGATTTTTTAATTTAATAATAATATCTTCAAAACTTTTAATTGTAGTAAATATAATAAAAGAGTCTTTTTTAATAAATTCATTAATTACATTTAAATCTGTTGTTCCATGATAATCACTATCTACTAATAATATTTCCATATTAATAAATGGAGTAATTCTAGCTCTTAAATTATGAACTGATATTTTTAAAGGAGCTATTGCAACAATTTTTTTATTATTAGATTGCTTTAAATAATTAGCTAATATAAGAGTTTTTCCACCTCCGCAAAATATAGATAATATTTTCCGACCTTCTTGATTTAAAGCATGAACAGCTTCTTTTTGATATGGTCTTAATTCAATATCTAATTCATTTATAATATAAGTTTCTTCAGTATAGTTTTCCAAATTGTTTGAAAAACTGTTTTGCACTTCTTTAATACCATCTGAATTCCAATCAATATTATTAATTGTAAAACCAGAATCAAAATCAACTCTATGATAAGTAATATTTGTATCTCGTATATCTTCACTTAAATTAACTTCTAGTCTAGCATTTGAATATAAATATCCTTTTGTTTTTAATCTTAGTAAAGTTACACTTAAAAATGTTCCAATATCACTTGCTGTTATTTTTCTAGAATTATAATATTTACATTGTCCTGTATAGTATTTATAGCTTGAAGAATTATCAGAATCTTCTTTTGCTAGAAAATCTATACCATAATCACTATATAATAATAAGCTTCCTTTAGCTTCTCTTTTTCTAGCTATTCTATCTAATCTAAATTTATTATAACAATTAATAAATCCCGCGTTTTCTAATTCTTCTTCGGGTATTACATTATTATGCCAAACTTTATGAGAATACTTATTAGCATGATAGTTACAAATGAAATATTCGTATAATTTCCAATCCATGATTATTATATATAGAAAATTCAATTTATATTTTTTAAGAAAAGAAGTTATATATTTATAGAAATTCAATTTATATTTTTTAAGAAAAGAAGTTATTTTTTAAAAAAAAAATATTTTATAACATATAATATAAAAGAATGGATCTAGAAGATATAATTTTATTACCTATTAAAAAATTTAATAGTAAAGATTTAAGTGATGAAAACAAAGAAAAAATGTTTAAAATGTATGTAAGTAGTTATACAATGGGAGGACAACCATTATGGTTTGAAAATAAAGAAAAATTATTTAATTCATATCCTTGTTTCGTTAGCTTTGGTGATAATTATACTTTAGTATATGCAATGTTCCAGTTTAGAAAAACTATTAATAAGATTTCTTTAGTATGTCATGATGGAAGTGATAATGGAAAGAATTTATCAATACAATTAAGAGTAGTTTTATTAAAGATAAAGGGATGGGCTTTAGAAGCTAAAGATAAAGTTTCATGGATACTAAGGAGCCGATATAAAACTCCTATTATGGATAATAATAAAGTTGCAGAAATATTAGAAATATCAAAGGAAAATATTAATATTAATGAATCTTTTGATTATAATAATAGAGAATCATATCAATATACAAAAACATATATATATATTAATAATGAAGGAAAAGAAATTAAAAATGAAGAAAAAGAAACATTATTTGGAACGGAAATTTGTGATTATGGGGATAGCAAAGAATGTAATAGAGCATGTAAAACGGGAGGTGAAAAAAGAAGAAGCAAAAGAAGCAAAAGCAAAAGAAGCAAAAGCAGAAGAAGCAATAAAAAATAAATACATTATTTTATAATACAAATCAAAAAAAGTTATATGGTAAATATCAAATTCTGCTTGATTAATTGTTATATAATTATTTTTTTGATATGTTGGTTCCCGACTTCAACTATAAATCAACATAGTTAAGAAAAATGATAAAGTTTTCTGCTTTGTTTCTACAAACTTCATCAGAAACCAAATTATGGACAAAGCTATTGTAAATTAAATTTAGAAAATTTGATTTTTTTTAAATGTAAATACATATATAATGAAATATATTAATTACAAATGAATATAAAGAAATATCAAGAAATGGCTGAAACAACTATATATGAACAACTAGGAGCATTAAAATTATTAAATAATCCTAAATTTAATAAAAATAGTTCAATCGCGGGATTAATGAATAATGATATTCTGCAAATAATACATAATAAATTAGATTATATGTATTATAAATCTAGATTTGAAGTTTTAGGAATTGTTAAAATGTATTCCTTATTTATACATTTTAAGCTAAATACTGAGTTTTATGAAAATGCTATTCAATATTTTCATAAAATAGAACTTAGAGCTATAATTAAACCAATTCTACGATATCATTTAGATATAATTAAAACAGAATTAATCAAATCAAATTTAACAGAACAAGCAAATAATTCACATACATTTTATATTAACATAATGAATAAAGGAACATCAATTATTATTGATTTGTTTAAAATAAATCTTGATGAATATGATGATGAAACATTATATAGTATTGCTATGAATATACCTATACCACCAAAACATAACTATTTTTCAACAAAAAAAGTATATATAAAATATAATAAAATATACGAATTATTCTATCAAGAATATGAAAATAATAAATATTTTAAAGAATATGTTGATATTTTTAATGATAAAATAAATAATATATTATTATTCATAACTCCTTGTGAATATAATATATTAGTATTAAGTGATAAATATTTGAAATATACTACTATATTAAATGAAATAAATGAATTGATTACATTTCCTCATAATATTTATATAAATTTTACATAATAAAATTTTGGAATAATAAATTATTATATTTAAGAAATAGATATAAAAATATATAAAATGTCTTCTACTATAGAAAGCATAAATGTTAATTTAAACAATAAAATATTAATTATTGAAGAACTACTATCTATATATGAATCAAATATCGATAATCAAGAGATACTTAGCGATATATCGAAAAAAAAACTATTTTTAAAAAATATATTTGACTCTTACACGAAAGAAACTGTAAATATAATTGTCAAATATTATACAGAACCAGAGAATAGAAAATCAAATCATAATACATTTATTCGTATGTTTCATGCCATCAATATAACGGGCGAATTGAATAAGATTTTTGTTTTTTGTAAAAAGCTAGATGCTAAATATAAATTAAGACATGATTTATTTAAGAAATATGAGTTTTATTCTATTGATGAAACATTTGAAGATATTGGAAGTAACTTTTGCAAACAATGCAAAGAATTATATTTAATAGATGAGAAAGCAAGTGAATTTATGTGCAGAAAATGCGGCAGAAGTGAAAAGATGTATGGAGAAGTATTTGAAGATGAACAGTTTTTTTATCAAGAAGGGACAAGAACAAAACACGGTAAATATGAGCCAACTAAACATTGTAAATTTTGGGTTGATAGAATACAGGCAAAAGAATCATTAGATGTTCCAGAAATAATATTAAATAAAATTAAAAAGTGCATAAGAAGAGATAAAATATGGATTGAAAATGTAAATTGCGAAATTATAAGATATTATCTTAAAGAGCTTAAAATTACAAATTACAATAATCATATACCATTAATATGTAAGTTAATAACAAAAAAAGAACCTCCTCAATTCACTGACCATGAATTAAAACTAATATATTTTTATTTTAGCATAGTAATTCAATTGTTCAATAAAACTAAGTCTAATGATAAATCAAATTGTCCATATCATCCATTTTTTATATATAAAATTGTAGAACAGATATTAAACAAGCCAGAACATGAAAAAAGAAAAAAAGAAATATTATCATGTATCCATTTACAATCTAATGACACATTAATAGAGAATGATAATACTTGGTTTTTAATTTGTGATTATATTCCCGAATTTACAAAAATAACTACTAAAAAGTAAAATTGCGCAAGTAAAAAATACTTTAATATAAAATAATAGTCTTTAATATATAATAAATTCGTTGATTTTATTATAAAATACTTAATATATAATATATATTAAAATACTATTTAAAAGTAAGGGAAAGAAAAAACACTTTTTTTTTGCTTCTTGCGAAACATCAAGAAAGCTTTTTTTTGGGATTTTATATTTTTTATGGTCTTTTATTTTTTTTCAAAAACAGGGAAACACACAACAACATATAACCACAAACACATATACATGAACAAACACATATACATACGACACATATACAACACAAACACTTTTACATGTCAGCGTACAACGCGTAACCAAACATGCCCAACGCGCAGCAAGCATTGAACATTTCACTGTACATGCCGCCACAAGTAGCCCATTTGGCATCCAGAATGTGAAACTTGCCGTCGTAGCAAGCCTGCAACTCTCCTGAATCTGTGAGCAGGGGAAACGAGGGTTCAATTCTCGTCGCCTCTGTCCACAGGTCGTTGTCGTCGTTGAAGTACTTCACGGGGATGGCGACCCAGCTTGCATTCAGCGATTGCCTGTTGTTCTTCGTCCAATGAAGAACCTCATCAACCTCAGCGACCTTCCATTCCGGAATGCGACGCGAGATTTGGGCAAAAGCCGAAGACGGCAAGGTCAGCGAGCCTTTCACATACAACGAGTCAGTGTTGTACGCGGAAAACAAGCTCTTCGCGTGCCTAGCAAGGTGAGGTCTCCAAAACCAACTGAACTCTCCATGAACATCAACAGCGTCGCAAAGCTGTTGATGGGTCATGGTGTCCAGTCCATCAACATAAACCCGGAACGGGTTGAAGTTGATGTTGTTCAGGAGGGCTCGCAGGAAGGGCGCGGGTGCAACACACGGGAATGACAATGCAAAGATGAAACGGGGGTCATCTCTGACAGCGTTCAGCAATCCATAGATATGATAGGCTTGAATCAAGTTAGACAGTTCTTCCGAATCTGCTTTCTGATTGTTGCTCATCTTCTCAAGGGTCTCGATAGCTTGTTTGAATGTCATTCGCGTATGTTGCAAATAGCAATTAAAAAATCATTTTTTTAATTACAAGCTTTTATACTAAAAATTCATAATAAAAGGGGTTATACTAAAAATTCATAATAAAATTTAACTAATTCTAATATAACAAGCATATTAGGTTATATATCACAAACTCTCATATTCTATAACAATATTCATATAATGAGCTTTAAGAAATTAGTCGATAATATTAAGAATAAGTCTGATTCAAATGATTGTTTAAATGACTGTATTAAATTTATACATAGTATTTATATTTATGGGCTAATTAATGCTATTAAAGAAAACCCCATATATGCCTTTTATTATGGTATAGAAAAAGAAATGCCTGATGCTATTATGAGAGCTTTAGCCTACTCTTTAACAAAGAATAATATGGATAAAGCATCGCATACATATTTACAAGAAACAATATATCATAAATGTATGGATAATTATTGGAATTTAGCATTTACTAAAGATGATTTTATCCATAATGGAGATATTAGATATTCAAATAATGACAAGAATAATGGTTTTATTATATATCCTACATCATCTATATTAGATATCAAAATTCCAGAAAAAGACCTTAAAGAACTAGATTCTGTTATTGATTTCTATGAAGCTAAAAAATATAAATTTACTAGCGATATAGCATATAATATGTGCATTCCATATAGATTTATTTTTAAAAATAATAAGTCTTATAGAGTAATAACTGATGAGACATTAAAAAAAATAGATAAAAACGGAATAAATGAAATATACCAATATAATGAAAATATTATAGATAAAAATCTATTAATAGCATCTTTTTATTCAGGAATGTTTAGCTATATTACTTTTGATGAGATTAATAAAAATCATAAAAATGCATCGTTTATTTTAAAATAAAAATTAAAATAAACTTTTAAAAAAATATTTTATTTATTTTAAAATAAACTTTTAAACCTTTTAAAACTAATTATTTATGAACTCTAGAAGAATATGAATCGTTATGCTCCATATCTCCATCCATAAAAGACCTTCCATAGAATTTCTTATTTCTTTCTTCATGGATAGGCGCTGGTTCAAATTCATCCGCTATTTCTTCTGTATCTGGATTAATGCTTAATTTGTCTAGTTTAAATCGTGCTCCTCTAACATTTGTATTCATTGAGCCGTTCTTAAAAGGTTCTATTAATGCATTATTATCCGTTTTCATAGCTTTTACCATTCCATAATTTTTTGTTTTTTTACTCTCTTCCTTATATCTATTATCTATAGACTCACTATTTAAAGTATTCAAGACCTTCTTAACCCCCATTTGTTTTTTATTTAAAACATCTAATTGATGCTTAGCCATACTATCTAATACATTTTCACGAACTGTTAAGTTATCTGTTTTCTTATATTGAACTTTATTAACTTGAGCAATGCTATTTGCCATATCTAAACTTAAATCAGATTTATTCATAATATTTCTTACATCTACATTTTTCATGTTCATTTTAGAATTAATATTATTTTCATTACTATTATTCATAAAATGGGATATATTAGTAATATTCATTAATTCTTGAATTTTTTTTGGGTCTATAACTTGTTGAGTTTTATTTTTATTAATAAAACCATCAGTAAAATTAACTCCATTAGTTTCTTGTTTTGCTTTTCTCTGTGATTCAATGTCATAAATTAAATTTGCGAGACCTCTATTTATTAATTGTCCTCCATAATCAACAACATCATGTCCTATTTCTCCTTGTTGTCTATTTTTCCTCCAATCATTAGCTCCCCATTCTAATATAGGTCTAATCATACCATATTTTGAAACTTTAACTCTATGGTCTGGAGTATTTAAACGCATAACGCCCGGTAAATTATTAGAAATTCTATTAACGGCATCACTTCTAACATGTGCTGGAGCATCTGCAACATTAATTATAGTTCCATCATGTGTAACTAATGGAATAGTGCTTGTTTTTTGTGCAGGAAAAGTTGAAACAGTTGCCATACTACCATATGATTCAGTAAAATTCTGATATCTATCTTTAAACTCATTTTGAGAACCACGAATTAATCTACTCATGGTATTAGGATTTATTCCAGTTTCTGTAATTGTATAATCGTCATCATTATGTTTTTTTAAAAAAACACCACGTTCAACTCTTTGCCTTTTATGTTCTGCAAAATTAGGGAGATTTTCTGTTCCTCTAGGGTCTCTTTCTAAGAATTCATGGTCAATAAAAGAACCTTCTGGTAAATATGGTTCTTCTGTGCTTCTTGCTCCAGAATGTAATAAATTAAGTCTTTCTCTTCCATGAGTTCCTCCCCCTAAATCATTTGCACTTCTTGGTAAATCAGAAGCAAATGTTGGTGCATCTGGTCTAAAATCAGATAATTGATTTCTCATATAATTATTAACTTCAGAAGGATCCAAATATTCATTTGTAGTTTCTATTTTTCTTAAATAAATATCATCTGGTATTGTTCCATATTGTCCAACTAATACATTTCTTCTAGACATTTTTATATATATATTAATTATTATAATTTATAAAATATAAATATGAGTAATGCTACATGCGATGTACCATTTTTTATTAATAAGTTATATGTAAGAGTAGATGAAGCGGGAAATCTAGTGGGTATGAATGGGGTATGTTCTAATGATAAAGCTCTAGACCAATATGGCTCTCCATATGGAACTGTTAAAATTTTAGAAGGACCATTTAAAACTTTAAATACAGCTGTCGATTCGGAAGGAAAACTATTAAAAATAGCAAATATAGGACCTACGATAGCAGATAATTATCCTGTATTATGTAATGGAAATATGGTAGGATATAAATTTGATGGAGATAAAAAAATACAATTTGTATGTAGTGAGCAACTTTCTAAACCAATCGAGCCAGTTAAGACAACTAAAACAGAAACAGACCCTATTTATTTTATGATAGGTTTTATACTTCTTTTTGTATTAGTAATAGTAATAGGGTTATTATTTCCTAATTCTAATAGAGGACCTTATGGATATAATAATAGATATGGATATAATAATTATGCTAGACCAATTAATGCTCCTGTTGTAGTAGATGCAAGACCACAAACAGATACAGTTAATGTTAATCTAACAACTAAAACTATAGGTAGTTTATTTGGATATAAAGGTTAAAATTTGAATTATTTTAATATATTAAAGATAATTCACTAAGTATTTAACAAAATGGCTTCAAAAACAATTGCAACTCAGTATTTTATGAAATCTTATAATGATTTTATGGAAGCAAGAAAAGCTATTAATAAATTAGGTGTGCTTGTGACTAATGATGAAAATGTATTAATTTTTACATCTGGAAAGAAAAATAGTAATTGTTATACAAGAGAATGTAATGGATTAGTGTTAGAAAAAAACACATATAAAATATTAGCCGTTCCACCAAGAAACTTAGTGAAAATTATTAATTTCGATAGTGTTAATCGTTTATTGTATCAAGGATTATATAAGATTTATAGAATCAATGAAGGAACTATCATTAATTTTTATTATTATAATGATGAATGGGTATTATCAACAACCAATGGTTGCAATGTTGCAAATACAAAATGGGAAGAAAAAACATACAAAGAAATGATTATGGAATGTTTAGAAAAATATGGTATTGAATGGAATGAATTTTTGGAAAATTTAAATAAAAAAAGTTGTTATAGTTTTGGATTTAAGCATCCAGATATTCATAAATTCAAAGAAGAATCGCAATATAAAATTTGGTTTGTTCATTCTATTAATTTAGATGAATCAGATAACAATTATTTATGGGCTATTAATACATCACCAATTCCAAAAATTCCTTCTCAAGAAGAAATTGAAAACGTTGGAGATGTTAGAGAATTATTTAAAATTGCAAACGATGCATTAGAAAACTATATTAATGATAAAAAAATAACATATGGATTTATTATGCGTTCTGTTAATGTAGATATCGCAGGCAACTATAGTGATATTTTAATAGAAAGTTCTTTATTAAAAACAATTAGATTCATTTGGTATGATAAGCATATTAATAGATTATGCTTTGATGAAAAATTAGAAAAAGAAACAATTATTCCATTATTTGCTTATCTAGACCAGAGAAAGTATGAGAATTTTAATTTATTGTTTCCCGAATATAAAAATAAGATGGAATTAATCAGCAATGAATTAAACAATACGTCTGATGTTGCCGTAAAGTTAATTAATGGAGAAAAACTACAAAATAAATATTCTGAAGTTGCTTCTAGTATTTTAGAACAATTTAAAAAAGATAATATTAAGCTAGACTGGACCAGTAAGAATGATGCCGAAAAAAAGAAATTGTTTCATTCTTATATGTGTCATTGCAGTTTCATGTATTATTTATTGCCTTTAATTCAGTCAAAATAAATTTCAATACTTAAATTTCAATACTTAAAATTTAGTCCTTAAAATGAGAAATATCTTCCAATGTAATATTATCACATTCTTCTGGAACGTGTATTATTTCTAATTCAGGAACTTCAATACCATTAATAAAATAATTTTTTTTTGGGTCGTAAGCATAATTAGGTTCTTTATGTTTATTAGGATAGTAATTTTTGGGTAATTTTTCATCTACATATTGTTTATTTTTAAAATTACTACATAATTTTTTTATAGCTTTATATTTAGTCTCTGGTATATTATATTTTCCATATGTTCGTGTTGTAAATAATATTTCCAAATTCATATTATTTTTAATATGAGAAATCAACCCTTTATATAACTTACAATAAATATAACAAGCTATAGGGTCTTTATTAATTATAGCATTTGTTAATAAATATACAGAAGTAAAATGAACTCCTGTAATTTCTGTTTCATCGAAAACAGAAGCAACTTTATTTCCGAAATTATCTAATAATTCTATATTATCATATTCTGCTCTTTGTGGAATATTTTCGAGTAATGTGCAATAAAATTTAGCTTCTTTATCTTTTACAATTTCTTTTATATCATCTGTAACAAATGTTATTTTTTTTCCTTTAGGAACTTTAACAATAGGATATTTGAATAAATCATCTATGTTTAATTTAGTTATCCAATACGAAGCACTTATATATCCACTATAACTTCCTAAATTTTCTATTTTTGATAAATCTATTTCTTCATATTCTATATTTGCATTTGTATAAGTTATATTTTCTAATTCTTTTGCAATATCATAAAAATCAGAAATTAAAACAAATCTTTCTAAATCCTTTTTCCATCTTCCAGTAATATTTGCTAATGGCATTCCTTTATAAGGATATGCAAATGATTTATGCTGGTCTATTATTTGATAACAAGGATGAACAAATAGAACATTTCTATATATTAATGTTGGTATCTTATCAAATAGTTCTTGAGGCATATATGTTATGTCTGCAACTACTTTAAATCTATATCTAACTCGCATAGTGCTTTGATGCATAGCTAATATACAATGTGTAGTATCAACATTATTTGTTTCTAGAATTTTATCTACTAGTTTATACGCATCAAGTGAAAAATTAGGAGAATAAAAATCATAATCAATATTCATATTATCATATAAAAAGTAACCTTTGGATTTTAAAGCATAGTTTAATCCCATTCCTCCGGTTAGTATTCTTTTATTATCTATTATGTAATTAATAACCAAATTATAAACATATAACAAATCATTGATAAAATGATATTGTAGAAACTTATATATTTCTAAATTATCTGGAGATGTATCAATGACTTCTAGTAAATCTCCTTTATTTTCAAATTTATCATTTTCTTCATCACTGCTACTATCACTTATATAATCTGTATTCATTATCTTTTATATCTCGTATGTATATATTATAT
>Ga0114973_10002678_pt1 | contig 12785 bp, 2 predicted proteins | sample M_140807_MF_Meta_FD_87025 | JGI IMG/M metagenome (GOLD analysis project Ga0114973, IMG submission 87025) | Freshwater microbial communities from Lake Montjoie, Canada to study carbon cycling - M_140807_MF_MetaG | ecosystem: Environmental > Aquatic > Freshwater > Lake | place: Lake Montjoie... | reverse complement strand
TGCTGTAAAATGGATTTACAAATTGAAGTCCATTTTCTCTAACGGTACCCACATATTTACCAAAAAAAGTAAGTACAATGCTATAATTAGGATCAATAATCATGAGCCCCTTTAATAAAAAAACAGCCGTTGCTAAAAGCAGTACGCCAAAAAAAACTTGTGTTCCTTGATTTTGCTGAGCACCTCCTATTACAAGTGTAAGGCCTAATAAAAAAGAGAACAGCGCAATTAGTGCTGCTCTGTAACCAGATAGGGGTTTGATTAATTTTTCCATAATTGATATTATTTTGATATCATAAAGATAGTATAATAAATCAATCGACCAAATCTTCTATAACATCATGTATCCCAATCACGTGAACGCTCTTTCAAAAAATACCTTTTTTAATCAAAAAATTAAGGTCAATTGGAGCATAAAAACAGGCTTAAAACCCTTTGATAGCTGATATTCTGCCAATTTGACACACACATATAGAAATTTTTCTATGTTAACCAAATATATATAGTATAAATACTAGGTAATTGTACTAGAATTAGTATTTTTATAGACTCTCTAGGTTAGTAATTTATAGCATTTCAAATTTATTATGAAAAAAAGGAATTTAAGCATGATCCCTTTAGGGATACTTTTGCTATTTGCAGCATTGATGAACTCAAAAATTGCCTATGCACAGCTACCTGTGTTTACGCAATTTTCTCAAAATCAGCTCAATATAAATCCAGCATTTGCAGGTTTTATCGACGACGATTTTAAGTTCAATGCGCTCTATAGATCTCAGTCATATTCGAGGCTAGTGACTTCCACTTTTTCAAATGCCTCCTTTCAAATGCGCCCCTTATTTGATTTTGTACCCAACAACGATGTGTTTGGCTTTGGCGTAAATGCTTATACCCATAAAACACTGGATGTTTATTCCCATCAAGCCATGTCTGCAACCATGTCTTACTCAAAAGGTTTAAATTATGATGGCAGCAAAACGCTGGCATTTGGTTTTCAGGGTAGATACAATTCTAAAAGAATTGACTATACACAGTTACTTTTTCCGAATCAATTTGAATTTAACGGCTACACACCACAACTTCCCAACAACGAACCCATTCAGGTTATCAATGCAAACTTTATAGACCTCAACTCGGGCATCCTATACAATTCGGTGGGAGAAAACGAATCATTCTCTGCCGGCTTTTCTATGTATAACATCAATCAATCAAGTCAAGATCCACTTAAATTAGCTACAAGAGATGGACTAACTTTTAATTATCAAATTGGTTATTTAAAAGTTTTATCTGATTATAGCCAAGTATTTTTTGGAGGACTCCATTCTGTAAGAGCAACACAATCTTCCACTTCTCTGGTGGGGGCAATACAAATACTTCCAGATTACGATAATTATATTGGTTTTGATGTAGGTGGCGTTTATGTTTTAAATAATTCTGTTTCGCCTTTTGTGAACTTGAATATGAACATGCTTAAAGCATCGTTTACGTATAATTTTTCTATTGCTCCAAATATTTCCTATGTACAAAATGCCAATGCATTTGAAGTAGGCTTACAAATACTTTTTTCACGTCCTTCTGAAGACAATACACTTGCAAAACGACACATGAGTTGTTTTAAATAAGCAAATACATAATTCAAGCATTTTTTTCTATGAAGATATCATTACAAATTCGATTAATCCTTGCAATAACCTTGGTTGGTATATCGCAGATTGTATTCGCACAAACATGTCCGGTCATTAGCAATGTTACAAGTAGCACTGCTGTTTGTTCAGGAAGCAGTATTTCGCTACAAGTAACAGCCACATCACCCGGTGGATCTCCTTTATCGTACGAGTGGTATAAAAATGGAACAGCTATTGCCAATGCAACAAGTTTCAAATATGATATTACTAACTTTCAACAATCTGATGCAGATGTTTACTTTGTTAAAGTTAGCAATGCTTGTAACACACCAACACAATCGGCAACTATTACGCTGACTTTTAAAGACAAACCTAGTGTTGCTAGTTTATCGGCGAGTCCTCAAACAGTTTGTGCTGGATCCAATTATACAATACAAGTAAGTGGAATCGAAAATGGCGGCGGCACAATTACGTATCAATGGAAAAAAGCAGGATCAAATATCATTAATGCAAATGCAACAAATTACACTTTATCAAATATCCAATCTGGCGACGCTTCATTGTATGCAGTTGTTTTATCCAATGCATGCGGAAATACAACTAGTTCGGACTTTCAATTAAACGTAAATCAAAAACCTTCTATTACATTAAACCCTGCAGCTACAACCGTATTGTGCGCCGGCACTTCACTTACCTTAAATGCAGATGTCATTAGCGCTACAAGTTATAAATGGCAAAAAGACGGCGTTGATATTGGCAACACTTCAAAAACAATATCTATTCCTTCTGTTGCAGCCGCTAATTCCGGTACTTACGCTTTTGTTGCAACAAATAGCTGTGGTAATACCACAAGTGGAAATGCAATAGTTACCGTTAAAGATAAACCAAGTATAACAAGCATTACTGGACCAACTAATGTGTGCGCAGGGTCATCGGCTTCATTGGTATCATCAATTGTAGCCAATGGAGACAACAACTTAACATATGCATGGACATTAAATGGAACAGCTGTTGCAAATGGCAATGGCGCAAACTTAATAGTACCTAATTTTCAATCTGGTAATGCAGGTACTTACTCTTTGTCTGTTACCAATAGCTGTGGCACTATAAGTTCTGCAACCAATAATCAAAATGTAGATATTCAATTAATAACTACACCAAGTATCACAGCTATAACCGACAAAAGTGTATGTTTAAATGCTAGTCTACTTGTTACAACTATTATTTCAAATTTAGGAAGTACTTCTCCAACTTATCAATGGTATTTTAGAGGCAGTGCGCTTGTCAATCAAACGTCTGCACAACTAAACATTACCAACATACAAGCGGCGCAGGCAGGTAGTTATTATTTAACTGTAAATAATGGCTGTTCGTCAACTATTAGCAGTAACGCATTTATTGTTTCTGTTCTTGATGTACCAACTATTCAAACGCAACCTACTGTTCAAACAGAAGCATGTAGTGCTACAAGCTTTACATTATCAGTTGCAGCTAACAATACTCAAACTTATCAGTGGTTAAAAAATGATGTTGCTATTAACGCAGCTACGGCTAGTACTTTTAATATCCCTTCTGTTGCGAGCTCTGATGCAGCAACGTATAAAGTTGTCGTATCAAATAGCTGTGGTTATAACGTTACAAGTAATGCAGCTGTGCTTGTTGTAAAAAGTGCTCCAACTGTTCAAACACTTGCAAGTAGTAATACACTTTGTGTTGGTGCTTCACAAACATTACAAGTATCTGCAGTAACCAATAACGGTGGTACAATTACCTATCAATGGAAAAAGGCAGGTGTCAATATTCCTAATGCAACCACTGCTTCTTTAGCACTTACCAATTTACAAACTAGCGACGCTGCTACCTATACAGTAGATGTTACCAACTCTTGCGGTACCACTACGAGTCCTAATTTTGTTATAACAATGACGCAGGCGCCTATCATTAGTCTAGATCCTGTATCACAATCTTTATGTGCCGGTGCCACTGCAACTTTTACAGCGAATGTAACAGGATCTACTTCTGTTAAATGGCAAAAAAATGGAATAGATGTTGGTAATACAACTACCACACTTTCTATACCTTCTGTTGCAGCTGCTAATGCAGGCTCTTACACTTTTTTAGCTACCAATAGTTGTGGTACTACCACAAGTGCTGCTGCTACACTTGCTGTAAACAATAAACCAACTATCAACTCACTTACTACTACCTCGCCTGTTTGTGCGGGTGCAACTGCTACCATCACAAGTGGTGTAAATCCTAATGGTGACAATAACCTAACCTATTCTTGGAGCTTAAACGGTAGTGCCATAAATGGTAATGCCTCAACGCTAACTATCCCTAATTTTCAAAATGCAAATGCTGGTACGTATGCATTGATAGTTACCAATAGTTGTGGATCTTCTACTGGCTCAAGCACTACCACATTACAATTACAACCAACGCCTGCTGTTGCAAACATCACAGATCAAACGGTATGCCAAGGTGGAACACTAAACGTAGTACCTACTTACACAAACGTAAGCGGTTCAACCGTTACCTATCAGTGGTACTTTGAAGGCAATGTGCTCAATGGACAAACTGCTGCACAACTTAATATTAGCAATATCCCAACTACCCAAGCAGGTAGATACTTTGTTACCGTAAACAATGGTTGTGCTCCAATAAGTAGTGCTGCATTTAATGTTAGCGTAGTTAATTTACCTAGTATACAAACACAACCTACTGCACAACAACAATCATGCGTGGGTAGCAATTTTATGCTTTCTGTTACTGCAAATAACGCAAATAGTTACCAGTGGTATAAAAACGGTGTAGCGATTGCTAACGAAACAGCTAGCACTTATACTAAGTCAATTACCGCTTTAGATGCGGGTACTTATAAAGTTGTAATTTCTAATGCTTGCGGTTATACCCTTACTAGTAACAATGCAATTCTTACTGTTAATACAAGTCCAACAATTACAAGTAGTCCTGCAAACACAACGGTTTGTTTAGGTCAACCAATTAGTGCTAGTGTAAGTGCTACAGCAAACGGCGGGGGCAATCTAAGATATACTTGGACAACTGGCGGTGCAGATATTTCCGGAGCTACCAGCTCAACTTTTGCTATAGCAAAAGCGAGTGCCAATGATGCTAAAACATATACGGTTGCCGTAACAAATGATTGTGGAACAACAAATGGCGGCAGCTTTACAGTGACTGTTGGCGATAAACCAACAGCAACAATAACGACAAGCATTCCTAATAATGAAACTACAGGAAAACCTACTGTATGCGTTGGGTCTGCTATTACATTCTCTGTTTCAAGCGAAGCAAATGGCTATAGTCCTACCTACACTTGGTATAAAGATGACGTTAGCAAAGGAACTTCAACAAGTAATGCATTAACCATCAACTCTAGCGCTACTACAGATGCAGGTACTTACAAATTAAGTGTTGCAAATACTTGTGGCGTAACAACGAGTAACTTAATATTAATTGGTGTTCACGAAAAACCAATTATTAGCATTCAACCAGAAGCAACAACAACTGCTTGCGAATTAACAGCAGTTACACTAACCGGATTGGCACAAAACAAACCAGGAACAAATTCTGCAATCGTTTATACTTGGTACAACAACGGAAGCCCTCTTACACCCCTTGGTGCTAATTTAGCATTGACTAATGTAAACACGGATCAAACCGGCAACTACCAATTAAAAGTGAGTAATGAGTGTGGAACAACATCAAGTAACATAGCAGCGCTTACGGTTGTATCAAAACCAAAATATACTATACTTACTTCTTCTAGTGAATTTGTAATTTGCTCTGCAACGAGCCAAACAAAAACACTTTCTGTAAATATATATACTACAAATGGGTTAACACCAAGCATCACTTGGTCTACAACAGATGGTAGCATTACTGCAATTAACACTTCGGGCAATACCGCCAATATTACCATCGCTTCTGTTGGTAAAGATGCAACCTATAATGCGGTATTAACCAATGGTTGTGGAACTACTACTTTAAAATCGGGATTAACGGATGGTATCACCATTAAAAATGAAGCTGCATTACCAACTGTTTCTAGTTTTACAATTCCTCCATATACAAAATTCTGTGAAGGAGATCAGGTTAAACTAAATGTAAAAACAAATTCTACAGCTTTAGAAACCTATGTATGGAAATTAAATAATGTTACCAAAGCAACCAAACAATCAGGAACGACAAACTCGTCAGATTATACCTCAAGTAATGCTACGGTAGCTGATGCAGGCACATATACAGTAGACATTACCAATAAGTGCGGAACCGTTAACACTGCCGTTAGTATCCCTGTAACTGTTAATCCAACACCAGTGATTGCATTTGATGTAGCAAATGCAACTAGCCAATGTTTATCTAACAACCAATTTAACTTCACTAATAATACGGTTGCTACAGGTGGTAGTACCATTTCATATGCTTGGGATTTTGCAGATGGGGCAATCAACACAACTGCCATTGCTTCTGTCAATCATTCGTATGTTAATTCAGGAACGTACACAGTCAAATTAACAGGTACCAATAATTATGGCTGTATCAATAGTACAACAAAAGATATTATTGTTATTGCAGAGCCCCGCATTACATCCCAGCCAACGGCAAAAATAGTTTGTCAGGGAAGTTCTTATGACCTTGTAACAACTGTTAATATGGGCGGTGCTGGTTCGGTAACTTATCAGTGGTATTTTAATAACCAACCCATATCCAATAGCAATAATGTAAAATATACAATCAGCTCAATGAGTGCTGCCAATGCAGGAAGCTATTATTTAAAAGTTACCAATGCTCAATGTAATTTAACAGCACAATCAGAAAGCGTTGTAATTACTTACCAAGAAAAACCAACAGCAAGCTTTACGGCAAGTGGTAAATCACTATCTACCTGTGTAAATGATGCAGAATATACATTTGTAAACACAACCCCTAGCGTTGCAAACGTTTCATATTTATGGAGTATTACTGACGGAGTAACGAGCAATGCTACAAACTTTACGTATAAATTTACCAATACAGGTGTTTATGAAGTTACGCTAACTGCTACAGCAGGAGATTGCGCTAGCGCAGTTGCATATCCGCTTGGTAACTCAAGTAATAAAATAAAGGTAAACGGGCTTCCAACAATTACTAAAGATTTGGTAACTGCTAAAACAATCAATAAAGGAAATCCAATAGTATTAGAAGTGGAAGCTACTTCACTAAAAGCAGATGCATCTGTAGCTCCAATAACATACAACTGGTTTAAAATGCCTTCAGTTACTGTCATTGGAAGTAATGCTGCAAGCTTTAATGCCATTACAAGCGCAGTTATTGGTGACACTGGTAGATATTATGTAAACGTTGCAAATGCTTGTGGCTTTGTTCGTAGTAACATTACCACCATAAGTGTATTTGACAAGCCAAGTATTACAATTCAACCAGTTGCAACAAAAGCTTGTATAGATAAAGCATTACAATTAACGATAGATGCTATTTCTAATGATAATACCAGTCCATTATATCAGTGGTATTACCAACAGGACCTAAATGCTACAGCAGTGATTGTAACAGGTGCAACAGGCCCAGTTTTAAATATTGCTAAATTTAAAACCAGCGACGCAGGTCATTATTATGTTACATTAACAAATAGCATAGGAACCACCACGAGTGATAAAATAATTGTTACAACAAATAATGTTCCTCAAATAAATTCGGTAGTAACAACGCCTTCTATTGAATCAGGTATCTGTATTAATACAGCACTTCAGTTAAACGCATCTGTTTCAAATTTGGCAAATAGTACCAACACCATTAGTTGGGAACAAAACGGTGTTTCTATTCCTGGACAATCAACTTTACAATTAAATTTTGCAGCAATTGCTAAAACCAACAATGGCGATTTAATACTTAAGGTTGCCAACGCTTGTGGTACTGCTTCAAAAACGATGAATATTAAGGTCATTGATCTTCCTCAGTTTACACAATCTCCTGTAGCGGTTACTACATGTGTAAATGGCGTTGCAAACTTCACTGCTAAAGTTCAAGCCACTAGCACAGGTACACCTTTTGGATTCCAATGGCTAAAAAATGGAGAAGCCTATTTAGGAACAGGAATTGTATCTGACGAAAAATTAAGTTTATCCAATGTATTAGCAGCAGACGCTGGTTATTATGCTTTACAAGCAACCAATGCATGCGGTATTACAACTTCGGCTACAGGTAAGTTAACCGTTATAGCTGCAGGACCAATAATAACACAACAACCAGCAGCCATCAATACTTGCGCTGGAACACAAAATACCGTTTCTATTGTAGCAACTTCAGAAGATAATACGTTAACATACAGTTGGTATAAAAATGGAATTATAATTCCAAATGAAGTTGCTTCGCAGCTAATTTTTAATACTATATCAACCAACGATGCTGGTACTTATAAAGCCGTGGTAACAAATGGTTGTGGAATCGCAACAACCTCCAATAATTTTATAGTCGTTGTTAAAGAAAAAGTAAGTTTAAACGGCACCATTGCAAACAAGGAATTATGCGCAGGCAATAATTTAACAGCAGATATCAGTAGCTACTTAAACAATGCTGATATTAACACTACCTATCAATGGAGATTAAATAATATTGACTTGACAGAGGTTTCTGCAAGAACCAATTCATTAAGCTTACTGGGTATTACTAGGTCTAAAGAAGGAAATTACAGTGTAGTAGTAAATAATAGCTGTGGCGCTTCAACACTAAATCTCTTTAGTTTAAAAGTAAACGCGTCCCCAGAAATCACCACACAACCTATTACTGGTCTTGTTTGTGAGGGAGGAAACTTTACCAACAATGTAATCGCCAACAATAGTACCCAGCTTCCTTTATCTTATCAATGGCTCAAAGATGGATCTGCTATTGCAAACAATGCTACAGCGCAGCAGTTACAATTACAAAACATATCAGGATCGGATCAAGGATTATACGCAGTTAGGGTAAGTAATAGTTGTGGTACTACGCTATCGGCTTCTGCAAGATTATCACTTATTGGTAACCCTGTTATTACGCAACAACCAGCTGCCATTACTTCTTGCTCAGGTATAGAAAATACGGCAACCATTGTTGCTACATCCGACGACAATAGACTTACCTATAAATGGTTTAAAAATGGTAGTTTAATTGCAGGACAAATTGGAACACAACTTAATTTCCCTAACGTAACTGCAACAGATGCGGGTAGCTACAAGGCTATCGTAACAAATGGCTGTAATTTAAGTACAACCAGTTCCGACTTTGTTGTTTATGTAAAAGAAAAGATTGCTTTAAACGGCGCCATTGCTAACAAACAACTTTGCGTTGGGAATACATTGGATGTAGATCTTTCTGCTTATTTAACAGGTGGTGATGTAAGTTCTAGATACCAGTGGAGATTAAACTCTATTGATATCACGGAAGCGAGTGCTAGAACAACAAGAATTCAGTTATTAAATGTTGCAAAAACAAACCAAGGCACTTATTCACTTATTGCAACCAATGGATGTGGGCCCTCTACATTAAATTTATTTACCCTAACGATCAACTCAGCTCCAGAAATTACAACACAACCCATTGCTGGATTTGTATGTGAAGGAAAAACATTTACCAATAATGTTATTGTAGCCAATGCAACCCAACTTCCATTGTCCTATCAATGGTATAAAGACGGTAATAGTATTGCTAATAATTCAACTGCACAACAACTAGTGCTCCAAAATATTGCTGCTGCAGATCAAGGATTGTATGCGGTACGGGTAAGCAATACTTGCGGAACCACACAATCATCATCAGCAAGATTGTCACTGGTTGGAACACCTGTGATTACGCAACAACCTGTTGCTATAACTTCTTGCGCAGGCATAGAAAACATAGCCACTGTAGTGGGAACCTCTGACGACAATGCACTTGTATACAAATGGTATAAAGATGGAATTTTATTGCCGAATCAAATTGGCAATCAATTAATATTCTCAAAAATTGCGAGCACAGACATTGGCAGCTATAAATCTGTGATTAGTAATAGTTGTGGTTTAAGTGCAACTAGCAATATATTTAAAGTAGTTGTTAATGAAAAAGTGAGCTTAAATGCGACTATTGCAAATAAACAAATATGCGTTGGCAGTGATTTAGATGCAGATATGAGTAGCTATTTAAAAAATACAGATATCAGCTCAAGTTATCAATGGAAACTAAACGGAATAGACATTTCTTCGCCATCGGCTAGAACCAATCGTATTCAAATACTAAATGTTACCAAACCAAATGGAGGAAAATATTCTATTCTAGCTACCAATAATTGTGGTGCGGCTACACTTGATTTATTTACACTTGGCGTTACCAATTTACCTGTTATCGAAACACACCCTATTGAAGGAAGTGTTTGTGAAAATCAAGACTGGACCAATAAAGTGGTTACCTCAAATACAGATCAAATTGGATTTTCATATCAGTGGTACAAAGACGCAATTGCCATATCAGGAGCCAATCAGCCTACATTAGTAGTAGCGAATACCAATATGAGCAACAAAGGGTTATACAGTGTGAAATTAAGCTCTGCTTGTGGAGACGTAATGAGCCAAAGCGCTTTACTACAAGTGAGACCAACGCCACAAATAGATATTGCACTTGTAGGCACCGCCCCAATGCAATGTATCGACAACAATGCGTTCATATTTAAACCAACTGTATTTATCAGCGATAATTCTGCGGTAGATCTTACATGGGATTTTGGTGATGGCGTATTTAGTAAACAATCCCAAGTAAGTCATAATTATGGTTTTGCCAATGACTTTACAGTATACTTATTTGCTAAAAGCTCTTATGGTTGCAAAGACACGGCATCTCAGATTATCACAGTAAATACTAAACCAGTTATCACTGGTAATTTAACAAATCAGATCGTTTGTACAGGTGGTCAACTTAATTTTAACGTTGACGTTAAAGTAAAACCTAACGAACAAATTGGATATCAGTGGTATTACAATCAAGATGTTATTTTAAATGCTGTTAATAAATCAATTTCAATTGACAACATTCAAAAGGTTAATGCAGGAAACTATAAATTAAGAATCACAAATGCTTGTGGTACTACCTACTCTACTGAGGCAGAATTAAAAGTTGCTGAAAAACCAGTTGTAACAATTCCTTTACCTATTAATTATAAGGTATGCGAAGGCACAGAAATGGTTTTAAAACCAACGATTTACTCTATTTTACCTAATACTTTTCAGTGGTACAAAAATGAGTTACCATATGTTGGCCGCGAATCTGACACTTTAAGAATCAAACAATTTGGACCACAGGATGTAGCTACCTATTCAGTTAGCATAGCCAACAAATGCGGAACTACCTACGCTGTACCTGGTAATTTGATCATGAAAAATATTGCATGGTCTACACAAACATTACTAAGTGATACTATTTGTTACCAGACAAATACAAAACTTGCGCTTAAAGATTTTGCAAACAATGATGATACCCTATTATTCTCTTGGTTTAAAGATGGCTTGCCAATAGCAGGAGCAACTGCCAAAGATTATAGCATCAATAAATTTATTATTAATGATACTGGATATTACTCAGCAAAACTTAGCAACAGTTGTGGCGTATTAAATGTGCCTATTGCAAAACTTACTTTAAACAAAGTGAATGCAGCATTTAGGCTAGATACGGTAGACGCATGTAAAGGCACTCTAATTATAAATGGATTGGATACAACGCGATCGCTATTTGCAATAAGAGATCATTACTGGCATATTAAAGAGCTTAACAAAGTGCTTGGCAATACAGCTGGCATGAATTATCAATTTACAAATAGCGGAACATACACGGTACGCCATGCGGTTACTGATATGAAAGGTTGTCTTTCAGATACAGTTTCAAAAACAGTTATTAATTATGGCAAACCTACAGCAGCCTTTACTATCAAAGACACTTGTTTAACTATGCCAACTATCGCGCTTAATTATTCTACATTTGGCTATGCAAGCACTAAACTAACCAAGTATACTTGGAATTTTGGCGATACCACAATTATTAGCAATACAAGTGCAGTTCCATCACGTATTTACAAAACAGCTGGGCCTAAAACACTACAATTGATTGTTCAAAGCGATAGCAGTTGCGTTGCAGATACCTTAACTAAAAAGTTAATGATTTACGGAAATCCGGTAGCAAGTTTTGCAACCCAAGATAGCTGCCAAGGCTTCCCTGTGCTCTTCACCAATAAAAGCTTTACACAATTTGCACCAGACTCCGTTACTAAGTTTGCTTGGAATTTTGATGATGGAAGCACTTCTACCCTAACCAATCCTCAAAACATATTTAAACAATATGGAGCCTATAAAATTAAGTTAACGGCTTATAGTGCTAGTTGTCCATTCTTATCCGATGACACAACTATCAATATGACAATTAAGAGTCCGCGCGCCAATCAAGTGTATCCAAGAATTCAAACAGTGAAGCGTGTTATTGGACAAATGAATGCCATTGGAAATGGAAGAAGCTATGCATGGTTACCTTACACTGGACTTACGGATACCAAAATCAAAAATCCGAAATTCAGTTTATCAGATGATAAGGTTACATATACCATTACCATTGTTGATTCGGCAGGATGTGTCAATAATGATAAACAAGAAGTATGGGCATTTAACAAGCCTGATATTTACCTTGCTACTGGATTCTCTCCTAACAATGATGGGGTTAATGATAAGTACAAACCAGAGTATATTGAAATTAAAATTCTAGAATACTTTAGAGTGCAGGATAGCAATAATAGACAAGTGTTTATTACCAATAGCCAAACCGATAAATGGGATGGTACATATAATGGCAATCCATTACCTCCAGCACCATATCTAGTAACCGTTGCCGGTATAGATATATTAGGCAATAGAATTGTGAAACAAGGAATAGTCATTGTAGTAAAATAAAATTAACTACCTATAAAAAAGAAAGGCGCCACATGTGGCGCCTTTCTTTTTTATTTTGTGTGGAGAATAGCGGGGTCGAACCGCTGACCTCTTGCATGCCATGCAAGCGCTCTACCAACTGAGCTAATTCCCCTACGCTATTTTTAATTGATTATCCTTCCCAGATTTCTGCTTTACCCTCTAACCACTGCTTAACCGAATC
>Ga0114973_10002677_pt1 | contig 12785 bp, 18 predicted proteins | sample M_140807_MF_Meta_FD_87025 | JGI IMG/M metagenome (GOLD analysis project Ga0114973, IMG submission 87025) | Freshwater microbial communities from Lake Montjoie, Canada to study carbon cycling - M_140807_MF_MetaG | ecosystem: Environmental > Aquatic > Freshwater > Lake | place: Lake Montjoie... | reverse complement strand
GTCCGGGTGCAGTTTGCAAAGCCTCTTGGCCATCTCCGTGATCACGTCACCTGCCACGTCGAGCCTCCTTGGCTGGTTGCTTTTCTGGCGGCTTTGGCTCGGGCTTCGCCACCACCATGTACCCGTCATCGTCCAGCGTGAACGGCGGCTGCTCCTCGTCATCCAGCGGCTCGGCGTCAAACTGCGGGCGGGCCGCCTTCTCGGGCTTTTTCCTCGGCATGGCTGGCCTCCTCCCTGCGGGCGTTGGCGATGGCGCGTCTGACAAGCATCCTGCCAGCCATGTCAACGAACGGCAGTCCACGCTCCTCGGCTGATTCCTTGAGAAACGCCAGAATCTCGGCCATGCCTTCGGGCGACTCGCACCACTCGCAGCCCTTATCGTCCATGTACCTAGCTCGAGCGTTGCACTTGCAATCGGGCGACGACACGATGCGGAATGGCCATCCGGCGAGCAGTTTTTTTAATTCGGTGCCAGGCCCTTTTGGACAAACGCGCACATGAGACAACGACTTGGCAACGTGCCCGCATCGCTTGCACCTATATTCTTGATCGTAAACGCACCATCGATCACGGTACCGTTGCTGAAAATGTTCCATAAGCGTTGTCGCCGTACAAAGTTTGGAACGTCTCAAACACACAGTTGCCAGTCACCGTGCGGCTGGAATTGTTATCGTTACCAATACTGCCAAATGAATTATTGTTGAGTTGGCCTATGGCCCCGTATGAATGAATTCTGGTGTTGGAACCAGTAGCAAAACACGACACGCGATACTCAATGAAAGATTGCGAAGACAAATCAATTCTCCAATACCAACGCACATCGCCTTCCGTTCTGTTGTACGTTAGGGTGTAGCTGCCAGAAAGCGACGCATACCTGCCAGTGGCGACAACGGTAATATCGACGGTATCAGGAACGCCATTCGGGCAATTGCATTGTGGTTTTGCTTGACAACAACACGCCATCGCTAAACCGCCAATTTTACGAACGTTGAGGTGAATGTGGATTGAACAATCACAACCGATGCGGTAACAAGCGTTTTTCCAATTGTTATTGTGCAGGCAGAGGTATTGAGCGAGGCCGAAAGCGACACGTCATTCATGACCGTTGTGTAAGCAGTTGATCCTGCAAAAATCGCGGTCGCCGTCGCCAGCGGCACGTCGATCAAAAACCACGCCGTACCGTCCTTTGCTATTCCGCAATCGCCACCAGTTGTCCCGGTTATCGGGAAAAAAAGATTGTTGACAGCAGCCGTGTTCGGCGTGTTTGTCGCGTATTTGTAGGTGACGGTCTTGCTCGAACCGATCGACCACGCTCCGGTGAAGGTGGCCACGCGGAAGACCTTCTGATTCACGCCGCCGAGTCTTGATCCAAACGTCAGCGGCCCAGCGTCCCTGTCGCCGCCCTCGACGGTTCGCACAACCTTTGCGATCCGCTCAGCGGCTGGCCTGGTGAACGTCATCCGCTCGGTCTGCGATGGTTTGCCGTCTGGCCTCTGCGCCATGCTTCATTCCTAGAACGGAGGCGCGCCGAAGTACGAGGCAAAATTTACGGCTTTATTCACGCGGCGTTCAAGGATGATCACGTCGCCAGAGGTTTGCATTGCGCCTGCCGCCGTAAGCGCAACAACATTTGCGGAAGGCACGTCTGTTTCAACGCCAGCTTCATCCCTGTATTTGACCGTTGCCCGCTTCTTGGTGCCGCCTTCCAAGTAGTTCCATCCAGCATTAGGCAGGAACAGGTTGTAGCCGCTCTGTTTGTAAGAGAGCTCTACACTCACCTGCCAGTATGTGACCTGCGTGCCGTTGACGACTTCTGTCGTTTGCTGGCCGCCAATTCCAAGGCACTGCCACTGGTGTGGCGATGCCCCAAGATAGGAATCGGCATTCAATGCACCTGTGACAGCCACAGCGTTGGCCGCCGGGAAGGACGCGCGGTTCCCGGCGATCGTTACACGCAGCTCACCCTCAATCGCTTGGGCACCCTCGATGATGTCGCCGGCCGCGTTCACGAGCGGCTTTATGTCTGCGTTGCCGCTGCCGTTGTAGTAGCGGAATGTTGGCACAGCCACGCCGCTAGTTGAGAATGACCACACATCGGCCCGTGCCAGCGGGCTCGCCTGGTACTGCGCCGTGCCAACATCTGGCGTCCCATACCTGTATGTCAGCTCGGCGTTGAACCTGCCTGTCTCGTTGATGCTGCCCTCGAGGCAGAGCAGATACGAGTACTCTGGGTGTGCCGCGCCGTGATAGATGCCGACAGCGTCTAGCATCGCTTGATGGGCGGTCGGCCCGTCGAGCGTCAGCGCATACCTGAGCTCGGCGGTCGGGCTTTCGCCAAACTTGTGGCTGAAAGTTCGCGGCATGATTTCTCGTTGCGAGACTACGGCCATCAGGCACCAAGGATTTCTACTGGTGACGATCCGATGAGAATCAGCGCCTGCCTGATTTCATCGAGTTTTGCCAGTTGCTGGCGACGTTGGTCGATGGCTGGATCTTGGCGGCCAGTCGCCAAGGCAAGCAGCTGCGACGCACCTTCATGCGTCCGCACGTCGGCCAACTGCAGTGCGTTGGCTGACGGCCTCGACAACTCGGCCGCAATCTCCTTGCGGATTGCTATGCCCTCGGCAGCAAGATTCCGAAGGGCGTTCTGTGCCTCGCCGCCGTCTATCAGTTTTCTGTCGAATGCCTCGCGGACTGCCTTGAACTGGTCAGCGATGGTCGTGGCCGGTTTGAGGATGTTCGCGTCCACGCCGAGCGCCTGCAGCTGCCGCTCGCGATCCTGAGCCTTCGCCTCCTTGGTCGCCGCCTCGGCAAGCCTAAGACGCTCGCGAGCACCTGCTATAGCCTTTGAATCGGCGCTGCGTTTGGCAGCCGCCAGTGCATCCTCTGCAGCCTTCAGTTCCATACTGATTGCCAGCAGATCTTTGTTGAGCTGCAGCCTGCTCTTCTCGGCGTCGCTGAGTCCTGCATTTGCCAGATCGACAACTCGCTGCCGTGACTCTTGCGCTGCCTTCCTGGCTGCGTCAGCAGCTGCCTCAGCCGCTGCTGCGTCGGCCCGGCGGGCGTCCGCCTGCTTCGTCAGACTGTCCGTGAACGACCGGGCCGCAACCTCAAGCCTACGCATGTCGATCTTTTGATAGCTCGTCTCGACGTTGGCCTGGCGGGCCAGATCGCGAAGATTCTCAAACTGCTTCAGTACGTCGGCCGGCACTTGGCCGATGCTGCCGAGCTCTTGCGCCAGCTTCTTGATGGCGGCCTCAGCCTGGCCGAGCGACTCCTGCGCAAACTCCACGACGTTCAAGTCTGGAATCTTTAGCGCGTCCTTCGCCTTCTGGCCAAACTGTTCGGTGCTGGCCGTCGCGGCGGCGAGCTGCTGCCTGTACTTTTCAAGTGCCTGCTTCGGGTCATCCAGGCTGACCTTCACATCAGCAGCCGCCAACTTGCTTGCGAGAGCCCATTCAATCGCCGCCCCGGCAAGCAGGCCAAGGCCGACAACCAGCACTCCGATGCCAGTGCTGGCGAGCGCAGCCCTGATTGACGCCCCGAGGGCAGCAGTGGCTGTTGCCGCAGTTGAAGCCCCTGTCGCGTAAGCGTAGGCAGCAACTGCCGCCGAAGAAAAGAAAGACCCGAGGCTCGCGATTCCGGTCGTCAGCACTTGGCGATTGATGAATGCCAGGTAGCCACCGATCGCTGGCAGAATGTTCCCAGCAAGCGGCAGGGCGGCATTCGCAACCAACTGGAACACGCCAGCCAGCGTTGAGATCGCAGACGTGGCGGCGGACGCCACGGCCCGCACGTCGATCGCAGCGATGAAGGTAGCGGCATTCTCCGTGGCCGTGATCAGCGCTGGCGCGAGTTCTGCCAACACCCGAGCAGAGAATGCCTGCAGGGTTAGCTGCGTCTTCTGCAGCGAATCGTCAAGCGCCGCAATTCCTGCTGTCTGCTGCGGTTGCAGGACAATCCCGAGACGCTTCGCCTCGGCAGTCATCTGCTGGAGATAGGTAGCCCCTTCCTGAAAGATCGGCACAAGTTCAATCCCACTCTTGCCGAACAATCCGACAGCAGCCGCTGCCTGCTGTGCTGGATTGGGGAGCTTTGAAATGGCCGACACGACAGCCTCAAAAGCCTGCTCTGGCCGCAGCGTCGATAGTTCTGCAACAGACAGGCCGAGATCCGCGAACGACTTCACGGCAGAAGCATTGCCAGTTTGGGCTTCGCCGAGGTTGATCGTCAGTCGCTGCACCGACTTTCCGAACGTCTCAACCGACACGCCTGACTGGTTGGCCGCCAGTGCGTAGCCTTGGATTACGTCAGCGGCCAATCCTGTCCGCTTTGAAAGGTCATCGATGCTGGCGACGGCCCCGGCTGTGCCGCCGATGAACTGCTGGAATGCGCTAGCCGCCGTGCGAACAGTGGAGATGAACGCCCGCGACAGCTCGATGGTCTTCAGCGTCGAAACGTCTTGCTGCGTCTTCTTGGCGGCATAGCCCAGCTTCTGCAACTCAACGACGCCGGCGTTGATGCCGGACGCCATCTGCGTTGCAGATGCCGAGAGCTGGAATCCAAGGCCAATTGTCGCCATTAGTCACGCTGCTTCAGGTCTTCCGCCATGCGGCGGATGGTGTCGCGGATTTGTGTCGGGTGCTTCGGGGCCTTGTCTTCGATCGGGATGAACTTGTCTGGGTCTGGCGTTTGCTTGGAGTACGGAGCCAGCACCGCAGAGACCATCATTCCTGTCTGCTGCCACGGGTTATCAAGCGGACGGAACCACCGCGTATAGGCAATCCACTGCGAGAACTCCCGCGAGTCCATCGCGTCGATCTCGGCAACTGTTTTCTTGAGGTGCGACGCCAGGGCGAACTTGAATTGCAAGGTCGGCCTGGCGTTCATTCCCCCGCGAGTTTCTTTATCTCCTCTTCGGTGAGTGCGTTGTGCCTGAGTGCCGCATGCCACAGCCTGTGCATCACGTCGGCGCTGCGTGCCTTGATTGCCGCAACGCCTTCGCTGCCCGGATAGAGCAGATCGCCCTTGTCGTCGCAGAGGGTCCGACTGAGCAACTCGCTGCGAAAGTCTGGGATCGCCTTGCCGTCTGCCTCGAGCAGCTTGATCTCGTACGAGTCCCTGTCGCCAACGGACATTAGGCGGATGCAGACCTTGCCGTCGCCGCCCAGCTCTGGCACGTCAACCGTGATGATCTTGGCGTCTGTCGCTGCGTCGATTTGACTACGTGAAAGTGGCATGGCTACTGGAGAACCTGAAATGTGGATGAATAGCGCGTCACTCCGTTGAGTTCCGCCGTTGCACTGACAGACGTGCAGCATGCAGTGCAGGTCAAGCCCATGCCGCCGCCTGCTATCACAAGCGAGCCTCTGGTGCCGTACGCTGCAGTGCTCGGAGCGCCGAGCGTCTCGACAGTCACACTGCCGGCATCGTCTGTCCAGACGGCAGAGCGGCCCTTTGGCATCCCGCCGCCCCACGTCCACGATATGCCGACGATCTCACTGGCAGCGCCGCCGTTGAAGCTGACGGTGATGCCTTGGCTATAACTCGCCACGGGAATCCTCCCTGGCGGTTAGGCGACCTGGAACGACGCCGAGCCCTTGTTGGCATCGTTCGTTGCCAGCGTGATGCTGGACGACTTGCAGGTGGCGGCAACGCCAGACAGCGTGATGCCTCCCGTGATCGTCAGCGTGCCGGTGGCTCCCTGCGCGATCGGCGTTGCGCCAGCGTTTGTCAGGTAGTCGATCGTGACTTCCTTTCCGGTGTCGCCGGCCGAGCCCTTCAGTGGCCTCGACAGCGTCAGCACGGTTGATCCAGCGGTCTGGCCGAGGTGCGACACGTCGATGGAGTCGGTGGCGTTGTTGTCGGCGACCGTGTACGTGATGTTGGTGACAGTGTAGGTCGTCCCGGCGAATACAAACGTAGAACCTGCACCGTCGTGTGGCGTCGAGGGCATGCTTTGGCTCCTAGCTTTCTAACCAGAAAACGTCGTACTGTTGGGTGATCTGATAGGCCGGTGGCAGTTCCGAGCCAGCAAGCGTCACGAAGTCGTCAGACTCCTGCTCAAGTGACGTTTGCTTCACCTCTGTATTGTTCACGGTGCCGCCGTACCCATCCAGAACTGCCCGCATAGCGTCAGCCACCTCGCGGGCCTGCTCGTAGGTGCCACCGTAGATGCTGTATTCAAGGCTTGTGACCGGCATGCCCGTGGGACTGCCGAGCGTTTGCTGCCTGCGGATCGCCACCCGCCGCCATGTCACAAACGGCAGGCCAACCTTGTTGCCGGCGGCGTCGGTCTCTGGTGCCAGCACCGGGAAAACCTTTGCCCCGGCGAGCGCCGAGAATGTGGCGTTTGCCAAGAGAGCGGAACGCAGCACAGCTTCTGGGGATTTCATAGGCCGAAGTCTCCGTACTTGCGTTTCGTCTCACGCACGGCAGCCGACAGCGCCTTCCTCATCTCAACGTCCAAGACGCTCCGCATCTGAGGCAGCGAGCTGTCAAATGCCTTCTTGAGCGGGCGGCGTGCCGGCGAACCTGCAACGGTGCCAGTTGCGATGAAGTCCACTGGGTACAGCCCACGGCCCGTGAACGGCCCGCGTGTCTTGAATGACGAAAGAATTGGGCGGCCGACTGCCTGCTGTTTTTCTCGCTCCACGATCGTGCGGATTCGTCCGCCGAGGATCACCCGACTGCGTCGAGTGCGTCGGCTCTTGCCTGCCGTCCTCGGCTTTGTGCCGTACTCGACTAGGTGCGAGTGGTAGGCGCGGTTCGGGCCTTTAAGCACAGAGCCTCCAGGGAATGCTGGCGTGGCGGTCTTCTGGCTTTTTGCGTTCGTCGGACGCCTGAATCCTATGACGACTACGCTGACTGGGATCTGCTGCTTGTTGTTTGTGTACTTGCGGTCAACCTGCGAAACGCTTGCCAGCAGGTTTCCGGTGACTTGCCCGATGGCAGAGACCTGCGAGCGAAGTGCGGCAATTCCCGGCTGTGCCGCCTTTTTCAATGCCCGAGACTGATGCTTCACGGAGATGTCTCTTGGCAGCTGCTTGAGCGCTGCCACAACCTCATCCAGTGGCTTCAGTGCATAGGCTGCCTTGGCATACTTGCCTCGGCCCACAGCCAGCCTGATCAGTGGCTCGCCACTTGAGAACACACTAGCCATCCTTTGTCTCCTGGCAGATAGCCTCGTGCTCCGAGCGGCTGCCGTGCTCGAGCAGGCTGACGATCTCTAGCGTCCGAGAACGCCACGAGAATCGCATGCTCTGGGTTAGGCCAGGGAGGTAGCGCATCCGTACCTTGTGCGTTATCGTCACCTCTTGCTGCCCGGCAGTCAGAGCCTCTCTTGCGCTGACGCCATCGACGCTGGCCCAGACGGCCGTCGAGTTAGCCCACGTCAGCACGGTCTCGCCCAGGGCGTTGGTCGTGCCGCTGGCGACCTGCACCGTGACACGCTCGCGTAGTTTGCCAGCGTCGATCATCGGTAGGAGCCCCACTTCTGCGATGACAGCAGCGACTCCACCGCAAACTCCAGCTGCTTGGAGATACTGCCGACGAGCACGGTGCTGCGGTTCTCGTACCAGAAACAAACCAGCATTAGCATGGCGTGCCGGATCGCAGCTGGAACGCTCGTGCCGCTGGCCCCGTAACCGCCCCACCAGGTCACGCTGATGGCGTTGTCATCCTGCAGGTGCGGCGGCCACGTCTGCCCGTACAGAGTCTTCACGGTGCCCGGCACTCCGTTGCGGTCCACGCGGTAGCTGGCCGTCGAGTAGGTGGCCGTGGTGCCGTTCTCGTACGTGAACGTCAGGGCCACAGCCGTGGCCGTGCCGGCCGTCGCCATCGGTGGACGCGGCAGCTCGATGTCCATGGTGCCGTCTGGCGGGAACTTGTCGAAACGCATCACCCACTGGGTATGCACGAGCGAGCGGTCGAGGTACTGCTCGCACCACTCGCGGGCTGCCGAGATCAGCGTTGCGATGTAGGCGTCATCGTCCGTTGAATCGATCCGGCAGTGAGCCTTTGCCTCGGAAAGTGTGACAGGCTCAACGGCGGGCTGCGTCTGGCGGGTCAGACTTCGGTACTGCACGGCGTCCTCTCTTCTTGGTCGTCAGGTCGGCCGTCTCGGCTTCGTGCTCGACGGCTGCCGTCTCAATCAGTTCTGCCTGCTTGTCCTCGACAGCCACGCCTTGGGCCAGCAGCTGCGTGGCCCGCCCGCCGGGAATCTCCACGATCTGACCCTTCCGGTATGACCGCCACGCACGGGTAAATCTGATTTTCTTCATTCAGGCACGCTCCATGCAGTTTCAGGGCGTTTGCTTGTTGTCGTGAACTCTGTGGCCCACTGGAAAACGGGCTTGTTCAAATCACGGCCCGGCCACGTCACCACGTACTCGCCGTGCCCTAGTACGACGCGCGGCGTGACATAGACACGGTTGCCGCTCTCCCGCCAGTTCCGCCAGAACCAGATGTCGTCGTCCGTGCGGCCGTCGTTCCACGACTGATCAGGCCCTGGCTGAGACCAGAACCACGGCTTCCTGCACCGCTTCAGCGCGGCCGTAGAGATCACTGTGAGTCCGAAGTGGGCGCTGTCCACTTCCTGCACTGGCTCAGAAAACCACGACGCAGGCACGCTTGCGGTGCCGTCTTCTGGCGGATCATCCAGCGTGCCCTTGAGCGTCAGCATCGGGCGGCCGTCTTCGCGTTTGGTCTGCATCCCAGTCACGGCGTCGCACTGAAACGTCAGTGCCATGGCGAATAGATGCTCTACATCCTCGCGAGTGAAAAACGTGTCGTAGTCAATCGTCAGCAGATACTCGCACTTGTCTATGAACTGCTCGAAAATCCGCGTGTTCACTTGCGACCAAAACGCACCAGTTCCCATCGTCGGCCGAATGCCGAGCGGCATCAAAGCCTGAGCCCACGCAAAGTGATTGGCCGTGAACGACAGTCGTGGCATTGAGAGCACGGCCTCGACGCGAATGTCCACATCTGTCTGCCCAACCTTGACGATCATTGATGCCTCGCAAAATAGAGCGGGCGGCCCCTGTTGGAGCCGCCCGCCCAGCGTTGCATCAGTGTCAAGAGGCTTAGGCACCGACCAGGCCGATGATCGGGCCAGCGACCGTCGAGCTGCCGAGGTTCGGGTGGCTGATTGCCACGCGGGCGACGGCCCGAATCACGGTCTGGTCGCTGAGGAAGTTCACCTGGTCGCTGCTCGCAATCTCGATGCTATTCCGCACGCCGTAGTAGGAGCTGTTGGCCATGTTGCCGTACAGCGCCATGACCACGCCCGTCGAGTCCGTTCCGCTCGGGAGCCGGTCGGTGAGAACCACCGGGCTGCCGAGGAAGGTGAGACCCATGCCCTGCGACAGGCCGACCGAACCGCCCTGGTTCAGGTCGAGAGCCTGCATGCAGGTCGCGAAGAAGAACGGCGAGCAGAACCACTTGGCACCCTGACGCGAGTGCTGCGGCACGGCCGCCATCATCGCGAGCAGGTTGGCCTTGGTCACCTCGTCGGGGGTGTCACCGGCAGCCGTCACGAGCGACGCCGCGTAGGTGGCAGCAGACGCTGCCAGCAGGCCACCCGTGTAGCTGGTGACAAGACCGGCCACGGCAGGGGCGTTGCTCGGGTTACCGCTCCACGCAGCCGCCTCGACGGCGTTGGCGAGCGACAGGCCAAGCTCCGCGGCGATGAAGTCAGCGATCGACACGATGGAGTCCTGGAGCAGTTCGCTCGAGATAGCCACAGCGCCAGTCACCTTCTTAGCCGTCAGCGTGACCTGATTCATCGTCGGGTCGCTGGCAGTGATCGCCGTGTTCTCGTCGATCCAGTAGGCCGTCGTGCCGCCCGTCCGACGCGGGAACTGGAGCACGTCGCTCGGCATGGCCACGCTGGTGGCGTTCTGAGCGAAGGCCGAGTACTGATCGACGAGCCGGATGACCGTCGAGGAGAGCACGTCTGGCACGGTGTAAGAACCAGAACCAGACGCACCGCCAAGAGCACGGGCCTCGACGCCGTGATCTTGGCACCACCGCTTCGCGTCGGCGTCGCCGGCCTTGGCCTTGAACCACATGCCGACCGAGTAGGCATCCTTGGCGTTCTCAAACGCACGCAGGCGGCCCGAGAACGGGACGGCCTCAATGCGGACCTTCTCGCTCCGCTCTTCAGTCGCCTCGGGGGCGGGCGAGCAACGATCGACCACCGACCGCAGGTTCTTGGCCGACTCGACGACCTTCTTCTCAAAGTCGATCCTGGCGGTGAGTTCGTCGGCGCGCTTGTTGAGGTCGATCAGTTCGACATCACGAGCGGTCGTGTCTTCGGCCTCGATCGCACGCACGGCGTCGATCCGGTTGGCGAGAGCAGCCGCCTCGTCCTGAAGCTTCTTGAGGTTGTCCATGTGTGTTCTCCAGCGGCGGTATTGCCGATGGAGTCCACGATGCCATTACGGGCGTGGTGCCTTGCAGAAACGCACAGCGGAAACTGTTGTTTTCACAAACGCCACCGCACGAGCCCCGCACCGTGGGCACCGCAGATACCGCTGCCGCTCGTCGCCGCATGGACGGCTGGAACGGCACCGGAGTTTTTCGCCGCAGGTGCAGCGTGTTTCAGACACGGCGAAGCCTCAGAGCCCACGCCGCTGCGGCGTCACGGACCAAGGAACGCTTCACGATCTCAGCGGCCACAGCCTCTGGCTCGGGCTGCGTCTGGGTTGCCAGCCAGGCTTCGTAAGAACGCATGGCAACGGATGCAGACGTGGAAGGGTATGCCGGGTTCAGCACCGGCCCCACGTCGTAGAGTCCCGATACCTCGCGGATCTGGCGGATGGCTTTGCCGTCCTCGCCAGTGCGGAATGATTCATTCTTCGGGTCCACCGTGAAGGCGAACGACGAGCCCCGCACGTCGCGACGCTGGATCAGCTCGAGCACGTCGGCCCGGCTCACGGGCGGCGTCACCACGTACTTGAGCCCCTTGTCGTCCGAGGACAGTTCCAGCGTGCCAGACGAGGACCGGCCGAGGACGATGTTGGAATCGTGGTTGAACAGCGCCACTACGTCGCCCTTGCCACGCTGGCGGTTCAGAATCTTGTCGAACGCGCCCGGCAGAATTTCTTCGCGGAACCCGCCGAGATCAAGGGAAAGCCGGTTGTACACGGCGGCATATCCGATGATCGCTGCCCGGCCATCGGCCCGGCTCTCCACGATCAGCTCGTTTTCTTCCTCAAAGGCGAAGTCGCGGCGTTCAATTTCCATCGGTGTAGTCCTCCTGTTCGGCCTGGTCCTCGGCGGCATCAGCCGGGCTGTCTTCTACTTCGGCGGGCGGCTCGGGCATCGGCTCCGGTGGCGGCGGCTGCTGGCCCATCTGATCCAGAGTGGTCATGTTCAGCTGCACGAAGTGCCGATCGCCGTCTGGCCCAATCGGGTTCAGGTTCTCGGCCTCTCGGATTTCGTTGATCGTCATCCAACCGTTTTGCAGGGCCGACACATAAAACGCCGCCCGGCTTGTGTGGTCGCCACGCAGCAGACCGTTCACGTTGTGCTCAGCGAAATACGTCTCATCGGCCACGATGAGGTCGCGGCTGATGGCGGCTTCCCATCGCTTCAGGTGCGGCAGCAGGCAGTGCTGCACGAACTCCGTGCCCTGCACCTCGATGTTGCTGTACGTGCTGCGGGTCAGGTCTTGGATCATGTGCGGGGGCACGCGGAAGGCACGGCAGATCTCAATGACCTGATACTGCCGCGTCTCCAGAAACTGTGCCGCCTCGTTGCTTCCGCTGAGTTCGTGAGCCTTCACGCCGTTCGGCAGCACGGCCGTGCGGAATGCCCGATCAGCGCCACGGTGCATCCGCTCCCACTGTTCACGCAGCCGCTCGGCAGCCTCTACGGGGATCGGGTTTTCTGACTCCAGCACGATTCCGGGCCGGGCACCGTTGCCGAAGTAGGTGGACCCGTGTGCCTCCAACGCCTGGGCCAGGCCGATAGCGTTCTGGAAAATCTTGTATGTCGGGATCGGCTTGATTCCGTCCTCGGTCGTGAACCGCAGGCAGAAGATCTGCTCTTGGCTGTAGATCGTCTGCCGGCCAGACGGCTCCCGGTACTTGTACCGCACCGTGCCGTCTTCAAGCCGCTCGCACTCCATGCGGCTGCTGTGCAGCGGCCACAGCTCCGACACTGCACCTCGAGCACCTGGGCGAATCTCGGCGTAGCTGGCACCGTAGTGCAGGTACATGCCGGTCATCCAATCCCGAAACTCTTGGGCCGTCTGCCACGGGTTCGGCTGCAGGTGCAGGAGCCGGTACACAGGGTGGCTTGTGGCCTTCTGTTTGCCTCCGTTGGCCAGGCGTTCGTAGACGTGGAGCGGCAGGGCAGATACCGCGTCTGAGATGACCCGGATGCAGGCCGTGTAGGCCGAGCACGCCATCGAGTTGTCAGCGTTCACGCGGATGCCAGAAGGCGTCCGGGACGGCGAAACCTCGGGCCAGTCGATACCACGCAGGTCGAACATCCTAAAGTCGGCGGCGGCGTGTTCGCTCATAGGCTGATGATGTCCCAGTTCTGCTCAGGTGCCGGGGCCGTCGCCGTAGCGTGGATGCCAAGTGCCATCGTTAACGCCACGATGCCGTCGATGCGTTCGGTACTCTTCGCCTTGCTGGGCTTGATGTTTCCGGCGTGGTCCTGCTGTCTCGCCACGTTCGACGCCTGCCACGCCAAGACGGGATGCCCGCCGTGGAGCAACTTGCCGCCCACCACTAGGGCCTCAAGCTGCTTGGCGGGCGAACTCATCGAGC
>Ga0114973_10002676_pt1 | contig 12787 bp, 11 predicted proteins | sample M_140807_MF_Meta_FD_87025 | JGI IMG/M metagenome (GOLD analysis project Ga0114973, IMG submission 87025) | Freshwater microbial communities from Lake Montjoie, Canada to study carbon cycling - M_140807_MF_MetaG | ecosystem: Environmental > Aquatic > Freshwater > Lake | place: Lake Montjoie... | reverse complement strand
TGGGAAGCAACTTCGTGAGGATCAGTTCGCGTGGAGTCCGTGATGAAGCGGAGATTAGAGGGCATCGGAGAACCTATATCGGGGCTCTTCCGGGGCGGATTATTCAAGCGATGAAACGTGCCCAAGTTAAAGATCCTCTTATTCTGCTAGATGAAATTGATAAACTTGGAAATGACTTTAGAGGGGATCCCTCCTCAGCTCTCCTTGAGGTTTTAGATCCTGAACAAAACAACACATTTGTCGATCACTATTTAGATGTTCCCTACGATCTCTCTAAAGCTTTCTTCGTTACTACTGCGAATATGCTGGAAACCATTCCTCCAGCTTTACGTGATCGCCTCGAGATTATTGAGATGACTAGCTACTCTAAGCTAGAAAAAATGGAAATTGCTAAACGACATCTCATTCCCAAAGTAATTGCAGACCATGGAATTTCAGCTACAACGCTGACAATCACTGACGAAGCTTTGGGGCATTTGATCGAATCTTATACTCGAGAAGCAGGTGTTAGAAATTTGACTCGAGAGCTGGCCCATTTGTGCCGCGGAGCTGCCGAGCAATTGGCAGGGGATAATCCTCCCACTCAAATTACAATCACCAAAACCGAGCTTGAGTCTATCTTGGGACCACAAAAGTTATTTCCCGAAGTGGTCGAGGCCGCAGAGAAAGCCGGTATCGTCACGGGATTAGCATGGACTCCAGTCGGCGGAGAAATTCTCCAAATCGAAGTTGCCCGCATGGAAGGGAAAGGAAATCTCTCTCTCACAGGCCAACTCGGTGATGTCATGAAAGAGTCGGCTCAAATAGCTTTAAGCTTGCTGAGATCTCAATTGGGAAAATCACCTGAGATTAAATTTGATCAGTCTGATTTTCATATTCATGTGCCAGCTGGAGCCATCCCTAAAGATGGCCCTTCAGCAGGAACGGCAATTTTTCTGGCTCTATCCAGTTTAATTCAAAATAAGCCGGTCAATTGCAAATTGGCCCTGACTGGAGAAATCACCCTTAGAGGCAATGTTCTTCCTGTCGGTGGGATTAAGGAAAAGGTAATCGCAGCTCATCGTGCTGGAGTAACTACCGTTCTTCTTCCAGAAAAGAACGCGGGCGATTTAAAAGATGTGAGCGATGAGATAAAAAATCAGATGACCTTTCACTTCGTGAAAGACATATCGGAAGTTTTATCTTTTGCGGGATTGGAAGGGTTTGGGTTTGTTCCAAAAGGGCTCTCAGTCACTCGAACTACTCAAGACCCCAGGCCCCCTATGGCAAATTAAGGCAAGGATTTCTTTTTAGACTTTTCTACTTTTTGGCCGATGTCTTTCAATAGCTTCTGCTCTTCGGGAGTAAAGGTTTTGGCAAAGCCCGCAGGATCTTTTTTCGCCCGATCTAGGATCTCCTGCATCTTCTTAGGGTCCCCCTGCGCCTGTGCTGCGATGGTCTCCATCACCTTACCCGCCAACTGGTAAATCTCTTCAGAGAACTCTCCCCCGACTTCTTTAAGTATCTTGTCAGACTCGGCGGCTTTGGGGTCGTTTTTTAAGTTTTCAGCTCGTTTGGTGGGGTTAGTTAACTCTTCAATGGCACCTTTGAGTGCATTTTCTTGCTCGGCCGTTAAATCTTTTGCTTGAATCGAGTTTGCCATTCCGAAGCAAAAAATAATTAAAGTCCAAAACGTAAGAAATTTAGGTTTTGCATTAACCACAAGCACTCCTTGTTTACCCCTGCTTTATTGTAACCCGAGTAAATTTGAAATTCTCGCGAAATCTCCGTCAGTCTTTTCGGCTTTAATATTAAGAAGATGGGCTAAAAGCGAGTAAATATCTACGTTCTGAACTTCTCCTACCCGTGTTCCTTCGGGAAATTTAGGGCCCGCAGCCAAGAAGACTGCTTGCATCTGAGGGAGAGAATTATCATACCCGTGGAGGCCAAAAATAGTAGGTTTGACCGAAGGGAGTAAACTATCCTCCAGATACCAGCCTTGATTCGCTGAAAATACAAGAGGAGAAATCCGTCGGTGTTTAGCAAAGTGATAACGAGCGGGAATATTTTGTTTCGAATATACTGCAAAAGCTCCGGGATTTTTCTTTACGCGTTCTAAAATCTTTCTCTCTTCAACCTTTCCGTTTGGCCAGACTAAAGAAACAGCCCCTTTTCCAACAATTTTTGCTTCACTAGCTAGGACGTAGTTTTTCAAGTTGATTCGATGGCCCCTTTCCACCGATGCCATCCCATGATCCGAGACAAGAATAAGGGTCGTTTCTTTTTCAACGCCTCGTAATTTAATTCCATCGATCAAAAGGCCTATAGCATCATCAAGATTTTTTATGGCCTGAATGACCTCTTTAGAATCCGGACCGTATCGGTGGCCCGCTTCGTCGGTATCTTCAAAGTAAAGAGTGATGAGCTGAGGTCTTGCTTCTTTAGGCAGATCGAGCCACGACAGAACAGTTTCAACCCTTTTTTTCCTAGGTAGAGAAGCGTCGTAGGGCTGCCAGTAGGAGGGCCGCTTACCTTTTATCTCAGCGGAGCTACTAACCCAAAACATGGAAGCTGTCTTAACCCCTTGCTTTTCAGCTGTTACCCAAATGGGCTCTCCTTCCCACCATTCGCTTCGATCTGCTTCTTTGGAATCACGAATGTCGAAGTTTCTATCTAACAAGGGGTCCCACATCGAATTGTTAACGATGCCATGATTCTCTGCAAACAAACCGGTAACTAACGTGAAGTGATTCACAAAGGTCACTGAAGGAAAAACCGGTTTCATGTTGGAAGCCAATACCCCGCGTTTCATCAGCTCATGAAACCGAGGTGTTTCAGTTTTCTCCCAGTAATCGGATCTAAAACCATCCATCGAGACTAAAATAACAGTAGATGAACCGGTATCATCATTTGTGATTAGTGGCAGTAACGCAAAACTCGGAACAGAAATGAGGAAATAAAATACGAAAAGAAAATCGAATCTCATTTTGTGAAACCAGTGGTCCCACGCAACTTGTGGATTCTTCTCCATGGGGCCGGATGGGAGTAAGTAAAAAACTCTATTAAAGTATTAGGCTTAAACAAGCCTCGATTTTGATAAGTTAACCGCTCCAAAGCATCTGCCAACTTCTCCCCATTTCCAATTCGCTCAAAGGCAAACTGATCCGCTAGTCTCTCTCGCCATCTTGAAAAAAGAGATTGGATAAGTCCGACAGGCATCTGAACAATGGAGAAGACAACAAAAAAAGTTAAGACTCCGAAGGGATGAATCATTTCAGTCTGAAAATACGGATTAACATATTGCTTCAACAGTTCCTGAGTGATGTAAAATCCGACAAACAGGAAAGCGCTAGATAAAACAATTCCTTTCCAAAGATCATTGTGAACCTGATGGCCCAATTCGTGGGCAAATACAGCTTCCACTTGTTCCGGGGGAAATTTTTTGTATAGCGTGTCTCCAATCATGATGCGCTTTGTTTTACCCAGCCCCACAAAGGCAGCATTACCCTTCTCAGTTTTTTCTCCCATTCCCAAGTGATACACTTCTTTCACCTCAACACCGAAATCCTGACACATTTTTAGAAGCCGTTCCTTGAGGGGGCCTGAGTCCATCGGTTCGAGTTTAAAAAAAAGGGGGATCAAGACAACTGGCGCTAGTTGGGCAAGACCAATCGAGACTAAAATAAAAAGACTGGCCGCAGTCACCCACCATTGTTCCCCTAAGTAGGCGACACAGAGGTAAAGTATTCCCAAAAATAAGGTCCCTAGAACGGCACCCACCATCCAACCTTTGATTTTATCCCAAAACCAACTCAAGTAAGTCTGTTTTGAAAGTTGATAACTTTTCTCGACCCAATGGTGTCCTAAACTAAATGGGAAAGAGCAAACCTCTAAGACTCCGAGAACCACAAAGAGATAGGCCAGCCATCTAAAAAAAACAAATTGGATTTTATCTTCCAGAACATTTTCAAGATAAAAAGCTCTTAGACTCACAACAAACCAAACGAGAAGCCCGAGAGTTAAAAAAGTTTTCCCTATCTTAAGAATTCGATGACTCCACAAGTAAGGCCGAATATTTTTATCGTGTTCGATCCAAGCAGGGTTCAGGGTGCTGTTTCTATTCATAACTAAAGAATGATTGAGGGGTTCACACTAGTCAAATAGTGCTGCATACCTTGAGCCATTTGACCATCAAAAGTAAGTTTGCCATCCTCTAGGTTAAGAGCCCTTTCACAAAGAGACTGAACCCTCTCTGAATCATGAGAAACAAACAAAATCGCTTTACCTTCTTTTTTTCTCTCAATCATCTTATCAATCGCCCTCTTTTGAAAAGCTAAATCCCCTAGTTCCAAAACTTCATCTAAAAGTAAAATGTCGGTGTTCAGGTGCGCTGCTACAGAAAAAGCCAACCGAGTATACATGCCCTTGGAATAATGTTTTACGGGAGTATCTATGAAGGCTTCATTCTCGGAAAATTGAACGATGGCATCAAACTGCTGGGCCACTTCTTTTTTCTTCATACCCAAAAAAGCTCCATTTAAGAAAATGTTCTCTCTTCCAGTCAAATCTGGATGAAACCCACTGCCCACCTCGAGCAGAGAAGCGATCCGACCACGCAGAATAGCCTGCCCTTCTGAAGGTTCCGTGAGATTAGCTAAAACCTTAAGCAAAGTAGATTTTCCAGCTCCATTACGGCCCAAAACTCCCACCGCTTCTCCAGCTTTAATCTCGAAAGAGACATCTTTTAAAGCCCAGAAATTCTGGAATAACTGTCTCTCAGCCCTATTTTCATTTTTTCGCAATGTCTCTTTCCACCAAAAATGAAACGAGTCTCTCAGAGACCGGAAGCCTCTCTCCCCCATTCGGTAGGACTTTGATATGTTTTGAACTTCAATTAAAGGTTTCATACAGTATCAATAAAATTTCTTTGAACCCGATTAAAGAATAATACCCCTGTCACACAAATAACAAATGAAGCTCCTATGGAAGCCATCTGAACGTTCCAACTAATAGCCTCGGTGCCAAAAATAGCGGAACGGATCGAAAGTATTACCGAAGAGGCTGGGTTGGCGAGAACAATCCATTTCCATTTTGGAGAAACCAATTTCAAGGAATAACTGATAGGCGAAGCGTACATCCACAAAGTGAGTCCAAGTTGAGTCAAATGGTGAAAGTCACGGTATCGTGACGTTAAACCAGCGATCCAAGTTCCCAATCCCAAACTTAAAAGCCCTAATTGCAAGAGCCACAAAGGCAAAAAAACTATCGCCGAATTAGGGGAACAATGAAACTGCTTGTCGGTAAGAGCAAACAAGAGATAAAGCGCTGCTAGAACCATCGCTTGGATTAAGAAAGCAAAAAGGCTAGAGAACAATTGGGAGACAGGAAGAAAAAGCCTAGGAAAATAGACTTTCTTACAAAGTTCCGCATGATGAAGCATCGACAGTGAAATAGCACTAAGAGAGTTGGAAAGAAAATTCCAAACAATAATTCCAGAGAAATAAAAAAGAACTGGAGGAACTCCTTCAGTTGGAACGTGCATAGTCTCCGAAAATAAAAACACGAAAACTATCGCCATTAATGTCGGCTGAATAATAAACCAGAGCGGGCCTAAAAGAGTTTGCTTATATTTTGCGACAAATTCTCTTCTTACCATTAAGAAAAGAAGGTCTCGATAGTGAACAAAATCTCTCAAGTCAAAAGAGAGCCAACTTTTGTTGGCCCTAATGACTTTTGTGAACGCCTCGCTCACCCCACCCCAGCTAAAAGATTCAAAGCAGAGCCGGCTTTAAACCAACCAATCTGATCCTGTGTCATGGAGTGATTTAAGAGAATCTTATCTTCACTTCCATCTGCGTGGTGCAAAACCGCAGTCATCTGTTTTTTAGGAGCAAGCTCATTTAACCCTAGGATGCTAATTCGATCGGTTTCTTGAACCTTATTGTAATCTTCAGCAGAATTGAAGGTGAAGGGCAAAATGCCCTGTTTCTTCAAGTTGGTTTCATGAATTCGAGCAAAGCTCTTCACGATCACTGCAGCCCCGTTCAAAAATCGAGGAGACATAGCAGCGTGCTCGCGACTGCTACCTTCACCGTAATTTTCGTCTCCCACTACGATCCAACGAAGTCCTTTAGACTTGTAATCTCTAGCGACTGCAGGAATGCTTTGAGTCTCACCGGTTAAAAGATTTTTTGCAGTGCCTGATTGTCCACTAAAAGCGTTGATAGCTCCGGTGAACATATTGTCACTGATGTTATCTAAATGTCCTCGAAATTTTAACCAAGGACCGGCTGGAGAAATATGGTCGGTGGTGCACTTCCCTTTAGCTTTTAAGAGAAGAGGCAGCCGCTCAAAATTCTTTCCATCCCATTTGGAGAAAGGCTTCAGCAACTGAAGGCGTTTGCTCGATGGAGTCACGACCACTTCAACCTTAGAGCCATCCGAAGGAGGTTCAACATATCCCGCCTGAGAAAACTGAAATCCGTCTTTTGGAATCGACGGAGCTTTTTTAGGTGGGTTGAGTTTGAATTTCTTACCCTCTTTTGTGCTCAGTTCGTCAACTAGCGGATTGAAAGTTAGTTTTCCCGAAAGAGCAACTCCTAGAACAATCTCAGGACTACTAATGAAAGAGAGAGTCTCAGGGTTACCGTCGTTTCGAGCAGGGAAGTTACGATTAAACGAACTTAAAATCGCGTTGGTTTCACCTTTTTTAATATCATTGCGTTTCCACTGGCCAATGCAAGGGCCACAAGAGTTGGAAAGTACGGTGGCTCCGATTGTTTCTAAAGCCTCAAGCTGTCCATCTCTCTTAATGGTCTGATAAACCTGATCTGAACCTGGTGATACCAGGAATGGAATTGGAAGAGTGACTCCGTGATCAGCAGCTTGTTTAGCCAAATCCATACACCGAGAAATATCCTCGTAGGAAGAGTTGGTGCAACTTCCCACTAAAGCCGATGACAACTTTTCTGGCCAACCTTTACTTTTCACATCTTTAGCCAATTCCGAAATGCCCCTCGCGACGTCTGGAGAATGAGGTCCTACTACTTGAGGTTCTAATTCAGAAAGGTCAATTTCAATCACTTGATCAAAATACTTGGCTGGATTTTTCTCAACGTCATCGTCAGCTCTAAGAAGCGCTGAATTTTGTTTCGCCAAGTTAGCCAAGTCCTCTCGACGGGTGGCTTTTAGGTAATTCTCCATCTCTTCATCAAAAGGAAAGACAGAAGTTGTGGCGCCCAACTCAGCTCCCATGTTGGTAATAGTAGCTTTACCAGTGCAGCTGATGGACCTCGCACCCGGACCAAAATATTCAATAATTCTATTGGTCCCGCCTTTTACAGTTAAAATACCGCACAATTTACAAATCACATCTTTAGGAGAGGTCCAACCTTTCATTTCTCCTTTTAGATGAACTCCGATCAATTTCGGATATTTAACCTCCCAAGGAAGACCCGCCATCACGTCAACGGCATCAGCTCCTCCAACACCAATCGCCAACATTCCCATCCCTCCACCGTTGGGGGTGTGGGAATCGGTTCCGATGATTAACCCTCCAGGAAAAGCATAATTTTCTAAAACAACTTGATGGATAATTCCTGAACCCGGTTTCCAAAAGCCAATCCCCGCTTTGGCCGAAGCGGTCTGCAAAAAATCATAGACCTCTCGATTTTCATCTAAAGCGGTCTTCATGTCGGGATTTGCCCCCGACTCGGCCCGAATCAGATGATCACAATGAACCGTAGTGGGAACTGCTGTCTGTTTTTTACCCGAGCTTAAATACTGTAAAATAGCCATTTGAGCGGTGGCATCTTGCATCGCTACTCGATCGGGACGAAGAGCCAGAATACTTTCGCCCGGATTTAAATCTTGTGTTTTTGGTGCATCTAAATGGCCAAAAAGAATCTTCTCTGCCAAAGTAAACGGACGGTTGATCCGCGTTTTAACTTCATCGATGCGAGACTGCATCTGAGAATAGAGTTTAGAAACCATTTCCTTCGTTGTATTAATGTTAGGCATAATGTGGCATTATAACTACTCATCTCGGCTTGAAAAGTAATTTATATGTCCAAAAAAGCTGCAAAATTAACTTATGCATGGGTGCTAATAGCTATCTTAACGACACTGGTAGCCTCGGCAGAAGAGCCGACTAAAATGCTTGTTCCCAAAGCGCTGGGGCCCAAAAACCCGCCTGCCCCAATCAAATCCCCCGCTCAGCCACACTTTACTTCTTCTACGCCCAAAGTAAGTTTACCGGTTGAAGAAGTTTTTCCAAATGCCGAAAGCTACGTGACAAGCACTTTTGACTCGGTCAGTTTTTCCGTTCTGATGGGAACCCCATTGTTAGGGGAAACCTTTTCAGACAAGCGTTTCGCCTCATTTGGTGACTTTTTTTTATTTTCCATTCCTTTATTTAAGCTGAATAAAAATCTTTTCGTTCATTTGGAGACTGGTCCAGGGTTTACTTTTGCTCGGCTGATTTTTGATTCCCCGCCACAAAAATACTCCCACCTTTATTTAGTAGCCCCTGTCCGAATTAGAGTGATTCGTTCCTTTTCCAAAAGCTTTCACATGGAGGCTTTTGCGGGAATTATGCTCCGCCCCATCGAATATGACTCTAGGTCGACCACTGACGGAGGAACTCGTGGGGTTAAGGGGAAAGACCTCATCAGTGGAGATGCAGGATTTGGCTTGGATTACAATATCAGCCCCCCACTTAAAATACGGATTCTTGCCGGTTATCTATTTCTTGCAGGTGGTTTAGAGCTAACCTGGTAGTTCAGAAAAAAAGTAGACGAATGGGTCTTTTCCGTCGTATTTTAGGGTCCTCAAATTATTTTGGATAAAGGATTTATGGCTTCTATTAAACTCTTTTTAAAATCATCCGTAGGAAGAAAGTTTTTGGTGGGTATTACGGGATTAGGTTTATCCGGTTTCGTGCTTATTCATATGTCGGGAAACATGCTGATGTTCGTCAGTCCCGAAGCCTATAACACCTACGGGCATAAGTTGATAACCAACCCTCTTATTTATGTTGCCGAGGCGGGACTCGTAACCATGTTTTTAGTTCACATGGGGCTTGCTCTTTCACTCGCTTTTGAAAATAAAGCGGCTAGGCCCATCGCTCCGTCGCAATCCCCTTCGAACTGTGAAAAAAATGCGCGTTTCGGTTCCAGGTATATGGCCATCACAGGCATCTTTGTTTTGGCCTTTGTCATTTTGCATCTGATCACTTTTAAATATGGCCCCCACTATCCTGTAACCTACAACGGTGTGGAGATGAGAGATCTTCATAAATTGATCGTGGAAAAGTTTAAATCTCCCCTTTACTCGGGATGGTACCTTTTCTCGATGTTGGTTCTTTTCGTTCATTTGGCCCACGGTTTTTCTGCTTCATTTCAATCCTTAGGTTTTTTCAGCGTTAGAAATCATTTAGTTAAGAAAATCGGTTGGGCCTTTGCCTTTATTGTGGCTGGAGGCTTCTTCATTCAACCTATTTACGGCTACTTTTACGGGGGTAACTAATCATGTTGGACTCCAAAATTCCAAGCGGTCCTATTGAGACAAAATGGACCGAAAGAAAATTTGAAAACAAACTAGTTAATCCTGCTAACCGAAGAAAGCACACTGTGATAGTTGTGGGGACTGGGCTAGCTGGAGCTTCAGCAGCAGCAAGCTTAGCTGAGCAAGGTTACAAAGTTAAAGTTTTTACTTACCACGAGAGCCCTCGAAGAGCCCATTCAATTGGAGCTCAAGGGGGGATCAATGCCGCTAAAAATTATCAAAATGATGGCGATTCCGTACAAAGGTTATTTTACGATACGATCAAAGGCGGAGATTATCGGTCTAGGGAAGCCAACGTTTATCGGCTAGCCGAAGTTTCGGTCAATATTATTGATCAATGCGTAGCTCAAGGGGTCCCCTTTCCTCGCGAATATGGAGGCACTTTAACTAACCGTTCTTTCGGTGGTACTCAAGTATCCAGAACCTTCTATGCCAAAGGCCAAACGGGACAACAATTGTTGCTCGGAGCGTACAGCTCTCTCATGCGCCAAGTGGCAGATAAAACCATCGAGCTTTTCTCTCGTCATGAAATGTTGGATCTTATTGTCAGCGATGGGAGAGCCAGAGGAATAGTGACCCGCAACTTAACAACGGGTGAGATCACTTCTCACACCGGAGACACAGTTGTTTTAGCGACGGGCGGATATGGGAACGTTTTTTTCCTATCCACCAACGCTAAGGCCAGCAACACTACAGCGGCATGGAGAGCTTACAAACGAGGCGCCTACATGGCTAACCCCTGTTTTACTCAAATCCATCCTACTTGTATTCCCGTATCAGGCGAGCACCAGTCAAAATTAACCTTGATGTCAGAGTCTCTCAGAAATGATGGTCGTATTTGGGTGCCCAAGAAACAAGGAGATAACCGTGGACCCCTTGATATTTCCGAAGAGGAACGAGATTACTTCCTAGAGAGAATGTATCCCGCGTTCGGAAACTTAGTTCCCAGAGACGTAGCTTCTAGAGCCGCCAAAAGAATGTGTGATGAAGGACGTGGAGTGGGCAGCAGTAAGCTTTCCGTCTATTTAGATTTTGCCGATTCCATTCAAAGGATGGGTGAAGCCAAAGTTCGAGAAAAATACGGCAATCTCTTCCAGATGTACGAAAAGATTACCGCTGAAAACCCTTATAAAGTTCCCATGAGAATTTTCCCCGCGGTTCACTATGTGATGGGAGGTCTGTGGGTGGATTACAATCTGATGAGCAATATTCCTGGGCTTTTTGTCTTAGGGGAAGCCAACTTCTCAGACCATGGAGCTAATCGCCTGGGCGCTTCAGCCCTGATGCAAGGGCTAGCAGACGGGTATTTTATCGCTCCGTATGGTGTTGGAAATTATTTGGGTTCTGAAAAATTGCCCCCAATCAAAGCAGATAATGAGGCTGTGAAAGCAACGACTCAGGCAGTGACCGAACGACTGGAAACTTTTAAGAAGGTCAAAGGCAATCAAAGTGCTGGGACTCTTCATCGAAAACTTGGAAAAATCATGTGGGATAAATGTGGCATGTCTCGAGATGAAAAAGGTCTCAAAGATGCCATTAACCAGATTAAATCTCTTAAAGACGAGTTTTGGAATACCCTGTGGGTTCCCCAAAACGACCAGTGTCTAAGTTCGGAGATTGAAAAAGCGGGACGAGTTGCAGATTTTATCGAATTGGGTGAACTCATGTGCCTAGATGCTTTAGAAAGAAAAGAGTCCTGTGGAGGACATTTCCGAGAGGAAATGCAAACTCCCGAAGGCGAAACTTTAAGAGACGACACCAACTTCTCACATGTGGCAGCTTGGGAGTTTATGGGGGATAAGCCCAAACTTCACAAAGAACCACTGAAATTTGAATTCGCACACATTGCCCAAAGAAATTACAAGTAAGGGGAATTATAATGAAGCTACATTTAAAAATTTGGCGACAAGAAGGACCCTCTTCCCAGGGAAGTTTCAAAGATTATGAAATGGAACATGTGTCTCCCGATATGTCATTCCTGGAGATGTTAGATGTTCTCAACGTTGACCTCGTAGGGAAAGGGGAAACACCGGTTGAATTTGATCACGACTGTCGCGAGGGGATCTGTGGTTCTTGCGCTCTTATGATCAACGGAAATGCCCATGGCCCAGAGACCGGGACTGCCACTTGTCAGCTGCACATGCGACGATTCAAAGAGGGCGACACCATTGTGATTGAACCCTGGAGAGCAAAAGCGTTTCCCGTGATTAAAGACTTGGCTACCGATCGAACTGCTTTTGACCGGATCGTGGCAGCTGGCGGATTTATCTCTGTAAACACGGGGAATGCTCCTGAAGCCAATAGTATATTAATAGGTCACGACACTGCAGAAAGTGCGATGGATGCAGCGGCTTGTATCGGGTGCGGCGCTTGTGTAGCTTCATGTAAAAACTCGTCGGCTATGCTTTTTGTTTCCGCTAAAGTTTCTCATTTAGCTCAGCTACCTCAAGGACATCCCGAAAGAGGCAAACGGGTTCGAGGTATGGTTAGCCAAATGGATAAAGAAGGGTTTGGTAATTGCTCCAACACTGGAGCTTGTGAAGCGGCTTGCCCCAAAGAAATTAAATTGGAAAATATCGCTCTGTTAAATAGAGAAATGCTCAGAGCAACTTTTAGAGATTAACGAAAACTACTCCACAATTTCTAAAACGGAGCGTTTTCTTAATTTAGTGGAGGCGCCGGTAAGGATAGTTCTCAAAGCTTTGGCAGTTTTTCCTTGTTTTCCGATGACTTTTCCCAAGTCCTCTTTGGCCACGACCAATTCAAAAACTGTAGTTTGTTCCCCTGAAATTTCTGAAATCTTCACATCCTCAGGAATATCCACAAGGGCTCGAATCATAGTTTCTAACAGCTCTTTTAACGTTGGCTCACTCGCCATAATCGCCTCCTCAGTTAGCACATCCACAATGTAATTATATAAAATTACTACTCAATTTCTGATGGAGCAATTAGATTTTGTTACGCGCCACACCGCAAATAAAGGTTCTATTCGTAGTTTTCAAGAAATCCCTCATTTCTGCCGATAAAACTACGATCCTAAGTTATTTTTTTTACTGCATTTTTAATGATTAAAGCGAGGTTACGGTGGCACAAAACGACCACAACGACGAAAACGAGAGACAAGACAAGACTCAAATTGCTGCTATTAAAACCAAAGTCGATGAGTCATCTCAAGCCATGGACCCCTGTCTTACTCAACTCTCAGGTCTGGGCAGTGGCCAAGTTTTCAACTTAAAGAATCAAG
>Ga0114973_10002674_pt1 | contig 12790 bp, 7 predicted proteins | sample M_140807_MF_Meta_FD_87025 | JGI IMG/M metagenome (GOLD analysis project Ga0114973, IMG submission 87025) | Freshwater microbial communities from Lake Montjoie, Canada to study carbon cycling - M_140807_MF_MetaG | ecosystem: Environmental > Aquatic > Freshwater > Lake | place: Lake Montjoie... | reverse complement strand
ATTAATTATGAATAAAAAAAAATTAATTAAAGATTTTTCATATCCAAATCCCTCAGATCCAAATATACAAAGTAAAATATTTAAAAAAAGAGAATACAATTATCATTTTATTAATAAAAGAGATAAAATGGAATCATATGAAGAAGTTAAGAATTTTAGAGATCAAAGTTGTAAAGGCGAATTTAAATTAAGAGAATCACAAGCAATACTATCTAATTTAATAAACCCAAATACTCCATATAAAGGATTACTAATTATGCATGGTACTGGTGTTGGTAAAACATGTACAGCTATTTCAATCGGTGAACAATTTAAAGAACAAGTTAGAAAATATAATACTAAAATATATGTATTAACATCAGGACCAAATATAAGAGAAAATTTTAAAAATGAATTATTATTCTGTACAGGAGAAACATATTTGAAAAATAAAGAATTATTAAATCAAATGAATAAAGCTGAAAGAGAAAGAGAAATTAAAATCGCTACTAATAGTGCTTTACAATATTATAAAATTTTATCTTATAAGACATTCCATAAAAAAGTTCTTGGTGAAAAAATATCAGAGAAAAAAGTTAACGATAATAATAAAATAAAATCTAGTTATCGGAAAAATGAAGAAGGTGATTTTGAAAGAGAAATTGTTGTTGATAGAATTCATAATATGAATAATTCTGTATTAATCATTGATGAAGCTCATAATTTAACAGGCAATGATTATAGTTTAGCATTAAAAAAAATTATTAATGCTTCTGAAAATTTAATCGTAATTTTACTAACAGCAACCCCTATGAAAAATCTTGCAGATGATATAATTGATTTATTAAACTTTATTAGACCACAAGATGATCCAATATTAAGAGAAAATATTTTTACAGGTGAAAGAGGTTTCAATATGAAAATAAAATCAAATGGATTAGAGTATTTAAAAAAGAAAGCAAGTGGGTATGTTTCATATTTTAGAGGTAATACCCCTTATACATTTGCAAAGAAAGTTGATAAAGGTATTATACCTAATGGATTATTATTTACCCCCGTTGTTAAATGTTTTATGGAAGAATTCCAATACAATACTTATATTGAAACTACAAAATTTTTTGATGATACATTAGATAGAGCTTCATCTGCTGCTGCAAACTTTATATTTCCTGGATTAAATAAAGAAAAAAATGATTTGATAGGATATTTTTCAACAGAAGGAATAAATGTTGTTTCAAGTCAAATAGAAACAGACGGTGATAAATTAAGATCATTAATTAATAAAAAGATATTCAATAATAAATTATCAAAAGATATTGAAATTAATTTTTTATTATTAAATGATAATAAAACTATCACTGGAAACATATTAAATAAAAAATACCTAAGATATTTTTCTATTAAATTTTATAAAGCAATCAAAAGATTAGATAAATTATATAATTCTGATAATTCTGATAAATCTGCTGGAACTGCATTTATATATTCAAATTTAGTAAAAGCAGGTGGTATTGAAATATTTGCAGAAAGTTTGATTCAAAATGGTTATTTAGAATATCAAGAAAATTTTAAAGATTATAATATTAAAGATACAACAATTGATTATTTAACTGGTAAAGAATATAGTGAGTTTAAAAAAAAAGGAAATACAAGTGAATTTAGACCATCCACATTTATTTTAATTACAGGAGGTAATGATGAATCAGGTGACGACATTCCTGAAGTAAAACAAAAATTAATCAGAGATGTCTTTAATAATGTTGATAATATTAATGGTAAACATATCAAGTTATGTTTAGGTTCAAAAGTAATGAATGAAGGTATTACTCTTGAAAATGTTAAAGAAATCCATATACTCGATGTTCATTATAATTTAGGTAAAGTAGATCAAGTTATAGGTAGAGGTATTAGAATGTGTAAACATATTAACTCTATTACTGAAGAAAATAAATTTCCAAAAGTAAATGTATATAGATATGTTGTATCATTATATCCAGATGGAAAGAAGAAAGAATTATCAAAAAAACAAAAACATAATACTCCGTTATCAACTGATGAACTTTTATATCAAAAAGCGGAATTAAAATATTTATTAGTAAAAGAAATCGAACATGCTATTAAAGAAGTATCTATAGATTGTCCTTTATTATTAAATGGTAATATTTTTCCAGAAGAAGTTGATAAATATAAAGGTTGTGTTTATCCTACTTTAGAAAATGTAGCAGCAGGTAAAAGAATATGTCCTGCTATGTGTGATTTTAAAGAGTGTGAATACAAATGTGATTCTAAAACACTTAATGATACATATTGGGATCCTAAAAAAAAATCTTATATAAATTTAAATAAAAATCAAATTGACTATAATACTTTTAATGATGATCTATCAAAATTTGAAATTGAAATGATTAAAAATAAAATCAAAGATTTATATAGATTTAAACATGTTTATTTATATGATGAAATATTACAAATTATAAAAAAATTTATTAGTAAAGATAAATTAGAATTATTTGATGAATATTTTTTAGATCAAGCAATTGAAGATATGATGCCTAAATCAGAAAATGATTTTAATAATTTTAAGGATACTGTATATGATAAATTTAATAGACCTGGATATATTATTCAAAGAAATAAATATTATATTTTCCAACCATTTGATGAAAACGAAGATGTATCGATGTTTTATCGTGAACATTTACCATTAGCAACCACTAATATGGTTTCAATTGAAAACTATGTTAAACAAAAATTTAAAAATGTTAAAATGGAACAAACAAATGAACCTATAGTTAAAAGAGAACAGAAAAGTTATGATTATGAAAGTGTATTATATTATTATAACGATCGGGAAGAAAATTTTATTGTCGGTTTAATTGATAAAAATTATAATAAACTTGCTTCAGATGACGATGATTTATTTAAAATAAGAGAACCTCGAGTTAAAAATAATGATAAAAAACGTGGTACTGGAATACCAACATTTAAAGGAGCTGTTTGTTCTACTGCAAAAGATAAACCATATTTGATGAAATTAATTAAAAAAATACCAAATATAGACAATAAAGAATTAGATAGATTGAATAAATTAACTAGAGAACAAATATGTAATGAATTAAAAAAGATGTTATTGTATCTTGAAAAATATTCAAATTCAAAAGATGGTAATAAGAAAACATATTTCATGATTCCATTTGATCATCCTATATATGAATTTCCTTATAATTTAGAAGATCGTGTTAAAAATAGAATTAATTCAATTAATAAAATAGCAGGGCGTAATATGGATATAGTCGTTAAAAAAAATAAAGATAAAAATATTACATATACTTTAGTTTTCAATAATGAAAAATTTTTAGTAAATCTAAAAAATGAATTAGAAAACTTGGGTTGTAAATTAAATAAAAATGAATGGAATCTAGTTTTAGAATAATTATATATGTTGATTAGTTAAAAAATTGATAAATAAATTAATATATTATTTTATTTACCAGTTATGGAAGTTTATATTAAAAATAATGTTTCATTACATGAATATCAAATGCATAAGTATATATATGAACTAGAAATAGTTAATGTACCAAAAATAGTTGCATATGATTTTGAAAGAAAAATATTAGTAATGGAAAAAATTAAAAATATGTCAATTTCTGATTTTTATGGGGAAGATTCTAAAAATATAAATTCTGAAATATTTATAAAAGTTAGATCTATTATAAATAAATTATTAGAAAGTAATATTGAATATCCTGATATTACAGGTTATAACTTTATTGAATGTGAAGATAAGATGTGGATTATAGACTTTGAACATTCAAGCGTAATTACTAGAAAGAAGATTGATCCATTTATTACTAAATTTTGTAATGGATTAAATGAATGGAATCCTAATTTTAAATAAATTACTTATATACCACGCCAGTTTGTGGATCTTTACATGGTCTAAATCCAGGAGTTGATTGAACAGAATTTGAAATATTTGACAAGTCTGATTTAGCACTGCTGTAATTATAATAATGGTATATAGAACAAATACAACAAATTAAAGCTGGTATTCCAAGTATAATCAATGATGTAGTGCTAGATGATCCAGCAGCCATAATACCTAATATTAAAAGCATACATATAAAGCATCCGCAACAATATGAAAATTGAACAAACTCCCATCCAATTGAGAAAACATCGCCAACTACACGTGCACCTAATTGTAAACTTGAATCATGATATTGTTGACCATTAATAGTAACATTACAAACGTTTGGTTGCGTATTTGACATTATTATATAAATTAGCATATATTTTTTTTAAATTAATATTATTATAAAAAGTCACTTATATTATCATAAAAAATCACTTATATTATCTTTATCAAAAATTTTTAATATATTTATTTTAACATCTCCAATAATTCTTTTTATATTATCAGTATCAAATGAAAAACATTCAATATATCTGCTATTTATAATTCTCAGTTTGTATTCTTCTGAATATTCTGATAGTAATTCTTTTATAATAATAACTAGTGAATTAATTTTACTTTTGATAGAAGTTTGATAATAAACTAAATCTAATATATAAAATTCAATTAATGATACCGATACAAATATTTCATTTGATTCTTCAAAATTATAATATTTTATTATATTAGGGTATACTTCTGTATCTATTAAAAAATTAGATATTTCTTTATTAATTTTTAATTCAAATATTTCATCACTTTCTAGATTGAACATCTTCAAATACTTTACTATTTTTTGAAAATATTCTTGTGTTAGTTTTCCATTAAATAATTTAGTATTAGTCTTTTCAATAAATCTATCTACTATTTTTGATTCAAATAATATTTTTTTTAAATCATAATTTTCAAATTGATCAAGAATAATAATAAATCGATCTAAATTAGTTATAATAATATATTCTAAATCTAAATCGTTTGGGAAATCTAAAATAAAATATAAATTTTTATCAAGTAATAAATATTTTAAATAAAAGGGAACAATATCATTATAACTTTTTAAATATTTATCATATATATTAAATTTAGTTATTGCATGAGTAATATAATTACTTGATAGTAATAAAATAATATTTTCAAATTTATAAGTTGATAGTTTATTATTAGTATCATTTACTATAGATACTGAAGAATGTCCATCATTAATATAAAATGCTAATATAGACATAATATTTTTATATTCAATATTTATTATTTTATTATCTATTTTAATATTAATAATATACGGATTTAATTTATAAGTATCATAATCTGTAATATAATCAAGTGATTCATCTAATATACCAAATAAATAATTAATAACTTTTTTAAAATTATCCATATTTGATATAATTTCATAATACTCATAATGATCATCTTTACTAATTTTATTTTTATAAATATAATTAAATTCTGATATATTTTGAACTAATAAACAAAATTCTTTTTTAATAGAATAAGTATTTTCTTCATTTAATTTTAATTGATCAATCAAAACTAATAATTCTTGTTTTGTACTTTCAGGTAAATAAGATTTATCATATTGTTTTGTATCTGGATTCCATATTATTCCTCTTATAAAATGTAATAATGCATTTTCAACACAATCAGGAAATAAAAAATTTTGAAATTTTGATTGTCCATAATTATATACCTTTGGTAAAAAACTAAAATTAAATATATCGTAATCTGTCAGTTCTTTTTCTACACTATCTATATATATTTCAACAATTTTTAATTTTAAATCTTTCTTTTCTTTTTTATTATATTTTTTTATATTTGTTTTAAATTGACGTTTTAATGCATCTTTTTCTTCAGCGTATCTATTTTTATATATTTTTAGTTTATCATTTTTTACTTGCTCTTCTCTGATTCTTCTATCATATAATTCTTGTAATTTTGGTGTATCTATTTGTAATAAATTACAAACTAAATTATCACTATTTACTGGAAATAAATTATTATGTAAATGACCTATTGTTAATTTATTAAACCTAACTCCTATAAAACTAGCAAAAAATAGTAAACTTGTTTTGATATTTAAAAATATTTTTAAACCATCAATATTATCAATGGTATCACAATAATTTATAAATTTTCTCAATTCTATTATTAATTTTATTTCTTTTTTCATATATTTACTATATTTTTTATTAATAATTTCTTCTGTATCATGAGGTATTGTATTTTCTTTAGCAATATATTCTCCACTTTTCATTTCAACATCATTAGAAGATGATATACTAGTATATAATTCATATAAATTAGTCATGTCTGTGATATTTACAAATGCTTCTTTACTATTATATACTTTGTATATTTTACTTTCTAAAATTATATATACTTCATTTTCGTCTGTTAAATCAATAGGAAGATATAATATTTCTAATAATTCTCTAAATTTATTTATAAATATATATTTATTTAATAAATTAGCTTTAGCAGAAACATTAATAAAATCATTAGTATCTGTATTAATATTAAAATAAGTTCTAAATATTTTTTCAATTGATTTTATGTATTTACTTGTTTCTTCTTTTAATATTTTAATTTCTATTAATTGATTTTGTTTGGATAATAACATTTTGAATTTTTCAAAATCTTTTATAGTATTAACTACATTAAATGTTAATGCATTAATATTTTTTATATTTTCAATTGATTCATTCATTTTACTCTTACTTAAAGTTTCCTTGTCTATTTTGTTTTTAATTTCTTTAAATTTATCTGATTTCTTATCTGCTATTTGTTTAAGATCTATTCGCAAAGACTCAATTATTTCATTTATTTTTAAAATACTATTATTTTTACTATATATTTCTTCATTTAATAAACTATATTCTTCAATAATTTCATCTAAAACTTGTTTTGATAACTTTAATTTTTTTAAAAATAAAAGTTTTTCATTTATGTGATCTTTTAATTCTATATATTCATTTTCTTCTACTGTTAATTCTTGTATTTCTTCATTTTCAAATTCAAATTTATCCACACTATCCTTCAATTGGTTAAAGTGCAATAAAGCTACAGTGTCTAAATCATCTAATTCTTTAATTTGTCCATAGTTTAAAAAACTATCTATATTATCAACAAGTTTAATATTTTCTTTTATTTTTTTTAATATCAATGTAGTTCTAACATATTTTGATTTAAGTAGTTGTAATAATTTACTAATAATATTAAATGAATTTTGTAAAAATAATGAATCAAATGGTATTTTATTTTCTTTATTAATTTTAATAATTTCTTGATTAAATAAATAATAATTATCAATAATAGTTGGTACTATAGATTCTTTTGGAATTATTACATATTTGTATTCAGAATTTAAATTATATATTGGTAATAAAGAATTACCGTCTTTAATTATTTTATTATTTAATGTAATAATATTATCACCATAATTTAATGGTAAAAATTTTATTTTTAGATCTTTGTCAATAATAGAAGGTGTTTTACCGCCTTTCAATGATAAATATTTATTTTTGTATTTAATATATTTTAAATAATAATTGTACATATAATTACTACTATAAAAAAAATGAAATTTAATTTATTACTACTCTATAGTTTTAATTTATGACTTCATTGCTACAAAGCTTACCTATTTGCCCTATAACAGGCGAAATAATGAAAGAACCAGTAACTACCCCCGATGGTAATACATATGAAAAAGAAGCTATTTTACAATGGTTACACAATCATAATACAGAACCACAAACAAGAAATCCTCTATATATACATCAATTAATTCCTAATAGAGCTTTAAAAGTTTTATATGAAAATTATATTAGTACTATTAATACAGATGATACAAATATTGATTCATTCGATGAAATAGAAAGAATACCATTAACATTAAATGCAACTATTTTGAAAACAAATGAAACTAAATTTGATATTCTAATAAACATAGGAAGTAAGGAATCAGACGATGAAGATTTCCAAGATATTATATTATGTTTAGATAATTCAAGATCTATGGGTGGATCAGCTGATAAACAAGGATCTATCGAAAATACAGGACTAACTATTTTAGATGTTTTAAAACACGGTGTTAAAACAATTATTAATACATGTAATTCTAAACAAAGAATTGGAATTGTATCATTTTCAAATGAAGGAATAATTAGATGTCCTCTTATAACTGTTACCGAATCAGGTAAACAACAATTGATCAAGTCCTTAGATTTAATTCAACCTGATGGAATGACTAATTTATACGATGGTATTATTAAATCATGGTCTTTGTTAGAATCGAAAGACAGAAAAAATAGAAAATCAACTGTTATTGTATTTACAGATGGTGAACCGAATCAAAATCCTCCTAGAGGTTATATCCCTCAATTTAAAATATTAAAAGATAGAAATGGTGGTAAATATATTAGTGATATAAATATTTATGCTTTTGGTAATAATGTTAATTCCACACTATCTGATGAAATTACACGAGAAACTGGAGGAACATATGGTTACATGCCCGATGCTAGCTTTATTGGTGATTTACTAGAACATAAAGTAGCTTCAATTAGAACATGTAGAGCTAAGAAATCTGTTTTAGATATTCAAATTGAGGATCTTAAAGAATTTAATATTTCGGAAGGATTAGAATATGTTAAAACAAGCAATAATTCTATACAGATTATAGTTGGTGATATTTTATATGGTCAAGATAGAAATTTTGTGATTTCTTTTGAATCAAATAATAGTAATATTCCTCAATTTATAGCCTCTTTAGATTATAATGAAGATAATACTGATACATTTTTAAATATTCAAACTGAAACATTTACTCCAACTTCAGATTATATTGAGTTAATGTATAATAAATTAAGACATCAAATAGTTAAAACTATTTCATATATGATTAATTATATAGATTGTAATGATTACGATTCTGCAAAAACAGAATTAGATATGTTTACATCTACTCTTCCTAATAGCAATGATATAAGATTAATTAAAATGAATGAAGATTTAAAAGGACAAATTGCATTAGCAATTAAAGATAATTATTACCTAGTATGGGGACGACACTATCTATTATCATTAAAAAGAGCTTATCAAATTGAACAATGTAATAACTTTAAAGACTTTGGTATACAACATTTTGGTAGTAAATTATTTCAAAAAATATTAAATGAAGCAGATATTATTTTTACTACTATGTCTCCTCCAAAACCATCTAGGTCTATATATACAAGCTCAACTAACTATCAACAACCTATACAACCAATTAATATGACAAATTTCAGTAGTAGATATAATGATTCGTGTTTTCATGGGTCATCACTTGTTAAGATGAAAGGAGATCCTTACAAAAAGGTATCTAATATTTCTAAAGGAGACCTTGTAAAATTAGCTAATGGTAACATTGGTAAAATTGAATGTGTTATCAAAACTGTTTTCACTTCTAACTATAATAATTTGATTACAGTAAATGACTCTTTACATATAACACCCTATCATCCAATTAAAATTGATGATATATGGTATTTTCCAAAAGATCTACCATCTATTAAACAATCTGATTTAGTATGTGATTCAATTTATAGTTTCGTTCTTGAAGATAGAGGTAATGGATCAGGTATGATAATAGGAAACGTAGAATGCGCAACTCTTGGACATGGTATTGTAAATGATATAACTGTTTCACATCCATTTTTTGGGAGCGAAGAAGTTATTAATAACTTAAAATTATCACCTGAATACTCAAATGGTCTTGTAATTTTAAAAGAAAATAGTCTAATTCGTGATTCAAATACTGGTCTTGTGAATAGAATTATTATTTAGAAAATATAATAATTTTTTTATAAAAGTTGAATAATATTTTATATAAATTAAATCTATTATTTTATGGAGTTTGATTCAAATATTAATGAAAAAGCATATATAAAAGAATTAGATGGTATATTATTTAATGGTATTAAGAGACAAACTAGAAACTATACAACTATATCAAAATTTGGTATAAAATTAGATTTTGATATTGAGGATAACTTTCCATTATTAACCACAAAGAAAATGTTTTGGAAAGGAATATGTTTAGAACTTTTATGGTTTATAAAAGGAAGTACTAATTCTAAAATATTAGAAGAACAAGGAGTAAATATTTGGAAAAAAAATTCATGTAGAGAATATCTAGATTCTGTAAATTTAGAAGATTACGAAGAAGGTGATTGTGGTCCTATTTATGGTTATCAATGGAGGAATTTTGGTGCTAAATATAAATCTGAAGAGAAAGGATTTGATCAGTTACAAGAATGTATTAATCTTATTAAAAATGATCCAACATCTAGAAGAATATTTATGTCTGCATGGAATCCAAATCAACTTGAAGAAATGTGTTTACCACCATGTCATGTTTCTTATCAATTTTATGTTGATGGTGATTATTTATCATGTATTATGTATCAAAGATCGGGTGATATGTTTTTAGGAATACCTTTTAATATAGCATCATCAGCATTATTAGTATATATAATTGCCAAAATAACTAACAAGAAACCAAAAAAATTATCAATTGTAATAGGTGATGCACATATATATGAAAATCATATTACTCAAGTAGTAGAACAACTAGATAGAAAAGTACATAATCCTCCTAAATTAATAATTAAAAATAGTTATGAAAAAATAGAAGATTTTAAATTTGAAGACTTTGAATTAATGGATTATCAATTTAATCCTTCTATAAAAGCAGAAATGGTTGCATGATTATAAAAAATTTAAATAATTTATTATTATAATGTATACATATATATTATGGAAAATATAAGTTTTTTTGAAATTGTTGAATCATTTTTTGAACAGATTAATCCTATTAATAATTACGAATTATATAATAATATTTATCAAGAAGATGAAAACATTAATTATCAAAAAGAAGAAAACATTAATTATCAAAAAGAAGAAAAATCATTATTCGAAGTTATAAAATCTTTTTTTGATGATCTATATGGATATATTTTATATGATGATGAATAAATTTATTTAATAATTAAAAATATCTTTATAAATATAATGAATACAAATAAAATAATTGATTTAAATTATATCATTGTTGCCCTAATAATAATATTTAGTATTTTTTATATCAGAATGAATGAAAAATTTTCAACTGATACACAGATTTATATTTTTTATCATATTTATTGTAATCAGTATACATTAGAAGTTATTAAAGATCAAATAAATAAAATAATATTTAGTGGATTATATGATTCTTGTAATAATATATATTGCTTTTTAACAGGAGAAGAAAATTATATAAATATATGTAATGACTATATTAAAGGATGTGGAAATAAGTTTTCAATAGAAGATATAGGAATTAATGATAAAAGTTATGAAAGATTTACTTTATTAAAAATTAAAAAATATATTAATAAAAATGATAAATTCCTTTATATCCATTCAAAAGGTATTACTAAAGGAAATGATCAATATGTAACTGATTGGAGAAATGCAATGGAATATTTCTTGATATATAAATATAAAGATTGTTTAAAAGAATTAGATGATCATGATACAGTTGGAATAAATTATATACCGAATATTCATTATAGTGGTAACTTTTGGTGGACAAAAGGATCATATTATTTAAAATTACCTAATAAAATTGATGATAGTTATTTATCACCTGAAAATTACCTTTGTACTAAAAATCCCAAATATAGAAATTTACATAGCACTAAATTAGAAGGTTTGGGACATTATAAAAATCTATACCCACTAAAAAATTATGTTGATACTATTATATAATAATCATTATATATTATTAATTATTTCTTTTAATTTTTCAGAAAATAGAATTGATGAATGTTCCAAATTTGGTAAATCAATAAATGTGATTTCTTTACTATTCCAAATTTTTGGCACTAATAAACTTTTTAAAGGAACTATACCATCTCCTAGACCATATTTAAATTCAATTTTATCATTATTTATATTAAAAGATTCAAGTGTGATAGCTTTTGAAGTATATATTATATGAGTTTTAATTCCAGTTGATTCACTAAATGAATTTATAAATTCAGTGTTTTCATCATATAAAATTTTTAAATCATCTAATTTAAAATATGATAAATAATCATTTATTATGTTATCATTGACTGTTAAAACTTTATCTAAAAATTTAATATTTGGAAAATTTATTATAAATCCGCCAATAGTTCTAATTATTTTTTTTCCAACAACTACATTCAAATTTGTATCTACAATATTTTCATGTAATGATATTAATGTTCCACCAAAAGGTACATTAACATTAATAACAGATTTAATATATTTATTTCTCCATTCATGTGATTTCGTTAATAAAAAATTATGACATAATAAACCACCTGAACTATGAGTTAATAATATTAGTGGTTTATTAAATGATTCAATATATTTTTCAAGTTGTAGATAATATGTATTTCTATAATCTTTAGAATGAATTAATCTAAAGTCATATGGTGTAGGAAAAATATCTTTATACTCATTTAAAATGTTATCATAAAAATTCTTTCTAATTATAAATGGTATATTAGCATGTAAATCTAATGATTTTTTATCACCAAATGGTAAAGTTTTAACAGTTTTATCATATATCATTTCACCATTAATATTTTTTACAATCATGTTTTTTTCCCATTCTTTATAATTCCATAAGAAATAATTTATTTTAGGGGGCCAAATATCAATTTTATCTTTTATTAATCTACTACTTCCTAATCCAGGTATTAAAATTATGGGATTATTATTAATTACATACGACTTTAATATCGAAATAGAACTTATACACAAAATTAAAAAAATGTTCATTCCTAATAT
>Ga0114973_10002673_pt1 | contig 12800 bp, 9 predicted proteins | sample M_140807_MF_Meta_FD_87025 | JGI IMG/M metagenome (GOLD analysis project Ga0114973, IMG submission 87025) | Freshwater microbial communities from Lake Montjoie, Canada to study carbon cycling - M_140807_MF_MetaG | ecosystem: Environmental > Aquatic > Freshwater > Lake | place: Lake Montjoie... | reverse complement strand
GATTGACGCGATCGCCTCGCGAAATGGTCGGTTCGACATCCTTGTCGCGAATGCCGGAGGCTCGTTCACCCGCTCGTACATGCCCAATGCATCCATCGAAGAGTTCCGGCGCACGCTTGACCTGAATGTGACCGGGCTCTTCCGGTGCGCACAGGCGGCCTCCCGACACATGATCCCGGCCGGGCGGGGCAAGATCATCACCATCGGTTCGATCCACGGCCAACTCACAGCCGACCTACGGCTATATGAAGGGCTTGAGTTCTGGCGCTCCGGTCCGCCATACCATGCCGCCAAGGGCGCAGTCGTAAACCTGACCCGGTCGCTAGCCGCCGAGCTCGGGCGACACAACATCCAGGTGAATTGCATCAGTCCGGGCCAGATACCGCAGGCCACGTCGGATCCGGAATTTGTGGAACGCTGCCGGGTCAACAACCCCCTGCAACGCACCGGACAGGCGGACGATCTCAAGGGCGCCGTCGCACTCCTAGCATCACCGGCTTCCGACTGGATCACCGGGCACAACCTGCTTGTCGATGGCGGTTGGAGCATCTGGTGACAGGGCAAACCCAAGACTGCGCGTATCCTAGTTCCGAACGTTCCGTCAAAAGGAGAACCGACCGTGGCTGACCGGGGTGTCGTCTACATCGTCTGGGGGGAAAAGATCCAACCCGTTCTTCAGCGTTCGATCGCGTCGGTCAATAAACTCCACCCGGAGCTGCCGATTCACGTAGAGACCATTGCGCCGGATAGCACCCTTCTCGACAAGGCCCGGATGCACCGGCTGACGCCGTTCGAAGAGACGGTCTTCCTGGACAGCGACACGGTCGTGCTGGGTCGGCTTGACTACGGTTTCGACATGGCGGCCCGCCACGGTCTCGCACTTTCGATCTGCGAGTGCCCTTGGGGAAGGCGGTACGGTGGCCTCGAGGGTGACATCGTCGAATACAACACCGGGGTCCTGTTCTTTCCTGAGAAGGCTCATCCAGTTTTCGATGCCTGGGAAGCCTGTGCGCGCGATGTTGACTCCTCAATTCTCTTTTATCAGGGGACGCGGCTTGTGCGAATGCCGTTCAATGATCAGGCGGGTTTTGCCAAGGCGGTCGACGACACGGGATTCAACCCCTTCGTGCTGCCTTTCAACTGGAACTTCAGGCCCTTGTGGCACCGGTCATTCTTCGGCCCGGTCAAGATCTGGCACGACTATTCCGATCCACCGGCACATGTCACTCAATGGTCACTCAACCAAAGTGACCCGGGAGCGATAATCCAGTACGCAGATCTCGGCCCGCGCCCCGACGGACGGTAGCGGTTCGCCTGGATTGGCACGTCACTGTCCCGTCAGCTGGGCAAACGACGGCCCAAATGACGATTCATGCGCGTCCGGAGTTCTGGACGGGTTCAAGTACCGCTCGTCCTTGAATAGCACCGTTGTGCAGCCCCGGAACAGATAGCCGGGCAAGAGACCCCAGAAATCGATCCGTCGCCATCCCGAGGCCGCGAACATCTCAATGGCGATGGAGCAGGCCTGCCGGTCACTATTTTCGACGATGACGATGCCGGTTTCGCGGACGTGCCCAAGCGTGGCCTTCGCACACCCGTCGAGGTCCTCACCACCGAGCACCACCGCGTCGAACGGATCATCTGAACTGACTGACGCGGCGTAATCTCGACCGACTGGGATGCGGGACACCTCGACATTCCCGCCATAGTTCACCTCCGGCCCCGGGGTTTCGGTGACGACACGGACAGCATTGACACGGCCGGCCCACCAAGTCGCCACGGCAGGATCCCCCCATGCGTGGACCCGCCACGAGGAACGCAAGTGGGTCTCGACAAACTCTGTCGCCGGATGGGTGAACGATGGGATCGCCCGACCCGCGCCGTCGACTGCCGTACCTTGGACGAGGGAATCAACCCAACCGGTTGCGACCAATCCATTCATCGGCGCCGGCACGTGGGCGCTCACTGACCCCCAGTCGAAGCCGGCAACGATCTGGTGGGCTCGGACAATGGGCGGGAGGCCATCTGGGTCAGCCGTTTCGTCTGCAGTAGCGCGTGCCTCGGTACCGACCACCCCCGTCTCGATAGGCCTGACCTGGAGGGTGTTCGTCACAATCTCATGAGCCACTGGAACCGAAGCTGTCGGCTCAGTCCGGCGGGTGTAAAGCCACGGGACATCCCGGTCCGCGACCCAGCCAAGTTGGGCGAGGAATGCAAGCCTCGCACCGGAAATTGGCTGTCCGTCATTCACGATCGCAATGTGCCCGTGCTCAAGGCGGATGATCCGGTTCATGACATCAAGGTTTGACAAGTCGTCAAACCCAGCGACAACGAGATCCCACTTCCCTTCGAGCACGGCGTCCAGATCAACAGGATGGACTTGATCTGCGACGCCAAGTACCCGCAATCTCTCCCAGACTTGGGGCGCTTGATCCGGGAAAACGGCAAACGCGCGGTGCAGGCGGGAAAGGTCTGCGGAATCGGCAACAGTTACGGGGTCAACGCCTCCGAAGTACAGGACACGCACGCCCGACCGGACGCGCACCTGTTCCTGCAACCACTCGTACACGCGCATCCGCTCGATCAGCGCGGATCGCGGAACCGGGCCAGCCTTGATGGCGTGCGCGACGCGCGGTTCGTAGTCTAGGAGCCGGATGAGTTCATCGGACCGGCCGTTGACGTGGTCCCAGAATTGACGCACCCTGATTTCCGGCAGGTGTTTCGCGACATACGCCTCGTTTCCACGCCGGGCAATCTCCACCGCTTCGCGAGGGTGCGACAGTGCCCACCTAACCTGCGAGACAAGTTCGTCGTCGTCGTCATAACCCAGGAAGTGTTCGCCCTCCGTGAAGAGTGACCGAAGCCCACCTTGTTGTTCAAGTCGGTCTGTGACGAGACACCCTCCGGAACTTAGCACCTCAAATATGCGTGCATTCGTATCGCCGTTCAGGGTGAGATTGAGGCTGACCAGCGACCGTGCGTATAGGCGTGATGCAAACCGCATCGGCAACCGCACCAAGCGCGCCGGAAGCTTCGCATCCCATAGGAGGCGAAGAGATCCCTGCCTCCGCTGATGCCAACGTCCGGCCTGCCCTACGAACAACGCATCTCGGGCACGGAATTCACTGTCAAGAAAGGTTGTTTCAAACGCCTCGACATCAGGTGACGGCCACCACCCAACCCGGGTTCCAGCAAGTTGCGATGCCCAGTGGGCGTGCTGAGGATCGTTCGTCGTAAGGCAAGCATCAAAGTGTTCATTTGTGGTGAACTCCAGAAGTGCCTGAAGCGGACTTGGTCCGTGATGCGTGTCTCCAGCGACCAGTACGACTGGACATCCGAACCGACCGAGGTTGCACGGGAGCACGGTCTTGAAGGACGTAAAAACGACCACGACGATGTCAGGGCGCCAAAGTCCAAGTTTTCTGATGATGGTCCGTGAGTCAAAGACGCCGACGGGAGTCCGAACGGAGGCAATCTGAACGTTGTCAGAAGCATCTGGCCAATGGCAGCCCGCAACCACTTGCGTCTCCCCAATCCGAAGTGGCGGGAGGTATTCGGGTTCCGCGGGCGTTATTGTGAGTATATTCATGTTTCTATGTTAAATTTTTTTATTGACTATTATTAGATTTTTTAGCAACAGAGTTGATATTTGTAAATTTTATTAACTATTTTATGTTATGTGTGAGCATTTTTTTATTGTGCACAATAAGCGCTTTTTTGTATAATATCTCGAACTATATCTAATTAATATAGACTAATATTAGTACATTTGTGGTAATCGATACAAACACAAAGAGACGTGCATCCACTTCCAGGACCACGCCATGCTAGCTCATCTCGTCAACATTTGAGGTGGAAGCCTCGATAGTTCAGAAAAGTCATCGGACGACGATACATCCTTGGCGGCACTAAGCTCTGGCGCAACAGAAGGGATTTCCAAAACGGTATTTTCGGACATTACACAGCTATTAATCCAGTTTTTGGTCTCTCGTACAGTTACTTAAGCTATATTTTTAAATATTTATTATATTTGTACAATTCCTGTAATGTCAATATGAGCTCAAACGAACATGCTCAGCAACCTCGTCCCAGGCGCGTTCTTCGTGCCAATTTCCTACGTACATCGCGCCGTCCGTAGCGTTAACCCTAATCCGAGGTTCGTCAAAACGAATATGTTCGGCGTAAGCAAGCTCGCACCTCAGCCCCAGGCGCGTACCTACTTCTCTGGATAGCCGTTGCGCAAAGTTTGCCTGCGTTTCTACGTATCCACTGGGCCCTATTGTGTGCGGCGAGGTCCCAGCTGCAGTGTCCTCGAGGTAGCGGACATACGCACGAGCGAGCAGGCCGACATGGATGTTGTCACGCACATACGCCGGAAAGTTGACCGTAGCTACCTCCCCTGAGAGCCAGCACTGATATGCATAGCGGCAAAAGCGTTCTTCTTCAAGCGGACCGAATGGATTTGGCATCACAAACTTCCCCATCCTGATCCCGACCTCACGCGCGTACCAACGGAAGATGTCCGAAGTGAGCCCCTTAGACACGCCATATGCCGTGATAGGTGTGTCGGGCTCGGTACCCAGTCCCTCTCGAGGCTCGAATAACGTCCCCGAAATCACTAGGGCCGAACTGCCGACGGAGGCCATCCGTGTCAGTACTTCGCGACAATTCCTGGTGTTTGCTGCAACAGCCCCTAAAAGGTCGAAGTCGGGGCTCCTATAGTTTTTGACCAATGCACCGTGGTGTGCAATCACATCCGGCCGACCGTCAACGAGCCTTAGAAAGTTGAGGTCGCCAAAAGAGGTCCCTTCGTGCACGTTTGCGAGAAGGGCTAGTCGTCTCACGCGCTCACCTCGCGGCTGCACACCAAAGTACGAACCCAGCGCCCCCTGCAAGGTGCAAGTTAACTCATGCCCCGCTTCCACAAGCGCCTTTGCAAACCAATATCCAGTAAACGAGCTTCCACCTGTAAGTAGTACTCTCATCGGGAGAACATGTCACCCTCAGCCAAACGGGCTTGCATTCGCGGGCCGTGGCCTCACGTTTGCCATCAATCGTCGAAACACCTTGGACATTAACCCCCTTGGGGTTAGCTAGGAGCACCGTATGCGGATCTGAATGCAAGCCTCCTCAACACACTACAGCCCGAGTATGGCATTTTCAACCGCATGTAAATCATCATTGCCATAACATACATAAGATATGAGTCAAGAATGCATTGTATCCCTTAATCTGGTTTTGGGGATTTAGCACACTGCTGTATCAGGATATTAGACCTACATGTTATAAGCATTATAAATTGTGATCAGATTTTTTGATCCAAATACATAAGTCTAGTGTTCTTGTTTTTCGTCGAGTATAAACGAGCAAGGTCGTTCATACACAACCGCACTACTATAATGTTTCGCATCATGCGTCACAAGAACCGAACAATCTAAGGCTTCGAAACCAGCATTCCTAAACTAGTGTTACAAGTCTGCAAATCACCAAATCTTCCAAGGCGGGATGCCTGAAGCCCATAACTCCTCGAGATGCCGTCTGTCGCGAAGCGTGTCCAATGGATGCCAAAACCCTTCATGACGGAAAACGCCCAACTGGCCATCCAGCGCCAGCTTCTCGAGCGGCTCACGCTCCCAAACCGTGTCATCACCCTTGAGATACCTTCCAATCTCTGGTGACAGGACGAAAAAGCCGCCATTGATCCAATCAGTCTGCCCTTCCGCTTTCTCCCGAAATCTCGACACTCGCGCGTCATCAAGTACAAGGGATCCAAATCGCCCCGGAGGGCGGACGGCAGTGATGGTCGCCAAGCGACCTCCGGATTTATGAAGCGCAACGGCTGCCGAAACGTCCACATCACCGACACCATCACCATATGTCAAACAAAACGCTTCGTCGCCTTCGACAAATGGCAAAATACGTTGAATACGGCCTCCAACTTGCGTTGCCTCTCCGGTATCCACGAGAGTAACTCGCCACGGTTCCGCTTCGGATTCATGGTAGGTAACCCGATTCTCTGCGAAATCAAAAGTAACATTCGATCTATGCATATAGTAATTTTGAAAAAACTCTTTGATCATGTATCCGCGGTATCCAAGGCAAATTATGAACTCTCTAAAGCCATGCGCCTCATATATTTTCATAACATGCCACAAAATCGGCATCCCACCTATTTCGACCATTGGTTTTGGTTTCACGTCGGTTTCCTCGGCCAACCGTGTTCCCAACCCACCCGCTAACAGCACCACTTTCATTGGTTGCACCTAGAGCGCCCGATGGAAGTCAGCCAATGTCTCGACTACAAACTCTCTCATGCTATTCGTGACACCCGGATAGACGCCAATCCAGAGGTGATCATTCATCACTTGATCACTATTAGGAAGTTCCCCAACCGCGCGCCAATGCCGGCCTTCCATCGAGGGCTGCCTAACCATATTTCCACCGAATACGAACCTAGACTGTATCTTGCGCCCGTCTAGAAACGTCACTAAATCGTGTCGCGTGTAGGAAGTCGACCGCACTCCCATTGAAAAACCGAACCAACTTGGCGAAGCGTCAATCTCTGCAGCCGGGAGTTGAAGATGGTCGGAGAACCTCTCAAGTTCACTCCTGTAGTAATTCCACGTCTCAATTCGACGCCTAACAAATTGGTCTAACTTTCCCATTTGAGATAGACCAACCGCCGCCTGCAAGTCAGTCATCTTGAGGTTGTATCCGAGCTCGTTGTACACGTACTTGTGGTCATAACCTACTGGCAGCTGCCCAAGCTGCCATTCATATCGCTTACCGCACGTCCCTGCTTCTCCGGGAGCGCACCAGCAGTGTCGCCCCCAGTCCCGGAAAGATTCCACCACTCTCTTCAGCAGGGGCGAACTCGTAAGGACGGCACCACCTTCCCCAGTAGTGATGTGGTGCGCCGGGTAGAAGCTCACCGTCGCCAAGTCACCGAACGTGCCAGTGCGTGCACCACCATATTGTGATCCAAGGGCATCACAATTGTCCTCAACGAGCCACAATCCGTACTTCTTGCAGAAGGCACTTACGGCACGAATGTTGAACGGGTTGCCAAGCGTGTGCGCGATCACTAAGGCACGTGTTTGGGATGAGACAGCAGCCTCAAGTTGGTCTACCCTAATGTTTAATGTAGCGGAATCAACATCTACGAATACTGGAACCAATCCATTCTGTATGATTGGGTTCACAGTAGTAGGAAAACCGGCTGCAACGGTTATGACTTCGTTACCAGTCACGAGCGCCCGGTCACCAAGAGACCGTGATGTCAGTGCAGATATCGCCAACAGATTCGCGGATGATCCGGAATTACACAGAATAGCATATCTACTTCCAACGTATCGGGATAGCTTCTCCTCAAATTTCTCAGCATATGGGCCTGCCGTCAACCAAAAGTCCAAGGAGGCCTCCACGAGCGTGGCAACGTCCGTCCCGTCAAACGTCCGTCCACTGACGGGGACCGGAGACTTCCCAGGAACGAACGGCAGAGCTATATTCTCGGCGTCATGAACTGCGAGGACACGCTGCCTGATTTCCGCCCGCAATTCATTCACAACGACATCGCCTTTCAATGAGAAGCCGTGTGCCTACCTAGTCTTCGGACGTCAACCGCTGACCCGGCGAAGGCGCAGCTACGCCTCGAGCAGCCCAAGCTCACTATCTACCGCTCTTGCAACTTGCGACGCCATGACACCAGCGTGGTCAGCACGCTCATGGTAGGCGCGGTACCACATCGACGCTGCACGGACTGCATCATGAGCCGAGTAGGCGGGTTCCCACTCCAATTCCGACCGCGCGACAGTCGAATCAATCGCGAGAAACTCACTCTCACGGACCCAATCAGAATGAACGTCAATCCCGAATCCCTGAGCGGACCCGCCCCAAGCCTGGACGAATGCCTGAACGACACTCTCCACTTCCATCGTGTCACCCAAGGTGGGCCCAAAATTCCACGATGTGCCAGACATTTCAGGATTTCGAAGCAGTAAGCCGCCGAGCCGAATGTAACCGCGAACAGGGTCTGAGACGTGCTGCCATGGACGCGTTGCACGTGGACTTCGAAGCCTCAATCGACGGCCAGACGACAGGGCCCGCGCAACGTCCGGCACCAGCCGGTCGTATGACCAATCGCAACCGCCAATAACGTTGCCAGCGCGCGCAGTGGCAATGGCTGGGCCACCATCGTTAAGGAACCGCGAAGCGTACGCCCTGCAAACCAGTTCTGCGCATGCCTTGCTTGCCCCATATGGGTCACAGGGACCCAGTTCATCGCTCTCAACGTGAGCTCTGCCTTCCATGCGACCGCGATAGACCTTATCGCTCGTTATGACAACGGCAGCTCTCACCGAGGGAGTTCTTCCAACAGCGTCGAGAAAACTTGCGGTTCCCATAACATTAGTCAGAAAGGTATCATACGGATGCATTTGGCCAACCCTTACAAGAGGCTGGGCAGCGAGATGAAATGCAATCGATGCACCACTACTCTGAAGCGCCGCCGTCAGGCTATTGTGATCTAAAACATCGCCAATTATGTTGACCACCCTCGAGTGTTCCACTGGTTCCGGTGGCACGCTTACATGCTGAGGCACAAGCGAATACCCAGTGACCCTAGCACCCATTGCAACCAAGATGCGCACCAACCACTCACCTTTAAACCCAAGATGCCCTGTAACAAAGTAATTATCACTAGACTTATTTTCTTCCCTATGATATTTAGCGTGATCGATAGTCTCAGTAGTCACAGATTATTTCCTAGATTAACTTTTTGTTAATTGGCGGGCCAACGCTGTCATTCGTACTAATTACGATTACTTACTAGTGTTTTACTGGAGTTCTGATGTCTGACAACAGTACTTGGCAACTGAGAAGCTTTCTTATGGAGCTAATTTCCGCTCATCTTTCTGACGATAATGGTGTGACCCTAGCCTCCAAGACTTGGGACATCTACTGGAAAGCGGTTTCATCCAAACATCCTTCCTCGTTGCTTCTCGCTGAGTATATTTCCCTAGATTATATTTCTCTTCTTTCTAATCCCACTTCAACGTTAGAACTACTTTGTCGTTATTACACAATGCTTCACGATCTATATCGTGATCCGGCTCAAAGGATGTCAGACATCCAACGCTTCGACACGAACGCAGTGATCCCTTTTGCGGAATGGTTAAAGGGCCGCTACCCTGCCTCCAATCGTGAAAAGCCCCGATCTGCCGAAGCACACCTTAAGATTGGCTATCTTTGCACATGGGGCCTATTTACGCCCGATAGCCCGGCTCCCAATATCCTAGCGGCTCTAATTTCCGAACAGGTGCGCCTCGCTAACCGACAGGTCTATACATACATCACGGTAGCTTCAGATCCAGCATTTGTCTCTGCAGTGAGTCAATCCACTGTAAGAGATTATGCTTGCGGCTACAATTTCACAAATTTGGATGATCTGTATCAGTCAATCGTATCTGACGGTATTGACGTGCTCATTGCAGACATACCGACCGCTACCGCCACGTATCTATTTTGCCGGCGCGCGGCCCCGATGCAGATTTTGCTCGACATTGGAGCCCCATTCTGGTCTGTGCCAGGGCTCGATTGGGTGTTAACACACAATCGAAATCCGGAATTGAACGTGAGTTTTTCGCGCTCGATTCAATCCTCGGTGCTGCTTGCGCAAGCCCAAGGGACGCAACCGTCCCCTCAGCTTTCGTCCTTGAGGCTACCGCCACCAAACTCACCACTCGTGCTGGGCAATTTTGGCCGTGTGTCAAAACTGAGTCCCGAATTCATCATAGCCGTGAAAGAAATACTCCGACGCCTGCCGCAGGCACTGTTTCTCGTGCTGGGAAAAGGCTCATCGCCATCATTCAGTCGATTATTGCAAGATCCAGAATATGCTGACCGAGTGAAGTATTTTGATCAACCAGCTTCCATCGATGATGTCCTGTATTTTGGAAGAGCACTTCATATATTTATTGATAGTTTTCCGCTTACTGGAAGTCACTCCATTTATCGGGCCTTAAGTTTAGGTTTACCAGTTGTCTCCCGCTTTTCGCCAGATGTTGACCGACTTGCTTTGCAAGAGCGAGATGAGAATTTGCTTACGTGGAATTCTGATGCTTATATAGACATGGTTTGCCGTCTCGCTAATGATCATCAGTTTTACTCAGATTCATCAAAACGATCCCTAAGTATCGCCCCGATCTTCAACGATACGGCTCGCATGATTGCTGACGTTGAAGGTGGAATTAGCTCCGCAATTGCCCACTACTCCACAATAACTATGAGAAGTACAAATAATTTATCCTGATTTTAACTAATTTTTTGCAAGTACTTGTCATTTACTAGATATCTTGTTATTTTTTTACAAGCCAATTCCTGACAGAACCTCCGGTCTTTGTTGAACAAGATTTGTTGGTGACGTGATTGCATACAAATCACATTTGCCAATCACTGCAGCAAATGATGAATATGTTGTGTGGCCCATCTTCAATATGGCTTTGCATCGTGATAATTGGTATAGGTCGCCGATTGCCAGTGCGTGATTAAGCAAGTTTGCGTCGAATGACGTCGCTGCAGACACCCGTATATCTTGAGCCATTCCGCGGATCCCTAACAAAAACTCTAGATTATCTTTCGGCGAGGTGCCTGAAATATATATTTTTTCAGGCCCAATATGATTCGCTATTGCGACATAAAACTGTACTATTTGACTAGTGGTGCAAATATCACCAATCCCGATCCATTCCAAAGCGCCTTTTCGAATGTGCACGCCGAGATCATATTCGGTCTCGAAACTGCCTCCGAACGCCGTGACTATGTCTTTAACCTGTGACGAAACCTGAACGCTTCTTATGTACTCACTGCGGATTTCCTCCGTAATGACTGCAGGTGACTGCCCCGCGTCCTCAGCATCGAAGCAGAAGTGCCTCCACCCATCAACATACACATCATCACCGTGACGGGGCTTTTCAAAGAAATTTCTGTCACCTGGCATCTGGACGCGTCGAAGTGTGCGAATACTCACGTCAGGGGGCAAATCATTCGACACGGTCTCAAATGAACCATCAAACAAGTCAGTGAACGGCGTCGCAAAAAATGACCCGAAACCGTACTCCCAAACCAGTACCAAATCATAGTTCCAACGCCTAGCAAGGCGCAGGCATGAACTCAATCCCATCAGTCGATTTGCGAGAGCATTTGCAGGACGGCAATATAGCGCTGGCATGCCTTCTCGGAACCCCCAAGTTCGTAAGTGTCAGGACTCAGTTGCGACGTTTCGACCGATCGAATTTCCATAATGAACGACCCGCACGTTCTGCATGTCTGGCAACCGTCTCCAGGGGTCAACGATCACGCTCCCAGGCGTGAAACGAATTTCCTTCTTGTTTCCGGTGTTCACGACCACGGAGCTGTGTTCATCCCCCAACCCCTGGACCGAGCGAGACTTCTCCATCGCGAATCCGCGGACCTCAGCGAGCTGCTCACCGTAGGTGACTTCCGGGGAATGAGCCATGAGATACACGCACGGGCCTATCCCATCGGGCGGGTATTCACCAATAACTTCGTCGTGATAGTAGAGTGCTGCCCCTCGTTGTTGAACATAATGACCCACTAAGATACTGCTTGAACCATTCTCATATTCAACCAATGGCTTGTACGATTTTCCAACAATGACGATTGGGAGCCCATATGCCACGAGAGTATCAGCCATGTTTTTTGCCTGCTGCTCTCGACTTCGAACCACGCTGTCAAACAAGTCGTAGCCCAAGTCGAGTTGTTGAGCCAGAAATCGCAGGGCAATGTTGTCCCGAGGGTGGCACGCCCCTCCGTCCCCCATTCCCGGCTTCATGTATGCCGGTCCCATGATTCGCCTCGACGAGGAGGCGAGCGCGTCACATACCGTGTCCGCATTCATGTTTCCAAGACGCTCCGCAACATCCTGAATCATGTTGACAAGACTTATTTTCATACTAATAAATGTATTATAAAATACTTTGAGGCACTCGATTTCTTCCCAAGTACCAAGTACTTCACGTGGCGAATTCTGCATGATATCTTTATATAACTGCCGAAGGCGCGTCACTCCGGTATCTACCTGTCCATTATGAGTTCCAATCATAATCATCTCGGGATTAATCATATCCCACTTTACGGTTCCCATTGCTATCAAGTAAGGATTATATATAATATTCATTCCCGGTAGGTGCTGTGAGATGTGGTTGCGAATCGTTCCGGGCAATACAGTTGAAATGAGTACTACAGGCGTATTGTGGTCAATACTTTGGTTAATATCTTGCAACACTGCAATAACAGAAGAATAATCAAAGTCTTTAGGAGGCAAATGACTTGTTGGCTCCTTGCCGTCATAGAGAGGATCATGCGGCGTCTGCACCGCAACAAAAACCAAATCCTGACCGACAACCGCGTCCCTAAGGTTTGTTGACATCTCGAAATTCACCGGGAATCTCGGATAAATATCATATCCGATAACCGTATGTTTCTCGGCGATCATTTCCGCACATGACTGCCCGAGTTTGCCAACACCAACGAACCCTACTTTCATTCACATAAACCTCAACATTGAATCCCGGAAATTACTGCATCTCCATAAGGAAGACGTTGTAACCAAGTCGAACGCGAATAGTATCCAACGACCTTCAATCAGCCCGAACGAGCACCCCTGCTACCCTCGCATCCGTGTCTGCCCCCCAACCACGCGCTCCCTCATTGCTGCGCCACCGGGACTTCCTATTCCTCTGGTCGGGCCAGGCGGTCTCCCAGTTCGGCACGCACATCGG
>Ga0114973_10002672_pt1 | contig 12804 bp, 20 predicted proteins | sample M_140807_MF_Meta_FD_87025 | JGI IMG/M metagenome (GOLD analysis project Ga0114973, IMG submission 87025) | Freshwater microbial communities from Lake Montjoie, Canada to study carbon cycling - M_140807_MF_MetaG | ecosystem: Environmental > Aquatic > Freshwater > Lake | place: Lake Montjoie... | reverse complement strand
TCAGTGAGCATCATCATGCTACGGGTTGGATACCGTAAGCCCCTCGGCTTGATGATTCGACCAGCCGTGCGGGTTTCTGGGGGTAGTTGCCCCGTAGTCCTAAGACATACCGCATAACCCTTTGCTTCCGCGCCGTCAGGTTGAACGCTTGCTATCGTGCGGAGTACGAGCCGGGGAAAGTACAGACGAAAAAATGCCGTTAGAAAAGACCCCGGGTGAGAAACCGATTGCTTTTTGGGCAACCAGCGCCCCAAACGGGGCCGGAGTCTTATCTAACGGCATTCACTTCGTTGGAGTCTCACCACCAACTAACGCAACTCTAGCATGTTTTTATTGTTTGTGCAAACTATTTTGTTGGTGTTTACCCTAACATTGACTACAAGACTTTCGTCAGTTTCGTCAGTAAAGGCTGGCCTGCTTACAACCCGGTGCTATGTTTAAACGCACATTTTCGTCAGTTTTGTCAGCTCCCCGGGTGCCTGCTTTTCGTTTACACTGGCATGGCTCGGTGCTACACCGCGCAGTTGTTCTATAGCTCCTTTGCCCCGGCCTTGTGCCGGGGTTTCTTTTTGGGGGCAACACAATCAATCCTTTCAATCAGGATCTCAGTCCTTGGGTTCTCTGGGTCAAGCCCCCAATAGGCATGGCGCTCCTTGACCTGCCTGTCATTCTCATAGATCAGCCCCTGCATCAGGTCGAGGATCAATGACTCATCAAGGTCTGGCCTTCGGCTGGCGTACCAAATGTGGAGAGTAACCCGTAGGTCGCCGGTCATGAGCTGCGCCAATGGCCTGCACTGCTGTTTAAACACATCAGAGTAGTTCAGCGCCTTCTCGCTTTTGATGAGACGGGACACCCCTCCAAACCGCACCAATCTTCTACTGTTGGATTTTGACGCCGGTTCACCAAAAATAATTTGCACAAGGGCTTGCAATTGTGCGGTATCATCACTATCATTCAGTTTGTCAGTCATAAAAACCTTTGGAGAAAAGATGCAAGTTACGAACGTTCACAACCTGCCAGAGCCACTAGTGACTCTAGCACGTAGAGAGTATTACAGCAAGGGGGCTGCGCAGTACAGCGTCACAGAGATCATGTCTCCCCCCAAGATACGCAGGATGAGAGAGAAATACGATGATCAGATCGTGACGGATGTCTCCCAGATGCTCTGGTCACTTCTAGGTTCCGCCCTGCACGTTGTCATGGAGCGCGGAGAGACTTCCGGATGGATCAAGGAGGAGCGTTTGTTCACAGAGGTAGATGGGGTAGCCATCAGCGGCGCAATCGATCTACAGCAAGAGGGGGAAGGCGGAATCACCATCTATGACTACAAGTTCACCTCCGCATGGGCAGTCATGCAGGAGAAGGAAGAGTGGACGCAGCAGCTAAACATTTACAAGTGGTTGGTCGAGACCGTCAAGCAACGCAAGGTTGTGGGTCTGAAGATCTGCGCCATGGTCAGAGACTACAGCAAGCATGACCTGCGCGAGGATTACCCAGCCGCCCCCATTTGCGTGGTTGACATCCCCCTGTGGGACAGCGTCAAGACTGAGATGTACATACGGGAGCGTCTGGAGATGCACCGTGAGTCCAAGATGAGAGCGGACTTTGAAGAGGATCTTCAGAACTGCTCCAACGAGGAACGGTGGATGTCGGAGACGACATTCGCGGTTAAGAGGGAGGGTAGGAAGACTGCCATCCGTGTTTTTAAAACCATAGAAGAGGCCACTGAACTGGCTGAGAAGGAAAAAGGATATGTCGAAACAAGACTCGGAGAACCGAAGCGCTGTACTGGAGACTTCTGCGGGGTATCTAAGTGGTGCGCCCAATACCAAGGAGAACTTGGCTCCAGACCTGATAGCGATTTATGAGGCGGTGTCTGATCTTTACGAACACTTGCCAATCATTGCTGGCGATACAAGTGACATCAGATTGCATCCAGTTTACAGAACATCTGGTCTAGTTTTTGATCTCATCACCAAACTTGGTTATGAGCCTCAATTGCGAGAACGCACAACCAAAAAATTTTATGAAAAGTATGGAAAGGAAACTTTAAATGACACCAAATGACCTGCTGAAGATCAACGTCAATGACCACACGGAAAAGAAGAATGGTCTGACATACCTGTCATGGGCATGGGCTTGGGCGGAGGCGCTGAAGGCGGATCCAAAGGCCAACTTCAAGGTGGAGATGCAGCCGCACGGTGGGCCGCTCATGCCAATTGGCGACACATTCATGGTGTGGGTAACCGTCACCATGTTTGACAAGCCAATGACTTGTATGTTGCCTGTTCTCGATTACAAGAACAAGCCAATCCCTACACCTAACTCATTTGATGTGAACACATCCATCATGCGCTGCTTGGTTAAAGCGATTGCCATGCATGGTCTGGGTCTGTACATCTATGCGGGAGAAGATCTGCCAGAGCCAAACGGTCAAGCAGAACCCGTCATTGTCAAGGTTGTGACCCCTACCGCCACTGCTGATCTTGAGGTCAACACCGGCAACGCAAATGCGAATGCTGAGTTGTTTGCTGAAGGAATGATGACATACACAAACCATTGCAAAGATGTCAAAGGTTTAAACAGTTACTGGAAGTCGAATCAAACACAACTTGATTCACTCAAGGTAAGCCGCCCTGATCTTTACGATCAAATTCGCAACCGCTTCGCAGAAATCAAGAAGCAATTATCGGAGAGCAACTAATGGCCTATGAACCTACAAAGAAATACATTCCAAAACCAGACTCGGGTGGACTACGCGCCTCAGTTTCAAAGTTTGGACCAACTTCGCCTGATTATTGGGGCGAGATTTATGTCAACCTCAAAGACATGACCAACATCAAAGTTGAAAACGGCCTGACTGTCATTCCGCTTTCTGGCTGGAAGAAGGTTGGCAAGGACGGCAAGACCTTCCTGTCGCTGTCTGTCAAACGCACAGTGCCCAAGCAAGAGGGCGAAACCTACAGCCGCCAACCCATCCGCCAAGAGGATGACTTCGGCGATTCTGAAATTCCATTTTAAGGAGAACAACATGTCAATTAACCAACTCGTCAAAGATTACATGGCAGCAAACCCCAAAGCCAAACCCAGAGAGATTGCACTTGCTTGTAAATGCTCTGTCAAAACGGTCTACAACGTTCGTAGTTCATTGAAAACAAAATTGAACCCCGTCCCAAGCGATGCCAAGCTTTTGTCTAAACGTGAACGGGAAATCAAAGTCATGCAAGAGACGGAGTCTGTGCTTTTGCGAAAGATTAAACACCTGATGGCTGACAACCAACTGTACGCTGAACGCGAACTGAAGTTGAAGGGTGTCATTGATTATCTTGAAGCTAAAGTTGAAGATGGCGCTGCAGTTTGAAGCTAGAAAGGTAGCGCTCAAGCAAGACCGAACAGGTTTTGTCTTAACGCTGGCGATCCACCCTGACGAATGCCCAGAAGAGATTCTGCGTGACTTCGTTGGGGCGCGATACGGCTGTGCGCTGGTGCGGATTCAAGATGACGAGTCCGCCACCCCGTACAGCAACAGAGTTCAGAAGGCCGCGATGTTTTGCAAAGATTCCAAGTTTCAAGATTACTTGGGAGTCAACAAAGAAGATGATGCTGCGGAGGTGTTGTGTAAACACTGCGGCATAGAAAGTCGAACCGAGTTGCACGGCAACGCAAAGGCGCAGCAAGTATTTGATGCTCTGATCGATAGATTTAACGACCAAGAAGTTCCGTTTTAAGGATGTGCCATGTCATTTTCAGTTAATTACAAACCCTTCATGACTTACCTTGAGCCGGATGACATTGTGCGGTTGAAGAGGTTCTCCAAGGCCCACAAGATACCCATGACTCAGATCATACGAGAGGGGCTGTCTGCGCGATTGTCTTCCGGCGATGCCTACACCAACGGCTTCAATGATGGCCTCATCAAGTCCATCAAAGTTGTAAACGGTATTGAGGCGGCTCAAATGAGATTCCCGTCCGGCCTTTCGTTTGCCGAACTTGCCGAGCAGGAGGTCAGCAAAAACTTTATTCGGGGGGATCATGAACCTGACCGGAAATCGTAACCAATGCCAAGTGTGTAAACAGTACTTCAACAGTAATGCCGCGTTCAGCAAACATCGGGTTGGAGAGCATGGTGTTAACCGCCGCTGCAGAACAACGCAGGAAATGACAGCCAAAGGCATGCTTGTCAATCACGCAGGTTTTTGGGTCACCAAAGCATATGACGTAGTCAGAGAGGAGTCAGAATGAAAAAGTTATCTCAAACTGAGTTGTTCAGCGTCTTTGGGTCTGATCCAAAGGTTCTTGTCCGCAATAACGATCCTGATACCAGTCATGCGGCAGCAGCATCTGTTAACTCGACGCAGTTGGAGAAGATGGTGTACGAGGCCATATGCACCTATCCGGATGGGTGTATCAGTGATCAGTTGCTTGACCGCTTCAAGGGCTTCCCGTACTCCTCCATCACGGCCCGTTATCGGGCTTTGCTGGACAAGGGGTTTATAGAAGACACGGGTGAGCGCAGGAAGGGTCGATCCAACAAGAACCAGCGCGTGATGAAAAAATTAGAACCGAAGCAACCGGAATAACACCATGTGGAAATATATATGGACAGAGTTGAGGATGATGCTCAAGACAGTCACGCCAATTCAAGCGGTGACGCATGAGCTACTTCACGCAGAACACGCCCTCTTGCAAGCAGAGTCAGGGGTGGAATATGCGACTGCACTGGTGGCATACAACAAGAATCGGGTCAAGCGCTTGAGGGCGTATTTGGATAAGACTGAAGAAGTAAAGGAGCCGACATGAACTGCGACACAGGGGCTATCTGCCCACATACACCTCAGTGTGACCACATTTGCCAAGCCACCGAAACCCGCAAGATCAAGCCCTATCCAGCGATACCTGATGACATTGCGCCCGTACCTGAAGCGTGGCAGATGATTGGCAGTGTTGTTGTTGGCTTTGTACTGGTGGCGCTGGTAGTGGTCTGTTTACTGCTGTTTTTTACCGGCCTTTGGGTTTGGAGTTTGCTGATATGAAAACAATCATTGAGATGGCGCGTGAATACACAGTCGGAGGTTTGGAGTTCGATGTTGATGGGCTTGAACGCTTTGTCAATGATGTCCGTGCTGATGAGCGTGAGGCAATGGTGGCTGAAGCCGCCAAAAAAGGATGGGCTATGCGTGGCGAAGACCCGTTTGAAGACTGTGTGCGCGAAATTGCAGACATCCGAGCAAGGGGACAAGCATGACTAAAGAAGCACTGAAGCTGGCGCTGGAGGCGCTGGAAGAATACCATTACGGCGAGGCGCGAATAATCCTCCGTCAAGCGACTGAAGAAGACGATGACACACAGGTCTACAAGAAGCCGTGGTTAGGGCTGACGGACAGAGAGATGATGGACGCTATACAAATGGATGACTCCCCCATGGAGATGGGGCGCAAGATTGAAGCCAAACTCAAGGAGAAGAACACATGATGCTGTGGTTTAAAAAGTTTGTATGCTATTTTCGTGGGCATCAGTTTAAATCGTTTGAGGATCACTCAAGATGCACTCGGTGTGGAAAATTTACTTTTTCAAGGGCGCAAATTTTAAAACAACTGCTTCCCGCATTGAATGTACTTTTTGGCATGGAGTACGAAAAACACAAAGAAGCCATCAAGGAGAAAAACACATGACTGAAGAAGACGATGACACACAGGTCTACAAGCGCCCGTGGGTAGGGCTGACTTTTGAAGAGAAGCAGCATGCGCTTTATCTGAGTGATTGGAAGACTACTTACATGGAGGCAGTCATTGAATACATTGAACAACGCCTTAGGGAGAAGAACACATGACCCACGAAGACGCAGCAATCATAAATGTGATATTGCCACAACTGTACTCAATCATAGACCGATTGCTAGATAGCAACCCCGACAAGAAATTGATTGTGGAGGCGCGTAGGATTCTACCGAGTAACTACAAGAACTCGTTTGAGAGACTCAAGGAGAAGAACACATGAGCTACATCATTGCATCACTGCCGCCCATCAAATGCTTTGTCAAGCGGGAATTCTTGTACAACTTTGAAAAAGGTTTCGGCGATTTAGAGCCAGCCATCTGGGTCAGCTTGAAAGCTTTGCGCGGCCAAGTGTTCCGCATTGAATCTCTCTTGCCTAACTACGGCGCTCTGTACGACAAGCTGCCGATTCATGCATACGTTTGGCACAGTCACGATGATGAAGGCTTGCCCGTGGATGTCCTACAGCTTTGGGACTGCATGGGCTACAAGTTCACCATCTTAGAAAAAATTGGCCTACGCAATTTGGGCGTCAAGTTCCTTGACAAAGATAAGCAGTGGCACTTTGGTCGCTATCTGTTCACCGTAGACTTCTGTGCTGATGAAATGGCGCTGGACACTGGGTTTACCGAGCAGGCCGAGGAACACAAGTCGTTTAACTGGATTGCTTTGGACAACGGACAGTTTGCTTGCCAGCCCAACAACAGGTGTCTTTGGTACGACCAGAGCCTGATCCCTGCCGAGACAAAGTTTCCCGACTTCAAGGCCGCACAAAAAATATGGACGGTGGACGGTACGCGCAAGTGGTCCGCTGGCGATGATTGGTTCTACGATATTCAGGAGAAGACATGAACCCAATGCAGCTTAAAACTCCAGAAGAGCGTAGCGCTATTGCCAAAAAATCACATGCTACACGTAAGGCCAATAAAGAAAAACGAGAAGCGGAAGATCGAGAAAAAAGGTATTACCGTGCAGATTTAAACGCTGAAATTCATGCGTTAGAGGCAAAAATAGAGGCTCTAAACTTTAACTACAAAATGAGTGCAATTTCAGGATCTTTAACCAATAAAAGTTTGCTATACGCCGAAGATATTATTAAGCATGCGTTGCCTTGGAAAAAATCGCCGGGTGTTTATTTTTTGGTGCAAGACAATGAAGTGGTTTATGTTGGTCAGTCCGTACACATTTACTCTCGTATTGCACAGCATCACGGTAAAACGTTTGACCGGTACGCTTTTGTGCCGTGTAAGGAGGCGCTATTGGATGTGCTTGAATCGCTATACATCCACGTTCTCAAGCCAAAACTCAACGGCAACTTTAATGAAAAAGAAAAAAGCGCCCCTATTCGTTTTGACGCCCTACTCAGCATGATCTAAGGAGAAGAGCGCTTGAAATGCCCAACCTGTAACGCATGGACGACAGTCGAGCAAACGAAGAACTTGGGTGGCTTTGTAGAGCGCAGACGCAGATGCGCCAACAACCACACGTTTACAACAGAGGAGCGGGTGATCCCAGACAAAAAGCGTGGGCGCCCCAAAACTAAGGAGAAGACAGATGCCATGTCCCATGTGCCCCCTGCGGCGCTCAACGCCTGAACTGCACCGACATCTAATTGGGAACGCTGCGGATTTGATTGAGAAGTCCAACGGCTTCCCCTGTCATGACAAGCACCCAACGAAGCACGTTCTGATCAGCGTGGGAGAGACAGAGTTCTCAGACACGGACTGCATCGGCTACCGGATGTACCGCGCAAACAAAGCAACGCCGGGTCGCTTTCCTGAGATCGTTGACAACTGCCACCAACTGGAGGCTTATGACATACAGGAATCAAAAGCTGCTTGAGGCTGTCCGCTCTGCCCCCTGCATGAACTGTGGGGTTGAGGATGGTACTGTCTGCGCTGCCCACTCCAATCAGATGAGGGATGGCAAGGGCCGCAGCCTCAAGGCCAATGATTACAGAATTGCCGCCCTCTGCTTTACATGCCATTCCGAGCTTGATCAGGGCCGGGACATGAGCCGAGAAGAGCGTTTAAACATGTGGGAGAACGCCCACCGGGCGACGGTGGGGTGGCTCTTCGACAACGATCTTATTGGGATGCGGAGATGATCGTTTTGATCCGCTGGATCTCTGCGTTGATGGCGTTCTCCGCCTTGTTGATTCCAGTGATCGCGTCCCGCTTCTCATCCCCCGACATTTTGGAGATTTGAACGGCAGACTTCATCTGCCTGAGTTCTTTCATGGTCTTCTCGGTGTCGCGGACGTAGTCTTTAAACGCAAAGGTGCCTTGGTTCTTCTTGAGGTAGTCCACGTACTGCTCAGACTCACCCTGCTTCTCAAGGAAGTTCATCGTCCTGACAACCGAGTCCACCGAGTCCTTGAGCTTGTAGTACTCCGTCACGTTACCCCGCGCCTCTGGGTCGAGGGCGAACCTCTTGATGATGGGTAGCTGCTCAAAGCGCTTGGTCGCCCTCGGGCTGTCGCCGAACTGATCCATGACCATGTCCAGCGTATCCACGGCGTACATGCCCATCGTTCCGGTGTAGCCCTTGATGACGTGATCCACCTTCATGGGAGACAACCCCAGCACTCCGGCGATGCCCTTGGCAACGGAAGACGTGCCCGGGCCAACCTGATACTGTGGGTCTACATCCTTCATTCCCTCACTGATGATGGGACGCCATGTAAACGTGTTGATGTCAAACGCAGCCTCAACCAAAGGCTTGACGGTTTGAGGTATTGGGTTAAACGCAAAGGTCGAGACAGCGTTACGGAAGAGTGAGTCACGTAAATCTTTACCCGTGTCATTGCCAAAGGCGTAGGCAGCAAGCCTTTCCGGAATTGTTTTAAAGAGCACACCAACCTCGAACGGAATGGGGATGCGGATGCCCAAGTATGGGATCAGCCAGTTGTTGTCCTTGGTCTCCTGCTCCTGCTTCTTGTATTCATCATCGTCAGAGACCATAAACCAGTAGGCGGCGGACAGAGCCATCATGGTCATGCCGCGCACGAAGAACTGACGCTGGATAGCCGCTGCGTCCTTGTTGTTCATGTTCCCGGTGGAAGCACGATAGAACAGATCCAGACCTTGCAGACGGGCGTTGAAGAACGGAACAGCCGCAGTCAAGACCCGGATCAGCGAGGAACTGCCCTTGCGGTGGAAGTTCATCACCTCCAGAGATCTGAACAAAGCCTCGGCTTCGTTACCCGTCTCGGCCAGAACCCGTTCGTAAATTACAACGCGAGTGGCAGCATCTGATGCAGTTGTGCCTTTTTCCAATGCGTCCCATAGCGATGTAAACGGGCGCAGCAAAAGAGCATCCTTCTGGCCAGCTTTCTTGGCCAAATCTTTTTCAAGATTTAAACCTGACTTCTCGATGTTGCCGCTGTCGTAACCGCTGATGATGCCGTTGTTAAGCAGCAACTCAAAGGTCGGAGAAGTCCGAGCCAGCGATTTACCGTAAGCCATGACTGTATCTACTACGGGTGTCATCTTCACGCCTGACGTTATGTACGCAGACAGTGAGTCACGCAACAAGTTAGCCATCATGAACCCGGGATCTTTGGTCACCAAGTTACGCAGGAGGTCCGCTGGAGCGGACAGTACCCCCATGAAGGGCAGGTCGGATAGGTTTAAACTCTTTACCGCCTCAATGAGCAGGTTGTCCGCCGTCCCATAGGATACGAGTTCGCCCTTCTCCAAGACGTTGATGACGTCGGGAGCCGTAGATGTCGTCTTTAAACGGGTCACGCCCATACCCGGCGCATTTACCTGAGAAGCAACATTGATGGCTCGCTGACCCGCATAGTTTTTAATGCCAGCCTGAATGGCTGATTGGGTGTTGCGGACCATGGTCTCTAAGAAGTCGGCGAGAGGGGCTTCTTCTGCAATCGCACCCTTGAGTTTCTTCGGAGCCTTGACGCCGGACAGTGACTGGAACAGGTTGGGTCCAATTGTGTTCTCGCCGTCCATCTGACGATAGAAAGGAACGTAGTCTGCGTACTTGGTGTACTCAGCGCCACGTTCTTTTGACAGGACACCCGTGTCCACCATGTACTTGACCAGCCCGTTGTTAAACGCAATCAAGTCTTTCTGAACGTTGTTAAACAGATCCTTTGGAAACTTAGCTTCGATGGCCTTGGCATAGGCCACATCGGTAGTGGTGATGCCGGTCAGCTTTCCTTGTTTGTCCAACCGCTGACCGCGCTTGACCATGGCCCAGTATTGATACAACTGATAAATCTTTGGATCGTTGTAACTTGCCAGAGGGGCAAGGGATGCAACCAGCCCCTTAACGCTGGTATCAAGTTGTGTAACCCCGTTGCGCAAGACGGGAATGCCGCCGTTACGATCTCCTATGCCCATGGCTGATGCTGCAATGCCAGCACCCACATCAGAGAACAGCGCGGCTGACTCTGCGCTTTGATCTGCAAGCAACGCAGCCCCGCCCATCTGTTCCGCCAGCTTCTTGTCATAGACAGACAACTGGTTGTAGCGGTTCAGGAATCTAGCCCGGAAAGAAGCGGCGCTCTGTGGAGAGATCGCCTCAATCATCCGCTGAGCAAATCCCTTTCTTTCCCGTGTAAACGTGGTTTCGTTAACCCGGTCGCCGATGTTTGCCGGGATGGACGGCAGGCTAAACTTAACAGACTTAAAGTTTGTAAATTTGCTGCGTGCATTGTCCCTATTGGCATAGCTCAACGGCTCCAGCCCGGTGATTAACAAGTCTGAACTAATGATTAGACCAAGCGCATCTTTCTCTGGGGAGTTAACCGCCTTGGTGGGGATTGATTCTGTGTTGTCAATGCCAGAGAGAAAATCAATGACAACGGGGACTTCTTTAAAGCCCTCATCAGCCAGCGCCAACATTCTGTGTCGGCCTTCATGCCCAGTGATCGTCCAGTTGTTCTCTTTATCCTTAGACATGGTCAATGAAATTGGACCAAGAGTTCTCATCTTTTCAATATCAAGAGGCTCTTGCTCTGATCTTAGACGTTTGAGTGTGGGAAAACTAGCGTTGGCGTAGACAAAATTAATTGGATTTACGAAGCCAAGATACATTTTGGCTTTTTTCTCGTCGCCGTCTTGCGTGTAATCAGATTGGTTAAGCAAAGAATCAAACCTTGCCTCTGAGACCCTTGCCGTCTTCAGGCTGAACCGCATGTCTTTGGTTTCACGGCCATACTCACCAATGTTCCCGGTAACGGATTTAACCTGTTCTGGCGTGTAAACAGCATAGTTCTTGGGAGAATTACGACCCTCACGCACGGTGAACCCATCAAAGCCCAAGGTACGCAAAGCTTGCTGTACACGCTTATCTTCGATTGCTTGCCACAGACCCTGAGAGATTCGTCCCCGCAAGCCTGCCAGCCACTTGTCCGGAAAGTCTTGGGGGTACTCGGTATTGTTGGCAACCCACTGCATTACCTGCTCAACGTGGTCCTTGTTCTCAAAGTCAAACGGGGTCTCCGCCCGTGCGTACAGGGGCATGATGGACATGCGGGTGGGGGACAGGTCAAGCAGGGCATTATAGGTTTCCGCCTCGATGTCGCCAACGTAGCCAAAGTTGCCGTACTCGGGAACCTTGCGCTTGGCCTGACGCATGAACTCCGTACCCTGCTTCTCGGTAATATAGCCGCCCTTCTCTTGAGCATCAATAACGCGCTGGAAGAGGCCCAGCTTCTCATCCTTGGTGAGTGCTCTGTAGATTTCACGGCGCAGACGGTCTTCGGCAATGCTGCCAAATGTTTCTGCTTCCTCTGGAGTCTCAGCAAGGAAGATGGCCTTAGACTGACCTGCGGGGGTGAACTCAAAGAACTCCCGTGCGGTTGCGTGGTAGAAGACCTTGGGATTGCCGTCGCTGTCGCTCCACTGATTCCCGGCGATGAAGCGTTTAAACGACTCAGTCTTAGGAACCTCGGTCCCGGATACGGCCTCCTTCACCGCCTTGACGGACGGAAAGGAAACGTTCTTCAGGCTGAGCTTGGTAACGCCAACCTCGGACCTTGGCCCAACATAGTTGACCGGCACGTTGTTGTTCAGGATGACCATCATACCCATGCTGGGCACGGCATATCCATCGTAGCCAGCGTCAACAATTAAGCTTTCAAAGTTGTTGGAGTCACCATTTGCTTCACGGAAGAGACGGCTCATCGTTGGCCCGGAGCCAAGAATGTTGTCAAACTTCTGCGTGTAAACATACTGGCCAACCCCGGACTCTGGTGTTGGTGTTGATCCGTCAGGCTTTGCAATGTAGAAGTAAGCACGGCGCTTGATGCGCCCGTCATCGGTTTGGTCAAGCCTACGGCGTTCTGCGCCACGCAGGCCAGTGCCATACTTTGATGCGTCAAGCTCTGACACACGGGCCAAGCCGTAGTGGGCACCATTGACGCTTATTGCATCAGGTTGCTTCTTGCCAAGCACAATACCGGCTTTAGGCTTCTGAGATGCCTCGGCTTGTTTTGCGGATCCGTAACCCGATCCTTCGTTGAAATACGTATTTACAGCGTCTGTTTGCGCTTGCGCAAGCTCATCGGGATCGTCAAAGTATTTGCCGGGATTTTCAAATATTGTTCTGTTGTCATCTGGGTTGTAGGCCATGTAAACAACATCAGGCTCACCTTTATTAAAATCAAAGAACGTTTGTTTGTTCCAGTTGTCTGGCTTGTAGTCTTCGTTCCATTTCATGCGGCCTACAATTTGAAAGCCATTGGCGTTGTAAAGCGACGGAAGAACAGTTGCAAAAGCATCAAGCCTTCTGCCGCCCTCTTGTACAGCAAGCTGCATTGAAGAGTTAACAGATCCTTTGTGCGGTGGCCCAGAAAATACAGAAACAATGTCATCGCCTTTTAGGGCGAATCCAGACTTGCCATCCTCTGTCAAAAAGAGGCGCATATTGGCGTACTGATCTACGGGGTAGACAAATACAGCCGCCCCATAAGGGCTGGAATTCTTTGCGTCTTGTATTGCCTGCTCGTACACATCAGCGTCTTTGCCGCTGATCTCGTAGAACACGGGAGACTGATGAC
>Ga0114973_10002670_pt1 | contig 12807 bp, 6 predicted proteins | sample M_140807_MF_Meta_FD_87025 | JGI IMG/M metagenome (GOLD analysis project Ga0114973, IMG submission 87025) | Freshwater microbial communities from Lake Montjoie, Canada to study carbon cycling - M_140807_MF_MetaG | ecosystem: Environmental > Aquatic > Freshwater > Lake | place: Lake Montjoie... | reverse complement strand
TCCTTTTTCTTTAATTTTATTTAAAAGTTCAATGTATTTTTGATCTAATCTAGATCTTAAAATGTTTTTATTTATCAAATTGTGTTTAATCATATATTCATATGAATAATATCTTTCATATGGTGTTATTTTTATTTGTTGCACAAACCGACCATTGTCTCCATTTGGCAATTTATTAATATTAAAAATATCAGATATTTGATTTAAGTTTTCAGTGGGATCTGCTGTTGGATTTCTTTTTAAGTTATATCTTGGTATTGCTGTGTTTATTACATCTGATGGTTTTTGTATATTTAAATATTCAATAATTTTAAATTTTAATATGTAGTTATAATAAAGTTTTTCTATTGAAGAATAATAAAAATTTTCATTATCGTTGTAATTGATAGAAATATCATCTGGTGATTCATATATTGAACCAACATTAATATGAATTCTATACATTTTTTGTCTTAAAAATCTTTTTGGAGCAACAGCAAAATTTTTTGCTATTTTTGCAGGCATATCTGTTTCTAATTGAATATTATATAATTCTGCATTTGTATCAAATTCTTCTATTTGTTTGGTTGGTTTAAATATTGAACTAGTAACAATTTTATATGAATTTTGCTGATAGATATATTCATTATTAAAATATTTTGTAGATTGATATAAAAATAATGTAATTTTATCGTTTTCATTTATTTCTATAGTTTTTAAATAATCAATAATTTTTTGTTTTATATCATTGGAAGATACTAACAATGATATTGTTCTTAAATCTAAAGCACATTTATTTTGTGTATAAAGACTATAATAATATGGAGCAAAATTAATAAAAGCATTTAATGATACTTGATTGTTTTCTATATTTTCTGTTATGGATTCATTTATTGGAACAAAATTGTCTTTTAATTCTGGTTTATTTTTTAATGCATGTAAAAAAATATTGTGATCTGAACAAATTTTTATTTTATTTTTTATATCTTTCTCATTTATATTGTTTATTATATTCAACAATAATAAATGAAATGCTTTAAATTGTATTTTACAACTTAATAATTTTATCTGTTCTATATCATTTGTTGCTAATGTTGCATAAATTTGTTGAATTTCGTTTTCAATATCTTGTTCTGTTGATATTGTTTGATTTTCTCCAAATAATTGTTTTTCTAATTTTAATGGATAATTTTTTTGATATTCTAATAATTGTAGCATTAAAATTTTTTCATTTATTGATAATGATTCAAATAATAATGACATAATTAGCCTCCCCAATCAATTATATTATCATGTTTTCGTCCAACATATCCACATCCTTCTAAAGCATCTAAATTACCATCAAACAATAAATCATAAAGCCCACAAGGATCCTTATCCTCAGTAGGCTGCCCATTACTAAGACACAATCTTGTAAAACTTGAAGGTGGCGGGTTAGTTGCTGTTGCTTCAACGAACACACATCCAGTATCAAAATTAAAAATTACTTGACTACCTGATCCATAATTTTTACATAAACATTCTTGAAGATTTTGACATGGAGAACCATCCGAAGTTGGACAACCATCGCCATCACAATCATCACCAGGACAGCAAACACAACCATCGCAATCAGGCTCTGGCTTGCAACAATTACATGTTATACACGGATTAGATTCTGTACTTGGTGTTCCTTCCTCACGATCTAATCCTGCACAACCACATCTATCGGATGGGCATGGCTTTTCTGTATAAAGAGTGCATTTTGGTACACAAGAAGTTGGGATTGCTTGGCAAGGATCATCATCAAAAATCTGATACGCCTGGAATTCTTTTCCATAAGTTGATCCTTCTTGCATATCCCATTTTAAACGTCGTGTCCAACCATCATCGTTTATGTTTGTAGAAATAACAGGATCATCTGATTTACTTCCTTTTGAATCTAATCCTTCATAAAATACAAATCTTCCTATACCCGGCCACCCACCAATTGACCAATCTAAAATCATCGCACCATTATATTTTTGTTGACTAAGATTTCCTTGTATATCATCCCAAATAAATTTTGTAGAATCTGAATTTATTGTCCAAGCACTGAAAATTGACGATCTTGCAGGATCTCCTGGTTCTGCATATGGGTTATTATTTGCAAATTCTGTAGGTTTTATATATAATTGATTTACTGTTCTACCCGGCCAATTTTGAACAAGAGTTCCTGGAATATACATTGGTGGTCTTGAGTCTATAAAAGTTCCGTTCCAATTATTAATATAAACTACAGCAGCACCAACAAACCAATCTCTTTGCAAATTTACTACTTGTTGTGATATTGGATTTGCTGTTGGTTTATTTGTAAAACGAGTATCACCACTATCTGGTCGGGGGCAAGACGGTTTTCCTGTATTCCAATTACGCAATACCGGAGTAATATATCCACTACCAGTATCAAAATCAGATACTGTATAATCTCTTCCTACTATTTCCATTTTAAATGGTAAACCTCTACCAGCAACAAAATTTTCTATATTGATATCGTGATTGTGTCTTTCTATTGAATCATTACCAGTAGGTGTATATTTACAATTTGCGCTACTCGCAGTACCAGTACCACAACAAATAGATTTGGATTGATATATATTTCCTACTATCAATGGCCCACCATCATATACTTGTGTTATACCATAAAACCAATCATCATATTCGTGTTTTTTTAATTGTTTTACGTATGTTTGTTTTTCTGTTAATAGTGTTTGTGTATTTGTTAATTCGGTAGTAAATGTATCTAAAAGTGTCAATAAATATGAAACTATTTCATCATCAATTTCTTGTCTTAATAAAATATTAACAGCACGTATACCTTCTTCATAATTTGCAATTGCAAATTTTAATTCTCGTATACTAGTAACACTATTATCGTCTGGAGTACCTGCAGTATTGAGTGGTAAAATATCGAGAACACCGCCGGGATTATTATTCACACATTGGCCTTGTATATTAATATGTGCTGTAGATATTGCGTCACCTCTTGATGAGGAATCTCCTCCACAATTTATTTCGTGTTTTCTTATGAGTCTTGTTTGAGTATCTAATAAATTTCTTAATGTAAATGCTCTTTGTTTTTGACGACCACCTAAATCACCACACCATCCTTTCACAAATTTAAATGCTGCAATTTTATCGGTTTGTGCATAAAAAGAATTTGTTATGGTATTTGATACCCTTTGACAATTTCCATTTACACGCTGATAACTTACATCTGATTCTTCAAATTGGCCACATCCAAGATTATCCCCAGACGAGCTCAACCATAATCCATGTGCTACACTATTCGGTCTAGAATGTGGATTTTCATATGTGGCAGGACCTTTCCACTTACCATTTCCTTTCCAACTATCTTCTGTAGAGCCTATTGGTATAGTGTCTGCTTGTATACCGAGAGGGAGATGTTCCCATACAGAAAAATTATCACCCTGTCCTCCTATTTTTCTTGGAGGGTTTTTAAATCCGAGTCTCGCTCCCGTAGATTCCCAAGTTCCATTATTTTGATCATTTCCCCACCAAACTTTCCAATTAACTTTTTGATCGTCTGGTTGATCACCAAATCTAATAATTAAATTAGTCGAAAGATCGTCTAAATTGTCACAATTCCAACCTGGAAGATAATCTGGAAAATTTCTGTATGGATATTTACTTGGAGAGATAACAGTTGGTCTTTGTATTTTTCTACAATTTACTAATTTTATTGTATATTTTGGAACACAATATGATTCGGTATCTGTAAATGATTGTAAATCTATTTTATCGTTTACAATTATTGGATATGCATTATTAATATTATTTCCAGAAACTTGAGTCGGTGGTGTAGTTAAATCTCTATCATAGATTATTCTAAAAACTTTAGATTCATTTTTTGCAAGAGCAGATAAACTACCATCTCCAGTATTTCTGACCGATATTAAAGATGTATCTAAATTTGTAATTTCACAATCACAAGTTGATATATCGTAAGTTTTTGTACTGCCGTTTAAATTAAACTGAAATGAATATGAATATTCATTTAATAGTGGAATATAACCTGTTGCTGCTTTTTCTATATTAATTTCTGTTTTTTTGCAACTGTTTTGTATTGTATAAACTGTTGACGGTTCTGTTCCTGTTGGTGCAGATTCGTTCCAATCATTTATACCAAAAACAACACTATTTATGCCATCAGGGTATCTGGTTGTATAACATAATGATTGGCCGTTATTGCAAGCACTTCCTGCACATGGTTCACATGGTTCAGTTGGACATTCAACCTTTTTTGTTGTATAACTTTGTTCGCACTCTATAGTGTCTTTATATGAATCTTCAACATATTCTTTTGTTTTTGATTTATATGTTTGAGTATCATAAACTGTATGGCGTTCGTCTATAATAAAAATAATACTGTTCATTTTTATAACAGTATTTTTTGGTTTTTGTAATATTTGAATATATGCTTGCGTTCTCATAATTCATATTATTTTTTACACGGATTTAATAATTCATAACTATCTGCACATGTTAATAATTGTGGTAATATTGGAACTAATGAAATTGGTGTATATTTTCTAATTCTTAATCCCAATTCATCGTTCAGTGATATTTTTGTTGGAACAGAAAATTTATTGTCTATAATATTTAAAAATAAATCACTAACAATTTGAACTTCTTTTTGTGGACTGGTTTGTATATTTAATGTTGCCATAATGTATTAACCAGTAACCTGTGGTGTTAGTGTAAATCTTCCTTGTAAAATTCTAAGTACTATATCAGTTAGTGGACCAGTCGATTTTTTTCCTCTAAAAGTCATTTCTAAATCATAAAAATGAGTACCAACTGCAAAATTAGGATTTGTTGTGTATATTAAAATATTATGATCATTTATTGGATTTCCAGATGATGGGTCTAAATGGGTATCAATAAATTCTATTGGATTTGTTGTTCCAGTACCATCATTAGTTTTAAATTCTATTAAAGTTGTATCTGTTCCACCAGCAGTTGGTTTCTTTTTTACTTGTAATTTTGCGAAAATTGAAGTAACTTCTGTCCAACCTATTGCTTTTAATTCTTCTGGAATATAATAACTGTTACCTACTCTATATGCTAAATTTGCAGATACTCCATTAGCATCTAAAAAATTTAATTTAATTATAAAAATTGAACCTGCTTCTGCATATAAATCGTAATAACCTGATGGCATGTATATCTCCTTTAGTTATTAGTATTTATAATTAAAGTAAATCACTTACATCATATACATCTCTAGTAATTGGTTGTTCTTGAGATGATGATTTCTTTACTGGTAAGCTATTATTGTCCGATGTCGGTTCTTCTGCTGATTGTTGCGGAGCCGCTTCTACTGCAGCACCTTCTTGTTGTGCTTGTGCTTGTGCAGACTGTGCTTCAATTTCTGAAGTTTGGATTGCTTTTTCTTGTTCAATTTCATGATCAATTTGTTCAATTTCTTCATCTGTTTGACGAAGAATATTTTTGCGAATCCAAATATCTGAGAAGAATTTGCCAGAATAATCTGCAACTTCTCTTAATAAGCCCATTCGTTCTTTTAATAATTCTGTCTGTTTTGATTCTGCAAAATAAGAATCTGTTGAGAATTCAATAACTAGATCTTGTTCGATTGATTTCCAATCATCATGATCCATTATGCCTTTTGCCAATAATTGTGTTCTTAAAAAATTTGTAAATAATTCTGAAAATTTTACACGCATACGGTCTATAAATTTGGCAAATTTTAATTCGTCTCTTGTAATTTCTGATGATCTACCCATATTAAAACCATTATCGGCTTGCATACGAGTGATTGGTATATTTAATGCCATGTAAAGTTTCTTTTGGAAATATTCCACATCGGCCATCTCGCCGAGATTTTGACCACCTGGTAAAGTTGTAATTTCTGTTCCTTTACCACCTTCTCTACGTGGTAACCAGAAATCTTCCAACATAGACATGTGTTTTTTATCGTCTCTTAAATCTCCAGTATTTGCATCGTATACAATTTTATTTCGATAACGATTCATTTGGTCTCTTAGATATTGTTCTGCCTTTACCTTTGGCAATGAACCTACGTCTATATAAAATACTCGACGTTCTGGTGCTCTAGAAACACGATAAATGACTGTAGCATCCTCAATCATTCTTAATTGATTGAGTGGTTTGATTGCTTTGTGTAAATAACTTACAATTCTTCTTGATACAGAATCATATAATCCAGAATGGACATAATTTATCGCATCTGCAGCAATTCTTAATCCTTGAGTTGTTTCGTATGAATTTGTATATGAATTTGTTTTTTCTTGAGGAGTATATACATAATACTCTTCGAAGTCTGTAATCATATCAACATTATTTAATCTTGTTTTTTTGGTTACTTCTTTAATTTTTTTAATCTTTAAAGGATCAACCTGTCGTAATTCTCTTAATCCTTGTTTTGGGTCATCGTTTAGAATTTGATGATAATATAATCTTCCATCAATATACCATCTACGGGCAATTTCGTAACCTTTACGGTTAAAATCTAATAAATGAATAATTGTATTAAATTCATCAATCATTAGTTTTCTAATTGGATATGGTAAATTTACTTTATCTGTATTTAATTTAATAAATAACCCATTCGCATTTTTTGTTATAAAATCGTTTACCACACCATCTATTGCCATATCAACTTCGGCGTGTAGACTCATTTCTCTATATTTTCTAATAAGATCTGAATCAGAACGCATAGAGCCATCAAGATCCACAAAGTATCCTTGAAGACCGCCAGCCTCAATATAAGAAGAACCGTCATCTAATGCTGGAGGAGCAAAAGATAACGGTTTATCTTCTTTATTTTTACCAAATTGAAAACCAAAGAAATTTAGTGCCATAATATAAAAACCCTATACTTAAAATTAAGCGCGGTCTAAGCCGTGATATTTGAATGTTACTTGAAATTCTGCAATTCCGTCATTATTATCATAGCTCACTGCAACAGATTGAACATCTTCACACCATATGTGTCGAAGTGTCCACCCTAAACTTGGAGTATGATCTCTTTTTAATAGTGTAACTTTTGCTGTAGAATTTCTTAGTAAATTCATATGGCCTAATCCTGCGTCAGCAGTTACTGGTCTATTTTCAAAGTGACTGTTGAATTGCAAATTCCAGTCTTCGAATGCTGCTCTCATTAACATTCCTTCGTCTGCTAGAATTGTAACTGTCCAGTCGTTATATGTTCTATCGCCAGGAATGTTTACGACTCTTCCCATGTAATTTACAGGAATTGTTCCAAGTGTGGTAGAAGGTACTTCTGATGCTTTAGCAAAAACCTTAAGAGCCCCGCCTTGAGCAGAATTTCCTGCTAAAGTTAATCCCGGGCTACTAATTTCAATTTCAAAAAGATTACTTCTTGCGCCACCGTCGAAGTTGTTTATAAAATTTGTTATGGGTGTTTGTGCCATTTATTAATCCTCTTTCTTCTTTAGTATGTATATCAGGCTCCAACCACTTCTTCAAAACTTAATCCAGTTGGTGTTGCAATGAAGTTAAGCTGAATGAAGTTAATTGAACGGGTGGGTTTAATATAAATATCGGCCACAAATCCGTTAGAATCTATTACTTGTGGTGTATTGTTGGTTTCATCGCAAATTACTCTGAAATCAGTAACACCTCTTCTGCCTTGAATTGTTCTTAAATATGGTTCAACCAGAGATTTAAATTGTGATCGTGTAAATTCATCATTTTGTTCGAAGAGAATAAACTTAGATGCTGTTGCAATTGCCTTTTCTAGAACAATGAAAAGTCTTCTTACATTAATTCTATCAAAAGCACTTGGCTTTTCTAACATGGTTTTATCGCCATATAAAACAGTACCAGAAGCATCAAAGGTTACTACTGGGTTTACACCTTTTCTATACATGATATCTCTGTGTGTTTTATTTGGATTATATGCTAGTTTTATACTATTTAAAATGCGACCACGGTCAAATCCTGCAGGTGAGAACCAAGGATCTCTATTTTGATCGGTTCTTACACAGCAACCTGCAGTATCACCATTTAGTGGAACATAGATGTATCTATCATTATACTTATCATATTGTAATTTCCAACCACTATCCATTACTCCATATGATGATGGATTTGTGCAGGTTACTTTAAAGTTGTTTACTGTATCTAAATTTTCTTGTGCTGTATTTGATACTTTTGTTTGTGGTGAAACGAAAGCCATACAATCTTTTCTGGATTCTGCAACTGATATGATTGTGTTTGCGCTATTTGGTGTGCCTGAGGGACTTGTTGATATTATATTTGATCCTAAAGGACCACCCAATAGTAAGGAAACATCTACTGTATCGGCATCACCAAAATATGTTGAATAGTTTGATGCTATTGTACTTAAACTTGGTGCACTAGATGCAAGGGATCCGGCTGCTAAACTTACTTCAAATTTTGCATATTCTACTGCAGATGCTCCGACTATTGCAAATTTACCACTTGATGATGTAACTGGAGAGCCCCAAGCAGTAACGCCTCCTGTTGTATTTGGATTGTTTCCAGTTGCTGAACCCAACGCCCAAATATATTCTGAATTTTCATTAATTACGTTTTTCCAAAAATTATTATTACCATCTGTGTCTTGTCCATTTATGGCTTTTGATAGATATTCGTATTTTTCTAGAACTGTATTTTTTACACCAGTAAATAATCCATCTTCATCGATAATTAAAACGTGAATTTCATCTCCAGCGGAGGTATTTCCTAAATTTGTAGCAAAAGTTGATGTACCTGGAATACCATTAAAGTAACTTAAATAATCGGCATATTCATTTTCTGTCGCATCTCCTGCTACACCAGGACCATCTGTATTTAATCTAGAACCGCCATCTAGAATTACTACCTTTAAACTGTCACCCAAAGAACCTGGATATCTGGCTGCAAATGCATTACTTCCGGGTGAAATTGTACCACTTAAAAACTGTGTCTTATTTTTTATTAAAAGACCAGTTCCTGCTGCACCTGTAGTAAGTCCTGTTGAATTTTTATCATTTGTATCTAATATTCTTACTACCTTTAAATGATTTCCATATTGTAAAAAGTTTGCTGCAGTAAACCACCATTGACCATATGCTGAATCGGTAGTTGCTGGTGCACCAAAAATTGATTTTAATTCTTTTTCTGAAGATAATACTATTATTTCTTCAGCAGGGCCCCAAGCAAAAGGAGCACAAATGCCTCCTGGAGTGGTTGCAACTGCTGGTACTATTAGTGTTAGATCTTTTTCTGTTATATTTACGCCTGGGCTTAATTGGAATGGCATTTTTTATAATCTCCTTGGTATCTATATTTAATTTTATAGACTTTCAATTTTAAATATTCTAAGATTATTTATATTTTTAGGTTTTTTCATGTATTTAGTCTCATAATATTTGAAATTACACCATTCCAAAATGCATTATATCCTGTTGGATGTAAATGTACACATCCTAATATTGCATTATAAGTAGGAGTTGCTAATACTCCATCTAATAATTGTGCTACACCACCATTTGTTACTGTAGTGGTTTGGTTGGCGGCAAAAATAGTACCAACATTTGAATCGGCTGCACCAACCGTAGTCCAAGTAAAACCTCCTGCAGTAGTTATTTTATACCATTTATTTTTTACTAAATTGGTAATATTTAATGTGCTAGGATCATCTGTGCAATGTGTTGCTAAAGTATAATCGTAATAATTATTTGCAATAATACTTGTCAATGGAAGATAATATTCACTATCAATAAAAGTAATTTTATCTGCATAATTTGTATCAGTTTGTAGCAATGTTTTCATTGCTGCTTTATATGAATTTAAAGCTGTAGATGCTTGTGTAAGACCATTGTCATGACTAAGCACAACTACTATATGAAAATCTTCTTCTAAAAATCCACAAGCAGCCCATTCGTTATATAATAATGTTGTTAAATTTTTAATATTATTGATTACATCGCTTGATGATTTTACAGCAGTTGCATCATTAATGCCACCTTGAATAACAACACATACTCTACCGCTTGTATTATTTGTTGCAGACATTTGTCTATTTCTATATTCTTTTAATACTGTTCTTAGAGTTGTATTATTTGAATTGCTACCAGATGGAGTAATTTCTAATATAGTAGAATACATATTATTATTAGTATTATCATATATTTTTGCACCACTTGCGCTATATAACGAATTTATCGCAAATCCAATTCCTTTTGTGTAAACTGACATCATTGCAATTGAAAATGGTCCTTTACATGGAGGACAGCCCCATTGTGCAAATTCAAAGCCTAATGCATGTTTACTCTGTGCTCTGGTTGATCTATTATTAGCAGTATTGAATGTTGTATCAGTAAATGTTGCTTCTCTGGGTTTCCATTCTCCAGAACTCTTTTTTGCAGTTCCTGTTGTCAATATGTTTTGTGATGCAGTTGAAAATGTTTCTAATTGAGGCAACGCAATAGTCATTATATTACTGTTTGTTGCATTTATATAGCCTATACGCACATTTGTAAACCAAGAAGATCTATTTATTGAAAACCTCACCCATTTATTTAAAGCGGATGAGTTTGGTGTAATTTTAAATGTTGCATAACCTGAAGATGAGGTTGATAAATCTGTTGCTACTTGAGTTATTGTAAAATCACCAGAAGTTATTCCACCATTAAATTCACATTCTTCAAATCTGCATGTAGTTGCTTCATTACTGCCTGTCCATACAGCATATGCTTCTGGCTTTGATGTAGTTCCATCCCAAGCATTTGGCCATTTACTTGTTATATTTAATTTAGAAGCATGTGATGCAATATTATCTGCAGGTGCGATATCGGTTCTTAATAGTATGTTTGCATATACTAAAGGAGAAACATTTTTATCTGTATATGCTAAATTGTCATCATCTCTTCTTAACGATAAAACTAAAGAAGATGACGTATCTGTAAATTTTACCCAAATGCTAAAAGTTGAATTTGAAACCGAATCGTAGTGATAGTGATTTGGACTCGTACTAAACAGTGTTTTATTAACAGTAAAAACTTTATCTGGAACAGCACCATTGGCTACCATTTCGAATCCAGTTAAACCTGTAAATGTTTGTGTATTAGTTTGTATAGAGATTCCTGTATTAGGTGTTATTGAAGACGGTGCTGGTGTATTTTGTGACCAATTTAAACCAGAAAATTCTTTACTATTTGGTATTAAATTATTTCTTTCAGTTTTTTGTGTAGATATAGCAGAATATTGTGAAAGATGTATACCCGCATTACTGACTGATTGTATTTCAACTTCAACATCATCAAATATTTGTTCAGATGTGATATCATTACCATTTTGATCCAGTATGATATAATTATCATAAGCCGGTGATCTATTTATTTTTCCTGTTAACAAAGGAGTTTGGCCGGAAATAATTAATGTTCCGGCAACCCCGGCCGCGTCAGCAAAAGTAATAGCTCTATCTAATGTAATGGTATTGGCTCCTCCAGTATTATTTACTGCTGTAATAGTAGCAAGTTGGTTGCCTGAGACAGTTGCGACAGTTATAGTACCACCAGTTGGTTTTGATAAATATTGTATTGGTATAAATGGAGAAGAATACAGATATTTTGCTTGTAATGAACTACCTGTTAATTCTATAGCAGTGCCTGCTGGAATTGTTGCGCCTACTCCAGTAGAATTTATTGTTACCTTCGCTGTATCTGTTATTGTTCCATTTGACTCTACATAAAAACCATTTATATTTTGATTTATTAATCCTCTTGGTGCTAGTGTATAAGAAGTCGCTCCTCCTGCTGATCTATTTGTTCCTTTATTTGTTATTTTTAAAAATGCATTTTGTCTTACTACGTATGATCTTAAATTATTATTAAAATCGTGATCATAATTAACGGCACCAGGTGCGTCTGCATTACTAGTAACTTTATTTATTTTAAATATAATTCGTTTACCTGAACTTATGTTTGTTGGATCTATAAATAATGTTCCTTTTACTTTTCTGTATGGCCATGCTGATGCTTGTTCGCCGCCAACACCATATTTTGAAAAATTTGTATCTGCAGATGGATATACCATACTTAAGGGATTATAAGTATAATTTTCATTTTCTACAACATAAGCAGACATTGGAAATGTTCCATTACTTTCTGAAGATTCCCAAGCAATAATTCTAAAAATATATTCTGTTTTATTTAATAAAGGATTTCCGTTTCCTATCATAAATGCAGTATTTTGTCTTAACGGGTGTTCATATTCTGGAGCCAGATAAAATGCTTGTAATCCACCTTTAATAGTTGCTCCTTCATCCGTTGTTTTTAATAATGATGCATTTCCTTTTTCTGGATTAAAAGAATTAAAATAATTTGTATCAAAATAATTTTTTGCAAATAATGAATGACCTTTATGCCAAAAAGCATATCCAATATTTCCATTATTACCATCTCTTTGTTTTATATATTGTTTATATAAATGTGTAGAATTCAAATCTCTAGCAGATGGTGGTGCGGTAGGATTTGATGGATTTGATTTAAGATTATATGATATTAATGCGTGCATGCCACAATTTAGTGTTGGAATGTTTTTAGTCATATCGGTGACATTATATATTCCAGAAGCTGTAAGGGAGGTTTGTCCTATGCCATAATTTGATTGTAACATTATATTATTACTTGCTGTGGGGCTTGTTCCACCAAAATCAGTAAAAACAGTTGCAGCATCTCTAGTGATACTATCTGAGTATTGTTCTACAGCAGTTCCATATAAATTAAAATTATTATTTAACAAAGCATTTGCTAAACCGTTTATATAACC
>Ga0114973_10002663_pt1 | contig 12841 bp, 10 predicted proteins | sample M_140807_MF_Meta_FD_87025 | JGI IMG/M metagenome (GOLD analysis project Ga0114973, IMG submission 87025) | Freshwater microbial communities from Lake Montjoie, Canada to study carbon cycling - M_140807_MF_MetaG | ecosystem: Environmental > Aquatic > Freshwater > Lake | place: Lake Montjoie... | reverse complement strand
TCACTGGTTTAGGATTGTTAGGATGTGCAAAATCCGCAAAAGCAAGATCTGCTAAAGTATCCAAATGTTCTAGTTTTACCCCGATGCCACTTAGCTTTTTGGGAATACCTAGTCTATCGTTTAAATCAAACAAATAATCCACTACGCCTTGTCCTGTTTCACTTTTTATACCGAGCGCTTTGGCCATGCGTACAAACTTTTCTTCAAACCCTTCTATGTTAAACTGCATACCATAAGGGAGATTAACCGCATTGGCAAGGCCATGGTGAGTGTCCAACAAACTAGATAGCGGATGAGCTAAAGAGTGAACTACTCCTAACCCTTTTTGAAAAGCAATTGCTCCCATCATTGATGCCAACAACATATTGGATCTAGATTCAATCGTAGGGTTTTTCACTGCTTCTTCTATAGACGCGGCTATCAAGCGAATCCCCTCTAGTGCAATACCCTCACAAATTGGATGATAATTTTTGGCAATAAATGCTTCCATGTTATGAGTCAAGGCATCCATTCCTGTAGCCGCTGTAATAAATGGCGGTAAGTCCAATGTTAAAAGTGGATCTGCAAAAACAATCTTAGCAAGCAATTTAGGAGAAAAGAGAATTTTTTTCTGATGCGTTTCATCATCAGAAATAATTGCTGAGCGACCTACTTCGCTACCCGTGCCCGCTGTGGTTGGTATGGTAATAAAAGGGGGCACCTCATTGGTAACATAAACATCACCCCCTATCAAATCATCGTATTTAAATAAATCCTCGCGGTGATGGATGCGCAATAAAATTGCTCTTGCTACATCAATCGCTGCGCCGCCACCAATACCAATTATGCAATCACATTCTGCAGCATCAAAAGCATCGGCACCTTTGTACACATCGCTTTTAACTGGATTTTTATGGATATCATAAAAAACAGTTACTTGCATTCCCTGGGCAGTTAGGCCCGCAACAATCTCTTTAAAAAAACCTAGTCCAGCAATGGTTGGATCTGTTGCAATCAATGGTTTTTTTAATTGGTTGCTTTTTAAATAAGCTGGCAACTCTGCTACAGCGCCCGCACCAAATCGAATGGTAGTAGGGAAATTAAATTGAACAATAGACATCGAAAAATATATAAATATTAAAAAATAAATTTTTGAAATAAATTATAAAATCACCAAAAGAAATTTTATTTATCAAATGATTTCAAAATACCTTTTGGTTTCCCAATCAGTTACCACTTTAGCAAATTGACGAACCTCCCAATCACGAGTCTGTGTAAAATGCTGAACAAATGTATCACCAAAAATTTCTTTTGCCACCGTGGAATTTTTCATTGCATAGTTGGCCTCCTCTAAGCTTTTAGGAAATCTTCCATGTGTTTCATCTTTATAGCCATTGCCTTCTGTAGCTTGCTGCAGGGTCAACTGATTTTTAATACCATATAAGCCTGAAGCCAAACATGCAGATAATGCCAAATACGGATTGGTATCACTTCCAACCACTCTGGTTTCTAAACGACAAGATTTGCTTCCACTTGTTAGCGTGCGCAGCGCTACCGTTCTGTTGTCATTACCCCAGGTTACTGTGGTAGGCGCCCAAGCTCCTTCCACTAAACGCTTATATGAGTTAATCGTTGGCGCTACCATTGGTAAAATATGGGGCAAACAATAAAGTTGACCCGCAATATATTGCTGCATCATTTTACTCATTTGGTTGGGCTCTTTAGCATCATAAAATAAATTGATACTTCCACACCTGAGTGATTTATGAACATGACCGCTACAACCCGGAAGGTTTTCATTTATCTTGGCCATAAAACTAGCCAAGATGCCATGCTTGTATGCAATCTCTTTTACAGCCGTTTTAAAAAGAACCGCATTGTCTGCAGCCATTAATGCATCACTGTACGTAATAGCCGCTTCGTATACACCGGGTCCCGTTTCTGTATGCAACCCCTCTAACGGTATATTAAATTTTTTAAGTTGTTCAAAAAGAGCTGAGAAAAAATCATTTCTTTCACTACTTCTTAAAATAGAATATCCAAACATCCCTGGTGTAAGAGGAGTTAAATTTCTCCCTTCTTTTTCAGCAAAACTTTTAGATGTTTCTGCAAAATTAAACCATTCAAACTCTTGGGAGAATTTTGGTTCATAGCTTAAATCGTTTGCCTGCCTTATGATTTTTTGTAGCAATTGACGTGGACAGACCTCAAGCGGATTGCCCGCTTCGTCAATAAACTCTCCTAGAAAAAAAGGCAAATCATTTTCCCAAGGAATTTTTCTAAAACTATTGATACTCAACCTTACTTTTGCGTCAGGGTATCCTGTGTGCCATCCTGTAAAGCTACTATTATCATAAGCCTGGTCGGCCATATCCCAGCCAAAAATTACTGCGCAAAACCCCAATTCGTTTTTAGCAACAGATAAAAACTTTTCGCTCGAAATATATTTTCCACGAAGTACACCATCAATATCTGCTACAGCAACCTTTACCCTACCAGAGGGGTGCTTACTAACATAATCTAAAATTTCCTCGTTGCTCATTTTTTAAAAATATTAAACAGTACATAAAAGAGAAATAGTATACCAAAATAGCAAATCGCTAAGAGTACATTATAATAACAAAGTGCAATTAAACAAATAATTGCTAACACCAAAGCTAGTATTGGCGTAAATGGATAAAATGGAACACGGAATGGCCGATTCATTTCCGGAGAAATTTTACGCAGTTTTAATACGGCCATCATTGAAAAAATATACAATGTAACTGCGCCAAAAACAGATATAATTATAATTTCTGCTGTTTTTCCTGTGCAAAGAATAGCGATGCCTAAAATGGAATTGAATACCAGCGCATTGGCGGGAGTTTGAAATTTACTGTGCACCTTTCCTAGAATTTTTGGTGCGTTGCCAATTTTTCCAAACTCAAAAGTTGCACGACCGCTAGCCAATAACAGCCCATGAAAAGAGGCTACCAAGCCAAATAAGCCAATTCCAATTAACAATTTATAAAAAAAATGGTCTGAAGCAAAAAGCTGTCCGAGAGCAAGTGGCAATGGTGAGTCTGAACTTACTCCATTTGCAGAATAGACGATGCTCTGCCAACCACTTATTCCAATAGAAGCAAAAAAAACCAACACACATAATATTACCAAGGTAATTAGTGCCCACCCAAACCCTTTTAAAATATCTTTTTGTGGATTAATTGTCTCTTCTGCAACATTTGCTACGCCCTCTATCCCTAAAAAAAACCAAATCGCAAAGGGAATTGCCGCAAAAGCTCCTCCCCAACCGTTGGGAAAAGGGTTCTTAGTAAAGTGATCCAATGAAAAATGAGGGAGTGTCAATGTGGAGAAAAGTAATAATTCTCCTACCGCCAAAATAGTAACAATTAATTCGAAACTAGCTGCCGCTTTTACCCCATAAATATTCAAGGACATAAAAACTAAGTAAACAGAAATGGCTGCTGGCAAGATAGGTATTTGCGGAAATGCTAAATTAAAATATGACCCAATTGCAATAGCTATGGCTGGGGGTGCAAATACAAATTCAATTATCTGCGCAAGGCCCGCTATAAAACCGATGTCTTTTTTAAACGCCCGCTCAGTATAATCATAGACACCGCCCGCTTTGGGTATAGCACAAGCTAGCTCTGCATAAGAAAAACTAAAGCAAGTATATAAAACAATAACCAATAGGGTGGCCATTGCCATACCAAAAGTTCCCCCTTTTTCTAAACCAAGGTTCCAGCCAAAATACATTCCGGAAATTACATACCCTACTCCCAACCCCCATAAAAGGGTGGGTGTTAATGTTTGCTTCAGTTTACCTGCTGCCATAGTTTTTGGCTTCTTTTTGTCTTGCTTTTCAAAAGTAGTACTTAAAATTAATTATCGTCTTGTTTTTTAAAACACTTAATTAAGCCGATATATTATGATTAAGACGTTGTTCAAAATTCATCTTCGTCAATAATTATGAATCAAATTCTATTTGAACTAACACAGGATTATGGTCAGATAAAAATACCGAATTAAGTGTTTCGAAAATACAAGCATATTTGTTAACCGTTATTCTTTTGTCTACCAAAATATAATCAATTAGCTTTCGGTGTGGCACAGGAATCCTTCCAAAATCATGAAAACTCCATGGGGGCCCGAATACAGAACTTGAAGTTTTTCTTGAATCTAATAAAAGACAGTCTTGCAGCAAACTTTTAACCACCTCTGCTTCTGGAGGAAGATTCAGATCTCCTGTTAGTATTACCAATAAATTTTCACCAATTTCTTCAATTTTTTTCTTTAACAAAATGGCGCTTTCTTTTCTTGCTAACTCACCAATATGGTCAAAATGGGTGTTAAAAAAAACAAATCTTGTTTCTGTTTTTTTCTCTTTAAAAATAGCCCAGGTTACTATTCTCTCGCATGCTGCATCCCAGCCTTTTGAACCAGGTTGCTGGGGTTGTTCGCTTAACCAAAAATGTCCACTTTTCTCAACAGTAAACATTTGTGGTTTATAAAATATTGCACAGTGTTCCCCTTTATCTTTTCCGTTTTCTCGCCCTATGCCTAAAGATTTGTATTGGGGAAGGCCTTCTAATAAATCATGGAGTTGGTTTTTTAATACTTCTTGCGTAGCTAAAATATCGGCGTCATAAAAATTAATCATTTTTAAAACAAAATCTTTTCTATTTTGCCAAGCATTTTCTAGATCACTGGATTTATCACAGCGAATATTAAAAGTCATTACATTCATTGTAACATAATTTAAAGACTGTTTATTATTCAGGTCTTTTTTTATTTATATGTTTTTTTCTATATTGTGAAGGGGTGCACCCCTTCACCTGTTTAAACTGCCTGGAAATATTATTACTTAAGCCAAAACTTGATTCCATTGCAATTTCTGATACTGTTTTATCTGTTTCCAATAAGCGCTCTGCGAATTTTTGAATTTTTAAGTTGTATATATATTTATATACCGCCACCCCTGTAATATCATAAAATCTTTTTTCAAAAGACCTTCTTGAAAGTGGCACTTCTTTTAAAACATCTGAAACATTTATTTTATCTGATATATTTTGATGAATAAATTTTAATGCCCTTGCTATTAGCAAATCACTAGCCGATGTGATATCTGTTGAGTGGCGAGTAATTATATGCGTAGGCTTTACAATAATGTTTTGAGGACAATAATTTTTTTCTGAAATGAGCTGGTGCATTAATTTGGCGGCTTCGTAACCTCCTTTTTCGGTATCAAGGTTAATACTTGATATTGGAGGGTCTGATAAATTACAAGTCATCTGGTCATTGTCAACGCCGAGGACGGCTATCTGCTCTGGTATATTTATCTGTGCTTGCTTACAAGCTTCAGTAATGTGTTGTGCTCGTTCGTCATCACAAGCCATAATTGCAATTGGCTTGGGTAAAGATTTTAGCCATTGGCTAAGCAATGACGGTTTGTAAAACCATAGCCATAGGGGTTGAATGCCCTCGTGATCATGTTCAAAATTATATACTTCAAATTTATGCTCTAATAAATAATTTTGATATCCTTCAAATCTTTCTCTGGACCAAACAATGTTTTTAAATCCATAAAAACCAAAATGTTTAAAGCCTTTTTTTATAAAATATTCTGCGCCCATTTCGCCTGTTTCAAAATACCCGCCAGTAATATTTGATATTCCCTCAAACCTTTCTTTGAAATCTTCTACAATTAAGCTTATACCGGCTTCATGAATTTTTTTTATATCTAGTGCGTTGTCTAGATGGGCTATAATTCCATCTGCGCCCCACTCTTTTGCAAAGTTTACAATTCCCTTTACTCCGTGAGTTTCTATATAAAAAAGTGGCATCTTACAAAATACCCATGGTCCAATTTCTTTTGAATATTTTACAATCCCCTTAGTAAGGTTTTGCCCATATTCTTCAGAGATGTCGATTAATAAAATAATTTTATACATATTAGTTTGGTCATGGGTAACCTAAGGAGTTTTTTCTTTTTCAAAAATATAATATAATTATTTACTCCTACCTATATTTTTCTGCTAAACAAAAAAGCCAAACTCTGTGGTTTGGCTTTTAATTTTTTTTGTGTTTTTTTAAAATTGCTTACTCCGATAATCTTTTACTTCTGCTGTTTTCTTTAACGATTCGAACCAGGCTGATAATTTTTGTAATAAGCCTTTTGTTTGTTCAACCGCTTGTGTCGCACTGTATTCTACAGGTTCAGCAGGTAGGCTTCCGATGGAGTTTACTTTAACTAAAAATACACCCCCGTTTCCACTGATTGGTTCGGATAATTTTGATTGTAGGTTTTTATTAAATGCCGCTCCAATTACCTTTGGCTCATCGCCTACGCCGTTTATGATTTGTGAACCAAGTGTAAGGGTTGAATCTGCACCCGCTACTCTTATTGGCTGGTTATATATTGAAGTTGCTGTTTCTAAAGAGTTTGCTTTGGATAATTTTTCTTTTATTATCGCTGCCTTTTTTTCTTTTCTTAAGATTGATTCTACCAAAGGCCTAACGGTGTTTGCATCTGGAAGACCCTCTGGTTGAATCATTCTTACAGTAGCAACAACAAACTGGTCTTCAATACTAAATGGCTCACTCACCTCTCCCGCCTTTGCCTCAAATGCCCACCTTATCAACTGTCTTGCATCTTGCAATAAACCCAACTTGTATTCATTTTGGGTTATCATATTTGGTACGTCTAATTTTTGAATTCCGTTTTTGGTAACATAAGCATCCAATGATTTAATATCCCTATTTTCTCCCGACAATTTTGTTGCCTTCATGCTTGCATTGTTAACCGTTTCGTCTGTGGCTAAAATTTGCTTTGACATATAAGCAACTTTATAGGCTGTTTCAAAGTTCTTTTGGCTGATTACCTCTATATAGTACCACCCGATATCTGTCTTTACTGTTTTTTTATCTCCCGATGTGCCATAAAATACAACTTCTGAAAACTCTTTTGGTAGGTTTTGAAACTGAATAGAAGAAAAATCATATGCTCCTCCTTTATCTTTACTTACCATATCATCGCTGTACTGTAAAACCATTGTGTTAAAATCTGCTCCTCCTTTAATCGCCGTAGAAATACTGTCAATTCTTTTTTTAGCAACACTGTCGGCAATCGTCGGCTGGCCTGTCTGAAGGTCCCTTGTGCTAACCAAAATTGTTCTTGCTCTAACACTATCTGGCATCTGTCTGTTTCCTAACATTTTTGCCAATACATAAGATCCTCCGTCAAGATAAGGCCCATAAACATTGCCTGTCGGTAAAGCAGCAATTGTGTCTTTTTGGATCATTGCCATCTTTGATTTTAATGAATACCCATCAAAATATTTAATGGTGCTCATGTTTCGGGCTAGAAAAATATTTGCGTTGGTATCAGCTATAAACGTTGTCTTTAAAGATTCTATGGATTCTTTTGCTTTTATAGTATCATTTGCAGAAGGATTTGCACTAAAAGAAACATAACTTATAAATCGTCCACCATCTTGTTTATATAAATTTCTCTTTTTGGTGATATAATCAATTATCTCCGCGTCGCTTACTTTTATTTCGTTATCGTTTACTACATTATATGGTACGCCCACATAGCTAATATTTGAAAACTGGTTTCTTTCTGCTTGGTCTTTCTTTTGCATCCATGTTGGATAATAGGCACTTGCTGCAATCATCCCGTTATACTTACTGTATAATGTTTGTAATTTCATTGGTTCTATTATCTGTGCCTCTATCGCTTGCCGTTGATCATCTTTAGATTTTTTTGCTGTTTTCCACCATTCCTGGACTTTGTTTATATCATATTGGCCTGTTTGTTTATCTGTAAACGCTTGCTTTAATGTATATGGGGCATCTTGGCTAAACATTATAGCACTCATTTCTTTGGGAGAAAAACTAAGCCCTAGTTTTTTAAACTCTTTTATTATAACCCTCTCAGCTACCAACTGATCCCAAACAGATTGACGTATTTCATAAACTTGGTTTCCTCCTACGCGACCTCCATATTGATCCTCTGTTTGTTTTACCTTATCGGTAAAATCTTTATATTCAATTGCCTCTCCATTTACTTCACCAACACTGGTAGACGAGTTTCCGCCAAACAAACTTGTTTTCTGCCCTGATTTTGCGTCCATTAAAATGAAACCTATTAAACTTAGCGCAATTACAACAATTATTATAGCTGTACCTTTATCTCGTATATTTTGTATTATCTGCATAAAAAATTAATTAAAATTGACGACAAAAATAGTATAATTTATCATATAAACACCCATTTATAAGGTCTTTATACCCGCTTTTTATTTTTAACACATATTATAATTTTTTTATGCCCTTTTTTTTAACCTTTTATGTTTTTAGGTATTTATATAAATAAAACTTAAGTAGGTTTGCCATCTCAACAAACTGCAAATTTTTATAATTCACACTTCTTTGTTGAAAATTTATATTTACTGTTAATAACGTCCTTTTTATTATTATTTTTTTGCGGGTAATTAGGGTATATTTTATTTTATTTTTTGAAATTTATTTTAATTTGTTGAAATATAGAATTTATTAAACTTTTTCTAACATTGTTTTTTGGTGTTTTTATTTAATAGTTTTCAACACTTTATTTTATTAACGCGAGTGTATAAATTATTTTAAATTCATATAATCTCTTTTAGTTAGTTATAATTAGTTTATATTAATTTTTTATAGAATGTTTATTTCTTGTTTAAAGGCGTTGTTATTTAAGGTTTTTTTACTAGAAAAATAAATTGAATTTTAATTTTACACATATTCACACCCATAGTAATAGTAAGTTAATTTAAATAAAGAAACTATTAATACATATTATGATAGATATTAACACCGCAAAATCAAATTTATTTACAACGGGTTTTTTAAACATTGATATCGATTCAACCTTAGATTTATTTTATGAAATAAAAAACCTTAAAGAAAAAAAGAATGCAATTGTTTTAGCTCATTATTATCAAGATTCCGATATTCAAGATGCTGCTGATTTCATTGGTGACAGTTTAGCACTGGCCCAAAAAGCAGAACAAACAAACGCTGAAATTATTGTTTTCGCTGGTGTTCATTTTATGGCTGAAACAGCAAAAATTTTAAATCCGGGTAAAAAGGTTTTACTACCTGATTTAAATGCAGGATGTTCTTTAAGTGATAGTGCCCCACCAGGTTTATTTAAATTATTTAAAGATAAATACCCCGATCATATAGTAATTACTTACATTAATTGTTCTGCTGGCATAAAAGCTTTAAGTGATATTATTTGTACTAGTAGCAATGCTGAGGTTATAATAAATAGTTTACCTAAAGAGCAAAAAATAATTTTTGCCCCTGATAAAAATTTAGGAGCTTATTTAAATAAAAAAACAGGAAGATCTATGGTTTTATGGAATGGTGCCTGTATGGTTCATGAAATATTTAGTTTAGAAAAATTAGTTAAATTAAAAATAAGGCACCCAAAAGCTAAAATTATTTCTCATCCTGAATGCGAAGAAAATATTTTAAACATTTCTGATTTTATTGGTAGTACATCTGAATTACTAAAGTATTCAACGCTTAATGACTCAGAAGAATTTATTGTTGTTACTGAACCTGGTATTCTTCATCAAATGCAAATTAACAACCCCCGTAAAACATTTATACCAGCTCCTCCTAATAATAGTTGTGCTTGTAATAATTGTCCTCATATGAAATTAAACTCTTTGGAAAAGTTGTATTTATGTATGGAATACGAATTACCTGAACTAATATTAGATGAGTCTTTAATAATTTCATCTAAACTACCAATAGACCGTATGTTACAAATAAGTAGGGAACACGGGTTATAATTTATTACTATTAAATTTCTTTCATTTTGCTTTTTTATCGCCATTTATCTTTTTTAAAATCCGTTTTTTTTCATAGCATTACCGCTTTTGGGGGGGCACAAGGGCACCTGGGCATGGTTATAAAGACTTTCGTTGATAAAAGAAAAGATATAAGCAAAGAAGAATTAATGGACTATGTTAGTTTTGCTCAAATTCTTCCCGGGGCTTCCTCAACCCAAGTTATTACGTTGATTGGTTTTAAAAGGGGAGGAATTCCTTTAGCTGTTTTAACATTATTAATATGGATTTTTCCGGCCTGTTTAATTATGGGTTTATTTTCTTTTTTAGTTAGTGGGTCTGATTCTACTTCTTTAAGTCAAGGTATATTCAAATTTATTCAACCAATGGCAATTGGTTTTTTAGTCTTTGCAGGATTTAAAGCTTTTAAAATTTCAATCAATAATATCATCACTTTTATTATTTTTATTTTAAGTTTTATAATATCTTTTTTATTTTTTAAAACCCCTTGGGTTTTTCCTTTATTAATTGTTCTTGGTGGTTTAGTTACGAACTTTAGCAATAAAAGAATTCCAGATATTAACAAAGTTCGATCTAAGCAAGTACGTTGGTCTAATTTACTTCTTTTCGTTTTCATTTTTATTCTTGCCGGTTCTTTAAGTGAACTGTCAAGAAAGCAAGAATGGGAAAACAGAAAAGCGTTTAATCTTTTTGAAAACTTTTATCGATTTGGGAGTATTGTCTTTGGTGGATCTGATGTGTTAATTCCTTTAATTGTTGATCAGTATGTTGCGAGACCAACAGCAGATAGATTTCAGGTATCTAAACCAGGTTTTATACAACTAGATAAAACTGAATTATTGATTGGTGCTGGATTTGTACGAGCTATACCAGGACCAGTTTTTTCAATCGCATCATTTACCGGAGGCATTGCATTAAAAGAAAAAGGAAAATATTTTCAAGCCTTAGGATGTGTTATTGGTTCAATAGGAATTTTTTTACCGAGCGCTCTTTTGGTTCTCTTTTTTTTTCCTGTGTGGCAATTTTTAAAAAAATATGTAATAATTTTTAGAGCATTAGAAGGAATTAATTCAGTGGTTGTTGGTGTTATGTTTGCAGGTATATTTTATCTTTTAAAAGATATATCTTTTATTAATGTCAAAACACATACTATTCTTAGCCTGTTTGTTATTTCATCTACGGTTTTTCTTTTGAATTTTACGAAAATTCCCCCGCCATTAATTGTTGCCCTTTCTCTTTTACTCGGGTTACTATAATTTTTTCTTATAATATTTATTTTCCTTTATCTGTTGATCTACAACATCAGGAACTAAGTATCGTATTGATTTTCCATCTTTAATAATTTTTCTAATTGCACTTGACGATATTTCTATAAGAGGAGCCTCTAATTTATTTACTATTGTCTTTTCAGTGTTTTGAATGGGGTAACCAGTTCTTTGATAAATATAAATTTCATAATTTTTAATTATCATTTCATAATTTTTCCACTTTTTAATATTTGTGAAACTATCACTTCCCATTATAATAGAAAACTGGTGTTGTTTGTGTTTTTCTTTCAGGTAAGCTAATGTGTCGATTGTAAAGGACGGGCTTGGTAAATTAAACTCTATTGTTGAAGCCTTAATCTTTGTTTCACCCTCTAAGGCAGATTGAACCATATTAAGGCGATCATATTTATTTAATAGGCTATTGGAGTTTTTCAAAGGATTTTGAGGAGAAATGACCATCCAAACCTGTTTAAGGTCTGTGTTATTAATTACATGCTTTGCAATTATAAGGTGTCCGTTGTGAACAGGGTTAAAAGAACCAAAGTATAAACCGATTTTCATTTATAATTAATTGATTATCAGAAGATTATATTATTTGTTGGAATATCCTTGACCCAAATTTTTTCTGCCTCGTTTAATCTTAAACTTAAATGATATCCAGCCACAAAAACAGAGATCGGGTCGCCCATTGGGGCTATTTGATCTACAATTATTATTTCTCCAGGCATACAACCCATTTCCATCAATTTCAAATAAATATCGTCTTTATCAAACTGTGTGATTATTACTTTTCTCCCAATCTCAATTTCCGAAAGCCGTCTTTCCATTTTTCTTATTTTCACAAAGGTATCATTCAGAATTGTTTGATAATTTCGAATTTCGATATTTATATTTTATTAATAGCCATTATTTGTATAATACCCAATGACAAGAAACCATAAAATAAAATTCTTTTTTAATAATGCGTCTATTTCTTTAGATAATCGACCTGACCTTAAAAGGAAAATAAACAGCATTTTCTTGAATGAAAGGAAAAGGTATTCTATTGTTTCTTTCATTTTTTGCAATGACCAATACTTGCTTTCTATCAACAATAAATTTCTAGGACACGATACTTACACAGACATTATAACCTTTCCTTTAAACGAGGAGGGTGACGCTATTTCTGGGGAGATATACATTAGCGTAGACAGAGTAAGAGAAAATGCAGCAAATGAAGGCTGTTCTATAAAAAAAGAATTACACAGGGTGTTATTTCATGGGGTTCTCCACCTTTGTGGATACAATGATAAAACAAAAAAAGACAAAATAACAATGACCGCCAAAGAGAATTTTTATTTGGCGGTCACTTAACCCTCGCTATAACGCGTCATTAATTGTTTCACGTGGAACTATAAACCCCATTTTTCAGAAGGCAATCCCTATTTCAAAAACGATGTTCCACGTGGAACCCCCGGGTTAACAAAAAAACGGCACATATTTACAATATTTACTATGAACGCCCCAGTGGCGGATTTCTCTAATAAAACCCAAAGGGGTATCTTTGCATTCTAATGTTTAAAGAATACGATATAATTGTTGTGGGTGCAGGTCACGCTGGCTGTGAGGCAGCAGCAGCAGCAGCCAATATGGGCAGCAAAGTGCTACTGGTGACAATGAACATGCAAACGATTGCTCAAATGAGTTGTAACCCCGCAATGGGAGGAATAGCAAAGGGACAAATTGTTAGGG
>Ga0114973_10002662_pt1 | contig 12842 bp, 18 predicted proteins | sample M_140807_MF_Meta_FD_87025 | JGI IMG/M metagenome (GOLD analysis project Ga0114973, IMG submission 87025) | Freshwater microbial communities from Lake Montjoie, Canada to study carbon cycling - M_140807_MF_MetaG | ecosystem: Environmental > Aquatic > Freshwater > Lake | place: Lake Montjoie... | reverse complement strand
ATTTGGTAAGTTTAAACATTTAAAGTATATTATATTATGAACCAGACAGAATTTAGAAAACTAACACAAGAGGGTGAAGAAGAGTTATTATCTCATTACAGGGTGGTTAAAAATAGATGGGGACAAGAGGTGGGGGTTCCTGTAGTGGATGTAAGAGATGGACTAGCTTATAGACTACTAGCTATGCAGATGAGTAAAGCTTCTAATAGAAGTAAGTATATAAACTACACAGAATATCAAAGATCACATAAACCAAAACAAAATATATAATGGTACACAAATGTAAAGTACAATGTCACACAGTGAGTGCTACAGATATAGACTTACTAGGTATAAAAGACGATAGTGTTAAATGGTTACCATTTGCCATTGATCTTAATGTTATCACTGCTATTAAGATGAGCACTGATGAAAGAGAAGAGGAGTCTTATAACTGCGCTAGTATATTTACCACCCATGGTGATACATTTATATTAGACACTCCCTACCATGAGATGGTGGACATATGGTCTAATTACATCAATGTTACATGGGAAGATGAACAACATAATGATGATGATATAATTCTTTAATAATTAAAAACCAACAACAATGTTAGAACAAAACACACAAGAGATGAACCAAGAACAAGGGGTTCCTAGTAAAGAACAAATTATGGCTTTTATGCAAGAGCAGATTGATGTTAAAACAAAACAGCTTGAGTTACAAGAGCTTAACACTAAATTAGCTGTAGCAAGAGCAGAAGAGATTAAAGCTTTGTCTTTTATAGGTAATGCTACCAATCCAAATCAACAAGCTCCTCAGGGTAAGCCACACAAAGTGACACAGGAAGACTTAGATGCTAATCCTGAGTTAGTGGAAGCTGGATTGAAAGTGGGAGATGATGTGCTTATATCAGAAGAGACACCACCACCACCTGTAGAAGAAGAACAAAAACAAAGAGGATTAAAAAAATAAATAAATGATTGCTCCTTTATATAAGCTTAAAGATTATAAAGAAACTTTTAAGTTTGAGAAAGAACATCCTAAAGAACTTCGTTGGGATGACAAGTATAAGCTTTACACGTTACAAGAAAATAAACAATGCCAGGGCATATGGCTTAAAGATAAGACAGAACTAATAGGTGAAATGATTGTAACATGGAAGTCTAGTAATGCAGTTTATATAGAAAGTTTTACAGTGATGCCTACACATAGAGGACAAGGACTAGGTCACGATCTAGTTCAGTTAACTATAGAATGGGCATCTATTTCTGGGTATGAATACATTACAGGAGAAGCACGTAAAGGAGCAAGCTGGAAAATATTTGACAACTTTGGAGCCACCTCAGTTCTCACTTATAAAGACTGGGGTGGTACAAAGGAAGAGTATATTAGTTTTAAATTAGAATTATAATGGCAATAGTAAACCAAGTGGACAAGAAGGTGAAGATGGATAAGTGGGGTATTGTAAAATACCAGCTTGTCACTCATTGTTTTCTGTCTACAATACAACTAAGTAATGCAGAACTTAACTGTCTTACTATTCTTGTTCTCGATGGGGAACAAGAACTAACATCATTTTGCAATAACATATTTGAAAAGAAAATATTTTCTTCAGCACAAAGTGCACGTAACTGTTTAGCTAAACTAGAAAAGAAAGGATTGATTGTAAAAGAAGGAAAGAACAAAAAGAAAATTATAATTAATCCAACGTTAAATATTCATAGCACTGGAAATATTCTTCTTGACTTTAAATTTTTAAGCGTTGCTACATCCTAAAAAAGCAAAGACATTGATTCCTGAAGTGGCAACACTTACAGAACAATCAGAAAGTTTAGTAAAAGATGTTATAGACTTCTACTGGCAAGAGATTAGAAAATCAATGTCTTCGTTAAAACACCAACGAATACATCTTACCAATCTTGGAGACTTTACAATTAAGCATTGGAAAATGAAACAGAAGATTGAAAATTTAGAAAAGTGGGAAGAGACTAATAAGCAAAAAGGGATGCAGCAAATGACAGCAAGATTTAAAACAGCTGAAACTTTATTTGATTTAAAAGCTCTTAAACAAATAATGGAAGAAGAAAACCAACGTAAAGATTTTATTAAACTATACAAAGATGAATCTAAAAAATAACATCATACAAATTTGGAAAAGCAAGGGTCAGATAGTCGAGGGAATAACTAATAGTATATTTAAGAGAGAAGATGTAGAAGAAATAGCAGAACAAAGACTGAGTATATGTAAAAATTGTCCTTCTAAATGCTATGATAAAGAAGGAAAAGGTTGTATGATACCAGGCACCCAGCCTTGTTGTGATGAAACACAAGGAGGATGTGGATGTAGTTTATCATTAAAGACTAGAGCATTATCTTCTGAATGTCCTTTTGGACATTGGAAAGCTGAACTCACAGAAGAAGAAGAAGATCAATTAAACAAAAAACTAGCACTATGAGTATATTAAAGTTTACAGCACATGATCATAAATATCGCAGTGAAGATGATATGAATTGGTTAAGTGTTACCAGTTTAATATCTAATTTTAAAAAACCTTTTGATGCAGATAATATAGCTCTTAAATGTTCTAAAACAAAAAAGAGTAAGTGGTATGGAATGACACCAGCAGAAATTAAAGAAGCTTGGAAGTCAGAGGCTAAACGAGCTACAGATTTAGGTACATGGTATCATAACCAACGCGAAACTGACATATGTCAGATACATGATATGGAAAGACATGGAGTGACAGTGCCAGTGTTTAAACCCATCGAAATCGAAGGTATTAAACATTCTCCTGAACAAAGACTTAAAGATGGCATCTATCCTGAACATATGGTGTATCTTTGTTCAGCAGGGGTGTGTGGTCAGTCTGATCTTGTAGAAGTGGTAAATGGTAAAGTACATATAACAGATTATAAAACTAATAAAGAAATTAAAGTTGAAGGCTATACAAATTGGGAAGGACTATCTCAGAAGATGTCTTTTCCTGTTAACCATCTTGATGATTGCCATTTTAATCATTATGCTCTACAGCTTAGCATGTATATGTATATTATACTTAAACATAATCCTAAACTTAGCCCAGGTATACTTACGATTCATCACATACTGTTTGAAGAAGCAGGAAGGGATAGGTTTGACAATCCTATATCTGCTCTTGATTCTGATAATAATCCTATTGTTACAGATATAGTACAATATGATCTACCCTATCTAAAAGACGAAGCTATAGCTCTTATACATTGGTTGGAAGAAAATAGACATAAACTAAAAACACATTAATGGAAAAAGAAAAAAAAGTTTTAAAGGGTGAGATTAAATATAAAGTGACATTAAATGAAGAGCAGAAAGAAGCTAAAAGACTTATTAGAGAAAATCAAATTGTGGTTATTACAGGTAGGGCAGGTTGTGGTAAAAGTCTTGTCTCTGCAATGACAGCTTTAGATTTCTTATTTAAGAAAGAATGTGATCAGATATTAGTAACAAGAGCTGCTGTAGAAGTGGGACATAGTTTAGGATTTCTACCAGGAAGCCTTAATGAAAAGTTTGATCCCTATCTAGAAGCATTCCAAGAAAATCTAATTAAGTGTTATGATAAGGTGAAAGTGGAAGAACTTATTACGTCTAAGAAAGTTAACGCTCTTCCTGTACAATTTATACGTGGTAAGACTGTAGATGATGTTCTTATTGTAGAAGAGGCACAAAATCTTACTAAAGCTGAGATGTTGGCAATTCTTACTAGACTTGGTGTACATGGTAAAATTATTATTAATGGAGATCTTGAACAAATAGATATCAGGGGATCTGGAGATAATGGACTTAGATATGTTATAGAACTATCTAAGAAGATTCCAGAAATACAATACATAAAACTTAAACATAACCATAGATCTGATCTTGTAGGTAAAATATTAGAATATGAATACTCAGGAAAATAAAATACAAACACTAGCAGAGATATTAGATGAATATGAAGCTGGTACATTAGACATGACAGAGATGGCACGTAAGTGTTATATGTCTGAAAAAGAAAAGCATTACAATAGAGTTAGTTGGGTGCATAATGGTGAATTAAAAAATCATGCTTTGCTTAGAAAAATGAATAGTAAAGATGGAAGAGATTTATTAAAAAGTTTATAATGTTAGAATTTAAAAACCCTATACCAGTTATTGTTGAAGGCCACAAAGAAGGCTATGCCATCTATGTACAAAATGGTGGTACATTTGAAAATGATATATGGTGTGTAGTATTATGTGAAGGTGGAATTGTAAGACATTATAGAAGTGATCAAATAAGAATGCATCATAATGAAACATTAGATTTAAAAAAATGAGTGATTTAAAAATAGGTGATAGAATTAAAATTGTAAAAGATAAACTTGGTAATAAGATTTTAGCAACTGTAGAGATAGATGAAATATTAATCATCACTGGTTTTTCTGATGATGGTAAAATAATGTACCATCATAACTCATTAGCTCTTCCTGTACATAGTGACATATATATAAAATTAAAAAATGATTAGATTATTTGATGTGCTGAATGGTAAAGTGATTCCAAGCGAACACTGTTATACACTTAACTTTCTTAAAGATATTATGGATGAACATCCAGAAGATCATTTAAAGATATATGCGTATTTGTTTTATATGACTTGTCCTAATCCAGATTTAAATCCTTTCTTTGATATTCCAGAACAAGACAAAGAACATTTTATATTAAAAGAAGTGGATGCTGATTTTAGTCTTGATGATGATAAAATTACATACGCTCTTGCTATGTGTAAGAGAATGTATGAAACACCTACATATAGAGCATACCAGGGTATTAAGATATTCTTAGATAATATGGCTAAGAGTATGGCAACAGAACAACTTACATTTGGTAGAGATGGATCTAGTCCTGCTCTTCTTAGAATGGCTGAGAAATATGATGCTGTGCGTCAATCATTTAAAGGTGTGTATAAAGATTTACAAGAAGAACAACAATCCACTGTAAGAGGTGGTCAAAACCTAGCATACGATCAATAAATTAAAACATATGACACAAGATTTATCTTATTTGCAAGACTGGGTATTTCATTTTAATAGCTACACAGAAACTTGGGCAGCCATTCCACGTGAAACATACAATGAATACTGGAATGATTATAAAAATGCAGGAGTTATTAGAAGCAAAAATATCAACACTCTATTAGAATTATTGCATAAAGCTAAAGGTAGTATTAATGCAATAGAGCATATTATAAATGGAGAAGGTGCAGAGTAATTTTATAGAAGTACCTACGTACAAAGATGGGCAATGGTCTGTCACTGAATTTCCTACAAGAGAGGAGTTTAGAGATTTTATATTGCCTTTATTTAAAGAACCTGGTCAATATGAGTTTGATGAATCAAGTGTAATGTTTAATGCAGAGGGACGTAAGTTTCAAAAGCAAGGATATTATTGTCATGCTCCTTTTAAAAGTAAAGACTTTTTTGCATACTGGGATAATCAAAAGAATAAGTGTCGCACTGGTATTATAGTACATAGTGGAGATAAAACATGGTATCTTACTAGAGACTATTACATGTGGCTTAACTTTCTTCCTATTTACGACAAAGAAGAAAAACGTTTTGACTTTGCTAAAATAAGAGATGCTCAATATCATATGGCTCTATATGAGATATTAGCTGAACTACATTACAAGCATGTAATTATTTTAAAGAAGCGTCAGATAGCTAGTTCGTATTTTCACATGGCTAAGCTTATTAACCAGTGGTATTTTGAAGAAGGTGCTGTATTAAAGATAGGAGCTAGTCTTAAAGATTATATTAATGAGAAAGGATCCTGGAAGTTTCTTAATGAATATAAGAATTTCTTGAATGAACACACTGCTTGGTATAGACCAGCTGAACCAGATAAAGTGGGGGCTTGGCAACAGCAGATTAAAGTGAGGATCAATAATCGTGATACTTATAGAGGGTTAAAATCTACAATCAACTCTTACTCATTTGAGAAAGATCCTACAAATGGTGTGGGTGGACCTGTAACATATTTCTTTCATGAAGAGGCAGGTATTGCTCCTAAGATGAATGACACATATGGATTCATTAAACCTGCTCTTAAATCAGGTCATTTAATTACAGGACAGTTTATAGCAGCTGGATCAGTGGGTGATCTTGAACAATGTGAACCACTTAAAGAATATATTTTTCATCCTGAAGAAAATGGATTCTATGGTGTTGAATCAAATCTCATAGATAAGGATGGCACAATAGGAACCATTGGTTTATTTATTCCTGAACAATGGAGCATGCCTCCATACATAGATCAGTATGGTAATTCTAAAGTGGAAGAAGCTCTTGAAGCTTTAGAGACAGAGTTTGCTAGAATGAAGAAAGATATGGATCCAGCAGCATTCCAGCTCACCATATCTCAGCAACCACGTAATATAGAAGAAGCATTTGCTACAAGAAAGGTTAGTATATTTCCTCCACATTTAGTATCTAAACAATTACAACGTATTGCAGATAAACAATATGGGGTGGAATATTTAGATCTTTCAAGAAATGCAGAAGGTAAAATTATAGATAAGCAATCTAGGAAAACTCCTATTATGGAATTTCCTATATCTAAAAAAACTGATGACAAAGAAGGAGTGATATGTGTGTACGAAAGACCTGTAAAAGATCCTACGTTTGGTATGTACTATGCATCAATAGATCCTGTAGGCGAAGGTAAAACTACTACAAGTGATTCATTATGTGCTATATACATATTAAAAAATGCTGTAGAGGTTATACAAGATGGTGGTAATGGAGAAGTGACAAACTTTATAGAAAGAGATAAAATTGTAGCTAGCTGGTGTGGCAGGTTTGATGATATTAATAAAACCCATGAACGTCTAGAACTTCTTATAGAATGGTACAATGCATGGACAATAGTCGAGAATAACGTAGCTTTGTTTATACAATACATGATAAGTAGAAAAAGACAAAGATACTTAGTTCCTAAGGACATGATATTATTCTTAAAAGATTTAGGTGCAAATAGAAACGTGTTTCAACAATATGGTTGGAAGAATGTGGGTACACTTTTTAAAGGAAATCTTTTGTCTTATGGTATTGAGTTTCTTAAAGAAGAGCTTGATCATGAAACTTTACCTGATGGCACTATAGTTAAGACTATATATGGGGTGGAAAGGATACCTGATCCAATGCTTTTAAAAGAAATGCAAGCTTATAGAGAGGGTGTCAATGTGGATAGATTGGTATCATTCTGTGCTTTAGTAGCTTTTGCAAAGGTGCAACAATCTAACAGGGGCTTAGCTAAACGAGTGGAAACCACAAAACAAAACTTGGACGTGTCCCAAAAATTTAGTAAATTAAATTGGAGTCCATTTAGACATGTAGGTCAATCAAAATTAAAACCTTCAGCATATGCACAACCAAGAAGTCCCTTCAAAAATATTAGGTAGTATAACAATTTCTATTTCAGATGTAAATGCTGGTACCTACACTGATATTAATACAACAGGACCAGCTGATGTAACATATGTTATTTCTGAAAATATCACTCTAACTAATTCATAATCATGCAAATATATAACGCACTAGACCTCAAAGCTGGCAAAAAAGTTGAATACAACAAGATGGGGGTGCTTACGCAACCTATTCAATTTTTACCACAAAAAGAAAAAGATGATCAGTGGAGAGCTTGGAACCTTGACTGGTTAGAGTTTCAAGGTATGAAACAACTTAGACGTAATGCTAGACGTTTGCTTAAAAACTATAAACTAGCAAAAGGTATTATAGATCGTACTGACTATATAGTGGAAGAGAATAATGAGATGGCTGATCTTATAGATGTTCTTACTAAAGAAGATGCATCAGCTTTAGAACTTAAGTTCTATCCTATCATTCCTAGTGTAATCAATGTTCTTACAAATGAGTTTTCTAAACGTACATCAAGAATTATGTTTAGAGCAGTGGATGACACTTCTTATAATGAGATGTTAGAAAAGAAAAGACAAATGATTGAGGATGTCTTATTAGAAGATGCTAGAAATAAGATAATGACTAAGTTATCTGAAATGGGTGTTGATGCAGACTCTGAACAAGGTCAGCAACAAATGGCTCCAGAAAATTTAAAAACTCTTCCTGAAATACAAGCATATTTTACTAAAGACTATCGTTCAATGATTGAACAATGGGCCACTCATCAAATGAAAGTGGATGAAGAAAGATTTAAAATACAAGAATTAGAAGAGCGTGGATTTAGAGACATGCTTATTACAGATAGAGAGTTCTGGCATTTTAGAATGATGGAAGATGATTACGAATTAGAATTATGGAATCCAACATTAACATTCTATCATAAATCTCCAGATGTTCGTTACATATCTCAGGGTAATTGGGTGGGTAAAATTGATATGATGTCTGTATCAGATGTGTTAGACAAGTTTGGTTGGATGATGACGCAAGATCAATTAGAAGCTCTTGAAGTAATATATCCTGTACGTTCTGCAGGCTATGCAGTTTCTGGATATCAAAATGATGGTACCTATTATGACCCAACTAGATCACATGAATGGAATACTCAATTGCCTTCGTTGGCATATCGTCAGTTCACTTCGTTGTATGATGCTAAGTTTGGTACTGGTGATATTGCTGAGTGGATACTTTCTGATTCAGAAGATCTTCAGGATTTTGGTAAGTCACACATGTTACGTGTTACACAATGCTATTGGAAATCTCAACGCAAGGTGGGGCATCTTACAAAGATTACAGAAGATGGTGAAATTATACAAGAAATAGTCACTGAAGATTTTAAGATGGTGGACAAACCAATGTATAATACAGCAGTGTATAAAAATAAAACTAAAGATAATTTAGTTTTTGGTGATCACGTAGATTGGATATGGATTAATGAAACTTGGGGGGGAATTAAAATAGGACCTAATAGACCTGCATTTTGGGGTGTTAATAATCCAGGTGGTATTAATCCAATATATCTTGGACTTTCTGGTGGTAAGCCAGGTCAAATACCATTTCAGTTTAAAGGTGATGCTACGTTGTATGGATGTAAACTTCCTGTAGAAGGATCTGTATTTGGTGACAGAAACACTCGTTCAATTAGTCTTGTAGATTTAATGAAGCCATATCAAATTGGTTTTAATATAGTTAATAATCAAATAGCTGATATATTAGTAGATGAACTTGGTACAGTGATTATGCTTGACCAGAATGCCCTACCACGTCACTCATTAGGAGAAGACTGGGGTAAGAACAATTTGGCTAAAGCTTATGTAGCCATGAAGAACTTTCAAATGTTACCATTGGATACTACAATTACTAACACTGAGAATCCTTTATCATTCCAGCATTATCAAGTGTTGAATTTAGAACAAACACAGCGTTTGCTTTCTAGAATACAACTTGGTAACTATTTTAAACAACAAGCATTTGAAGTGATAGGGTTGAATCCACAACGTATGGGACAACCTATTGCACAACAACAAACTGCCACTGGTATAGAACAAGCAATGAGTGCTTCCTATGCACAGACAGAACAATACTTTATACAGCATAGTGATAACTTGATGCCTCGCGTGCACGAGATGAGAACTGACTTAGCTCAGTATTATCATTCTAAGAAACCTAGTGTACGTCTTCAATACATTACAACTACAGATGAGAAGGTAAATTTTGAAATGAATGGCACTGATCTTTTGATGAGAGATCTAAATGTATTCTGTTCTACAAAAACAAACACTCGTTCTATAATGGAACAGCTTAAACAAATGGCTGTTCAAAATAATACCACTGGTGCTTCTATATATGATCTTGGAAATATCATGAAAGCAGATTCAATGGGTGAGTTGACAAGTGTTCTTAAAGCTTCTGAAGAAAAAATGATGAAGCAAAAACAAGAAGAGCAACAACATCAACAACAAATGCAACAAGAACAATTGGCTTCTCAAGAGAAACAACTTCAAATGGCTCAACAATTTAAAGCTGAAGAATCTCAAAAAGATAGAGAAACTAATATCACTGTTGCTGAAATTAGATCAGCTGGTTATGGAGCAGGTGTGGATATTAATCAAAATCAACAATCTGATTATCTTGATGCAATGGCTAAAATACAAGACCAGCAAAGATATCAGGATGAAATGAATCTTAAAAGAGAAACTCACATGGTTGAAAAACAACAAAGTGATGAAAAAATAAATGTAGAGCGTGAGAAGATTCAAACTCAAAAACAAATTGCTGATAAACAGCTTCAAATAGCTAAAGAGAATAAAAATAAATACGACAAACCAGGATCTTCTAAAAAGAAATAAAATAGTTATAGCTCTATTATCCATAGCTTAGATAGTCCTTAAAAAGATTTTGTAAATATTTAGAGTTTAAGTTGTATATTAATAGTGTAGAGATACACATAAAAAACCAATATATATTATGGCTGATAATCAAACAAATGTACAAACAAGTGTACAACAAGTAGATGTAGATATTGATAGCTGGTTAGGAGCTCCTGGAGCAGATAGTATAATCACTCCAAATGATGAGCCTACAGAAATTAAACCAAACCTATTTAGTAAAACTACACAAGATCTTAGCTTTCTTGATAAACCTGCTAAAGAAGAAGAAAAGGATGGTGTAGTAAGACCATCTAAAGAAGAAGTTAAAGAACTTCTTACAGACATTTTAGATAAGGATATTACAGATGAAGACTATGATGATGATAGTAAATCTAAAGCAGGAAGACCTAGAACAGAAAAGTCTGGACTGATTGAATTTCTTAAGAAAAGAATAGAGTCAAAAGAAATGTTTGCTTTTGATGACTACGATGAAAAGAAACAATCTCTTGATGAATACTTAGGTGGATTAGGAGAAAAAGATGTTGAAGAACTTTGGCAAGCTAATATAAATAATCTTAAAGATGAAGTAGCTTCTAAAACTCCACAAGAGTTTTTTAAATCTCTTCCAGAAGAATTACAATATGCTGCTAAATATGTAGCAGATGGTGGCCAAGATTTAAAAGGATTGTTTCAAGCTTTAGCTCAAACAGAGCAAGTGAGAGAATTAAATCCTAACGATCAATATGATCAAGAACTTATTGTAAGAAATTATTTGCAAGCTCGTGGAGAAGATCCTGATGAGATTGATGAAGAAATTGAAACACTAAGAGATCTTGGTACATTAGAAAGAAAAGCTAAACAATTTAAACCAAAGTTGGATGCAATGCAGGAAGAAATTGTTCATGCTCAATTAGCAGAACAAGAACAACGCAGACAACAACAAGAAACTGCAGCTAATGCTTATGTTCAAAATGTATTTGAAGCTCTTAGACCTGGTGAAATCAATGGTGTTAAGTTGGATAAAAAAACTCAAGCATTTTTATATTCAGGTCTTACACAACCACAGTATCCTTCAGTTAGTGGTAGACCTACTAATTTGTTGGGTCACTTATTAGAGAAGTATCAATATGTAGAACCTAATTACTCTCTTATAGCTGAAGCTCTTTGGTTACTTTCTAATCCTGATGAGTATCGTAATAACTTACAAAAGCAAGGAAAGAATGCAGCTGTAGAACAAACAGTGAGACAATTAAAAACTGAACAATCTCGTAAGAATGCTAGTAATTATTATGAAGAAGAAGAACAAAAACCTAGAAAAATAGCTAAACCTCAAAATATTTTTAAACGATAAATTAATTATTAACCCCTTAAATTTTAAAGCCCTATGGCAACTCCAGTTTTAAACAATGGTATATTCCTACGTGATACTAACTATCAGACTAGTTCACACGTGGATTCGTATCACCTTTCTAACCTCCTTAAGTCAGCTGAACCTACAGATTTAGGTCCAGTGGATTTGTGGGCAATGGTACAAAAAGTAGAAATGCCTTTGTATCAAATGTCTTCATTTGGTGGTAAGAACGTTATCATGGTTGATAACAATCGTGGTGAATACAAATGGCAAATTCCTGTAGCACAGGATTTACCTTACATCGTAGAAGATCTTGAATCAGGTGATGACACAAGTCGTCCTCTTGGTATCGATGGTCAAAATTTCAAAATTAAATTAAACAAGCGTTCATTTGGCCATGGTGATATCATCACTTATGATAAGTACAATGGTGTGGAATTGTACATCACTGCTGATGATGTTATTCCAGCAGGAGATGGTTTCATCTACACTGTACAATTGGTGAACAATGACAACACTAAATACTTACAACGTAAATACATTAAGGTTGGTACAAGAGTATTTAGAAAAGGTTCTGCTCGTGGTGAGTATGGCGAAAGATTCTCTGACATTGGTAATGTGTCTGCAGGATTTAGAGAGTTCTACAACTACGTAGGTGGTGCTGAAGCTCACGTACATTATTCAATTTCTAGTCGTGCTGATTTGATGATGAAAGGTGGTATGAAAGCTGATGGTACAGTTCCTGTAGTAGAATTGTGGAGAAACTTTGAAAAAAATCCTGATCCTTCTATTACTAACTTAGAAGATATGGCTTCTAAAATGGGTAAAGATTATGTAAAGAAAGCATATCAATCAGGTCAATTAACTCGTTCTTTCTTGACTACATTAGAAGCTGCTCATTTGACTAAGATAGCAAATGATATTGAAACTTACTTAATGTGGGGACAAGGTGGACGTATTAAGCAAGATGGTCCAGATGATATTCGTTTATCAGTGGGTCTTTGGAAGCAATTAGACAATTCTTACAAGCGTATTTACAATCGTGGTACTTTCAATTTAGATTTGTTTAAATCTGAATTATTCAACTTCTTCAATGGTAAAGTTGAATTTAAAGGACCAGATCCTCAACGTGCTTTGATCGTTCAAACAGGTATGGGTGGTAT
>Ga0114973_10002660_pt1 | contig 12843 bp, 10 predicted proteins | sample M_140807_MF_Meta_FD_87025 | JGI IMG/M metagenome (GOLD analysis project Ga0114973, IMG submission 87025) | Freshwater microbial communities from Lake Montjoie, Canada to study carbon cycling - M_140807_MF_MetaG | ecosystem: Environmental > Aquatic > Freshwater > Lake | place: Lake Montjoie... | reverse complement strand
CGCCAAAATTTGGCTCTTTCAGTCATCCATGTCCCGCCTGAGGAAACTTTCCAAGCAAAAGCTGGTGCTGAGGGTGCAGAAGTGCTCATATTGCAATTCCCCGCGCTTGACGCGAGGCCTTGAGGAGCCACTACATATCAAATTGAATGCTATGAAGCCCGTTTTTTATCAAAAGTAGGCTTTTCTTCATTTTGGGTCATCTAGATACAGGTGCAGCCAAAATTGATGGGGTAAGTTGGTCGGTTACAGCTAAGTTTTGAAGGGCAGTAAGCTAGCATTAATCCACAATGATTACTTGCACGCAGCAGAGCCTCCATATAAACTAACTATCGCTTATCTAAGAGTTCAACCGAAGCACCCGCGAAGGCATAAGGCTCAATGAGCTTGCTGATAGTGTGCGCACAGTATGCGAGAAGTGGGGATAGATCATCCTCTACAACAATATTCAGACCGAATGACAAAGAGCATCGCCCCGGGGCCGCTAAAAAATCTGCGCGTGGTTGACATTACCAGCACGGTTGTTGGTCCGTGCGCCACGCAAATTTTGGGCGATCTGGGCGCCGACGTGGTCAAGGTTGAGCAGCCCGGAGGTGACAAGTTACGTCAACTAGGCCCTGCCCGCAATGCAGGGATGGGTTCTTTGTTCCTGGGACTAAACCGCAACAAGCGCAGCGTAGTTTTGGACCTCAAGAGCGACGCTGGGCAGCTGGCCTTGCACCGGCTGCTGGACAGCGCCGACGTGCTAGTACACAACATGCGTCCCAGCGCTGCACGGCGCCTAAATATTTCTTATGATCAGTTGTCATCACACCATACACGACTTGTATACGCCAGCGCATCCGGCTACCGGACGGACGGCCCGATGGCAGACCAGCCTGCGTTCGACGAGGTTATTCAAGGCGCTAGTGGCATATCAGCGCTCTTCATGCAGGGCGGTGACGCGGCGCGATATGCTCCGTTCATCATTGCTGATAAAGTCATCGGTTACGTGCTGGCATCTTCGATCGGCATGGCCCTCTTCGAACGTGAGCGAAGCGGTTTGGGCCAGGAAGTACAGGTACCGATGCTCGAGACCATGGTTGACTTCAACCTTCTGGAGCACTTCTGGGGCCGTGCATTCGATCCACCGCTCGGAGAGCCCGGTTACGTTCGCCTCTTCGCGGCTGGGCGACGCCCTTTTCAAACTCTAGATGGCCACGTTTGCGTGACGGCCACGACCGACCCCCAATGGGAGAGGCTGTTCACTGCCGTTGGCAGGCCTGACTTGGCAAAAGACTCCCGCTTCGATAGGATGGCACAGCGTAGCCTCCATTTCGCCGAGGCGTTCGACGCGCTGGAAGTGGCCATATCCAAAAGAACGACTGCCGAATGGACGACCATATTCAAGCAAGCGGACTTGCCAAACGGTCCGGCTCCATCACTGTCCGAATTGTTCGACGACCCTTACCTTAATGAAGGTGGGGCGTTTCGGACCTATGAACACCCCAGCGAGGGTAGGTTGGTCACCAGTCAGCCACCTGTCCGCTACTCGCGCACGCCCGCCGCAATGCGTCGACCGCCACCTAGGTTGGGTGAACACACGGCCGAGGTGCTAAGGGAACTAGGCTTTGGCGAAGAGTTCATAGCCGCTTTTCCAAGCTGAAAGCTGAGTGTGTAGATGTTGCTGCGGGTATTGGTGCCTATGGTTTCTGTGTCAAAAGTCTTTTCTCTTTGACGCATAAATATATTTCATCTCTTTTGGAATTCAGTGCAAGAACACCATCTACAAGCCTAGGACGAGGCAACACCGCAAGCAACTCAACCCTTTTCATTTTGCGGTCCATGGCTTAAAGTAAGTTCTAAAGTTTGATTAGCAAGACGCACTCCACACAACAGTTCAGAATTCAGTAGCTGTCTATCAACACAGGTGAGAACCAGTGTCACCAGCCGCAAGTCATTAGGTTGTGAGCACTTACGTTAAATTGTTGCATTTTTTTGTGGGCATTGGATCTTAGCTGCTTGCCGAACTTTGCCTTCATCTGCGCTTGTCCAATGTCCGTAACGATAACTTATTTAGCGGTGCCCATTTTCTTGGCCAACTCGCTGGCCTTTTCATATTCGCTCTTGATATCAGCCAAAAATTGTTCACTCCCTACATTGATAGGCTGAGCCCCCAAGGTTTGCAATCTGTTTTTCACTTCTGCTGAACTCATGGCGGTGTTGATCAGGCCGGTAAGTGAGGCAATCACGTTGGGCGGGGTTTTTGACGGTGCCACAAAACCATACCAAACTGGTGTAGGTCCATAGCCCACAATAGTGGGTTCTTCTGTGACAGCGGGCACATCAGGCAAGAGTTGTGAACGACGCGTATCAAAAACAGCCAAGCCCTTGGCTCGGCCCGATTGCAAATGCTGCGCTACAAGCGGAACGACAACTGGGAACAAAGACAGCTGTCCGCCAATCAAATCGGTCATCGCTTGTGCTGTGCTTTTGTAGGGAATCTCTACAATGTCAGTGCCTGTGGCAATTTTGAACAACTCCATTTCTTGCTGACTGATAGTGCCGGCACCTGACGAGCCGTAATTCAACTTACCGGGATTGGCCTTTGCGTAGGCCACCAATTCTTTCACAGAGTTGATTTTCAGGCTAGGCGTTACAGCCAGCACCAAAGGAATCACACCAATCTTCAAAATCGGAATGAAATCTTTTGAAGGATCGTAAGGCGGCTTTAGATTTTGACTGGGCACAATGACCAGTGGGTTTGCAGCGATCAAAATAGTGTAGCCATCCGGCGCTGCATTGGCGACTGCCATGGTGCCAATCAAACTGCCTGCACCTTCTTTGTTTTCAACGATGACAGTGTGGCCAGATTTCTCAGTGATGCTTTGCGCGATGGTGCGGGCCAGCACATCGCTGCCAGTACCTGGCGAATAGGGCACCACAATTTTGATTTGGCGATTGGGATAAGATCCTTGCGCTTGCGCCAAAGTTGGCACCGTCAAGGCCAGCGCGGCCGCAATTCCGGCACCTGTTTGCAGCCAATTGCGTTTGGTCATTTTGAAATTACCTCTGATGTATTTCATTCTTGTCTCCTTTTTATAATTGATGGATCTCGGAAAGTAGGGTTCCTGCCAGTTAAATGCTGCTTCAATTAACAAGAGTTGATTTTAGGAAAGCTTCAATCTCGCTAGGACTCAACCAGGGGCTGAGAATTTCTTCGGCTTCTTCAGCCTTCCAAGGTCTAAATGTTTGTGGTGTGTCTGGCACACTGCGGCTAAAGCGTGGTGCAGGCGCGGGCTGTGTAACGCCTTCAATTTCAATATAGGTGCCGCGCGCTTTTAGGTGGGGATGCTCTGGTGCCTCTTTTAAATTCAACACCGGTGCGAAGCAGGACTCTGTGCCTTCAAAAACTGAACACCAATGATCCCTGCTTTGCGTCCGAATGCGAGCTGCAATGTGCTGTTTAGCTTGAGGCCATTGGCCTTTTTTCCATTGGTCTGCCAACAGTTCTTCCAAGCCCAAGATCTTCAAGACTGGCGCGTAGAACTTACTTTCTACAGCGCCCAAAGTGACCCATTTGCCATCTGAACATTCATAGGCATCATAGAAAGGTGCGCCCGAATCAGTGACATTGGTTCCACGCTCAGTGGACATGATGCCTGCCGCAAAACTGCCGTGAGGTTGCGTCATGAGGGAGGCCACGCCATCGACCATGGCAGCATCAACCACCTGCCCTTTTCCCGATGACTTGGCCTCATAAAGCGCCGCCAAGATGCCCGTGACTAAGTACAAAGCCCCCCCCCCAAAGTCGGCTACCAAATTGATGGGGGGGACGGGCGCTTGTCCCGCTCGGCCAAAGGCATCGAGAGCCCCTGTGACTGCGAGGAAGTTGATGTCGTGCCCCACAACCTGTGCCATGGGGCCCTCTTGCCCCCAGCCTGTAATACGGCCATAAATGATTCGAGGGTTTTTAGCAAGACAAACCTCAGGCCCTAAGCCTAGACGCTCCATGACCCCGGGTCTGAAACCTTCAATGAGAACGTCAGATCGGCTGACCAAATCAAACACAAACTTAATGGCTTTGGGGTCTTTTAAATCAACGGGAACAGACCGACGATTTCGAAGCAGCAGATCAAATTTTTGAGGGCGTGGGACACCCAAGCCCACAGGCTCTCTGCGATCAATGCGAAGCACCGTGGCACCCATGTCTGCCAACAACATGGCAGCCATGGGGCCGGGGCCGATGCCCGCCAATTCAATTACTTTCAATCCGTGCAAGGGGCCCATGAGATCAACATTTTTTAGAAAGGCGCGAACTTCTTACCCAACAAATCGCGCGCAATGATGCCCAAGTGAACTTCACGCGGGCCATCGGCAGATTCCATGCCCAAACAATCACGCAAGCGTTGCTCGTGCGGCAAATCTTTGGCCCAACCGTAATGACCATTTAAGCGCATGCACGTATAAAGGGCTTCATTGGCGGTTTTCACGCCCCACCACTTTGCCATCGATGATTCTGAATCGTGACGTTTGCCTTGATCTTTGAGCGACAACGCACGGTAGCACAGCATGCGCGCCGCTTCAAGTTTGGTAGCCTCTGTGGCCAACTCATTGGCAACGCCCTGCCACTGCGAGGCAGACTTACCCATAATCTGGCGTACCTTCAAATATTCAATGGTTTCTTCCAACGATTTTTGTGCGGCTCCAATACAGGCCAAGGGTACAAAGTTACGGTTGTAGCCAATAATGGTCATAGCCCAAATGAAACCCTCGTTCTCCTGGCCAATCATATTCCGAGCTGGTATGCGCATATCGTCAAAGAAGAAACTGCCACCGCGGTCTAAGCGTTGCCCCATTCGGTCAAAGTTAGACGTCGACAAACCAGGTGTGTCGGTGGGGACCAAGAAAAACGAAAGTCCGCGAGGACCTGGGCCACCCGTACGTGCAGAAACGAAAACCACTTTAGAAACACCTGTGAAGGTGACGCTGGTTTTCTCGCCATTCAAAACCCAACTATCGCCATCGCGCACAGCTTTGGTGGTAATGTTACCAGCGTCGGCACCGCCACGTGGCTCAGTAAATGCCAATGACATCATTTCACCATTGGCAATTCGAGGGATCCATTCTTCTTGCAATTCAGGATGCATGGAAGAGGCCATCTCACCCAAGTGAATCGCGTTGGACACCATATAGCGAATTTGATGGTCGCCACGACCAATTTCTTCACACACGATGCCACAATCCACAAACGAATAGCCTTGGCCATCGTACTTCTCAGGTAAGCGCAAACGCAACAAGCCCATGTCCACAATTTTTTGCGTAAACTCAGGCGTCAGAAATTCACCTGTGCGATCCCAACGCTGATAATTGGGTAACAGTTCAGATTCTGAAAACTTGCGTACTGCGTGACGAATTTCTTCTTGCTGGTCGGTAAAGCCAAATTCCATGTTTTTTCTTTCAGTTAGTTAATTGGTGATGTGTTTTGCGTTTGATTCAGTGTAGTAAGGCCCAGCAATAGGTTCACGCCATGGAGAAAAGGCTTCCTTTTCATACACCTTAGGGCCCAGCATGAAATGCTTGACGCCTTCCATGCTTTCAACGCCCGGTAAATTAGCGTCGTAAAACTCTGAGGACTTGGAAGGGCGCGGACCCGCCTTGGACACATGGCCCATCGATGGACGGCCAATGATTTTTTCTAACTGCCAGACACAACCAATGAGTTTGTTCATATCAACGCCTGTTGGAATACCCATGCCCTCCAACATATGCATCACATCTTCAGTAGCAGCCATGCCGGCCGCACGGCCGTTGCCGCTGTATTGCCCACCGCCCAAACCGCCTAGCGTGCCTTCAATGACCAGGGTATCGCTAGGATCGAGTGTTTTCAGAGCGGCATAAATGCAGGACAAGGCCATGCCTCGGCCGTTGTGCATGTGCACATGAAAGTGTTTGACCTTCGGCCAACGGCGCTTGATTTCTTTCAAGTCCTCTTCCATTTCGTGAGGAAGACACCAGCTTTGAGAATCGTGCAAACCAATTTCATGAACCTCCAAACCAAACGATTCAATCAAGCGCGTTTGGTGTTCAATGTAAGACAGCCGGTAGCGCTGCGTGAACTTGCCCATGAAGTTGGAGCCCCAAGCTGATGCCACCCCAATGCTGGCTTTGCGAATGCCACGGTCAAAAGCATCTTGAATTTGATCAGGCCAAAAGTCCATGATTTGCTCAATAGACCGATTGACGTTACGGCGCTGGTGAATGTCGCAAATGTCAATAAACAAATTACATAACTCTTCTTCCACTGTAAGGGGCGGCGAATGTTGCTCAGCTTGCTTTTTGGCTTTTTGGTTGTGAATGAAGGACAAATAAGTCACACCCGCCTTAGGCTTAAAGCTGCTTAGTAGCTCTTCAAAACAGGCCATTTGCGGCACAAATCTTGGACTCACAAATGCGCCCAAGGTAAGACGCTTCAAGCCCGTCTCGGACAAAGCGTGAAGCAAATCAATTTTGTCTTGCAAGGGAATGGCGACATCTTCGATACCAAACACTTCGCGCATGACCTCTTCGTTGTAAATGACATGGGGCCAGCGACAAGTTTTAGCAGTGTGGAAATGTTCGGTGTTCGTCATGTTGCATTTAATTGTATAACTATTTAAAAGATCTGCAAGCAGTTTATTTATAAATAGACATTAAAAGATAGACATTAAAAGCCTCTCTTATTCACCCACAATACCTCGCTGCCGCAATTCGGCAAGCTGCGCGTCTGTGAGATGCAATTCAAACTGCAGCACATCTTGGGTTGATTCGCCCAATCGCTGCCCCGCCCACCGAATGGCACCAGGGCGACGAGCCAGCCTAGGTACTGGAGACGTAATGCATACCTCACCCCGATCATGATCCGGCACATCAACGAAGTTACCGCGCGCAATCACTTGCGGATGATTCATCAAATCGGCAATGTTTTGAATTTTCGCAACAGGCACCTCTGCGGCTTCGCAGGCTTTCAACACCTCATCGGTGGAGCGCATTTGAAGCCAAGTATTGATGGCTGCATCAATTTGAGGGCGATTTGCGACACGGTCTTTGTTGAGTTTGAAGGCCGGCATGTCGGTCATTTCAGGATGACCAATCATGGTCATCAAACGTCCAAAAACTCGATCGCCGGTACCGCTTATGAAAATCCATTCCCGACTACCTGTGAGGTAGGCGCCGCCTGGCGACACGTAGTCAGGGGTGTTACCCGTTCGCTCTGTGATGCGTCCTTCATGCCGGTAACGCATGGGCATGTCTTTGAGAAAAGGAATCATGGTTTCGTAAAGAGCCATGTCAATCTCATCACCCGAAGGGTCTTGGTGGCGCAACTTACCAAGCAAAGCTGTGACTGTACCAAATGCAGCCCACAAGCCCGCATTGAAATCGCACACGGGCAAACCGGCTTGCTGTGGGGCAGTGCCTTTCTCGCCTGTGACGTAGGCCAAACCAGAAAATGCTTGTGCATTTCGATCAAAGCCAGGCACGTCACGCCACGGCCCGTCTTGTCCATACCCACTGATGTGCACAACAATGAGGTCTGGGCGTTTTGATTTGAGCCATTCGCTTGTCATGCCCCATCGGTCCAACGTGCCTGGTCGAAAGTTTTCAATGAGAACATCTGTTTTTTCCAATAACTGGCCCACCAACTCACGCCCCTCTGGCGTCCGCACGTCCAAGGCCACAGAACGTTTGTTGCGACCAATCGAAGACCACCAATAACCGCTATCCCCGTCAGGCGGAAAAGCACCCAAGCTTCGCATGGGATCGCCCTCCCCCGGCAACTCAATTTTGATCACATCGGCTCCAAAATCAGCCATCAAAGTGGCAGCAAAGGGGGCCGACAGGAAGGTGCCCAACTCGATGACCCGAATGCCTTGCAAAGCGGGTTTGGCCACGGCCGAGGGATTTAATGCAGTCATATTGAAAGTCAGTGAGAGTTTTTTATTGTATAACTATTAAGAATCCAACGCTATTAGCACTCATGCCAGTGTGCTAACCTAAGAGATTAAATTTGTTCAATATCTCAGATCACCCTTCAAATGCCGAGTCCAGCCAAGCCCTCACGTCCTGCCCGAAAGACGGACCTCACCAAGAAAGCCATTGGCACGGCGAAGAAAATTTTGTCCACTCCCACACCAACCTTTGTGCTTGTTGATTTAGACCATGGAAAAAAACCCAAGGCCGCTGAAATTGCTGCTGCAGAACTACGCCGACAAATCGTGACAGGTCGCCTTAAACCCGGCGACAAACTCCACCCAGAGAACATCCTCCAAACGGAGTTCAACATCTCTAGGCCAACATTGCGCGAGGCCCTTCGCTTGTTAGAGTCTGAGTCACTCATCACCATCTCTCGCGGCAAACATGGTGGTGCTAGGGTCATTTCACTCGATTTAGGTGCAGCCGCAAGTCAAGTAGGCGTCTTTCTGCAAATTAACGGCACCACATTGCATGATGTTTGGCTAGCTCGAATCGTCATTGAGCCTCCAGCCGCCGCATTGCTTGCCGCCATTGCAAACCCTGAGGCTTTGGCAGAGTTGGGGGCCAACATTGAAGAAGCAAGAGTTGCAGCCAAAAACGACCTTCTTCGCTATGCCGACTTGAGCGCTGAATTTTCTTTGCTGATTACCAAACACTGCGGCAACAAAACTCTGCACCTGTTGGCATCCCTCATATACGACATCATCCGCAAACAACACGAGCATGTAACAGCGCGCACCCTCTCCAAAGCCAGCGTTGACAAATTGCGACAAGAAAGTATTCGCAGCCGCGTCAAAGCCTTGAATCTTTTGCGCGCAGGCAAAGCCGACGCCCTAGAAAAATTTTGGCGTGCGCATCTAGAGCACATGCGTGATCTGGTCTTGTCCACCTACAAGGGCTCAGCTACGATAGACGTGCTAAATGAGCCATTGACCGAAATCAAAGCTGTCCATAATTTGAAGAAATCTTTTAAACGTGGACCAAGTCAAAGAGTACCATCAAGTTAACTCTCGCCTAACAGTTCAGCCTAGCTGATAAATACACGGCCAACATTTTACAAACGCCACTGTTACCCAGCGACAATCAGCAGTCAATGGCGCCGCCTGAGCAGGGGCCAAAAGGATTCAAAGCTAGAACGCTTCACGTAACGCTAGATTGGAGCAGTGATCGTCGGTGAAGCATGTTTTCCAGATAGTAAGGGAATGTACTAGTGGGTATATTGATTAAAAATTTTAAGATTTTAAAATTATGAATCAACATTTTTTATTTCATTCTTTTTGAAAAATGATCTACATGAACCAGATCCATTTTTTAAATTCCACGACTTTCTTATACAAACCTCTACAGACCTTAGGTCGCATGGGTCTTGCGCTTGGCTTGGTTGCAACAATAATCTCCGCTTGGTCTTTTGAGGCGCCAGATGACGGCGTTTACAAGGAAAAATTTGATTGGGCAGTCATCAATGGCTTCGGCAACCAAAAGTCTAATGTCGATTACGTTGGCTGCTGGGTGATCGACCAATTGATCGCTAAGTCAGTTCGCAGCTTGGGTACCGAGCCGACCCATGGTAAGTTGGTGGCCATGCTGAACGCTGGTTTCCAGGTTGACACCAACGGTGTGTTTTCGCTTCTCAAATACACCAACGACGACAACCGCGGTTTGGTCAACTTGCGGGCTTACACCTTTGACTTTCAGTCCAAGAAGTTCAAAGCTTACGGTTATTACGCTGACCACGACAAGTACATGAAGCGAGCCACATGACCACAATGCGTTGCTTTCATCTCACGGGTTTCGGCCGGGCCTTGGTGCCAGTTGAAAAGCCTATGCCCGCACCTGTCGGTTCGGAAGTGTTGCTTAAAGTGCTGGCCGCTGGGGTCTGCCACAGTGACTTGCACATTTCAGACGGCAGCATTGACTTGGGCAACAACGAGGTGGTCTCGTTCGAGTCACGCTGCAGCTTGCCCTTCACGCCGGGCCACGAGACCAGCGGCGAAGTGGTTGCTTTGGGGCCCGACGTCGAAGGCGTTTCGATCGGCGACAAGTTTTTGGTTTGCAGTTGGATCGGCTGCGGTGAATGCAGTTTTTGCCAGCAAGACCAGGAGCATTTGTGCACCAACTCCCGTTTTTTGGGTGTTAACCGTGATGGCGGCTACGCTGACCATCTTCGGGTGCCGCATCCCCGTTACCTGATTGACCTAGGCGACTTAGATCCGGTCAAGGCGACGCCTTTGGCTTGTGCGGGTCTAACGACCTACAGCGCCTTGAAAAAAGGCGGTCTTCGCACCCTGCTTGAGCCGGTGGTGGTGATCGGGGCTGGCGGTTTAGGCCTGATGGCCATCAATATTCTGAGCATCATGGGCGGAAAGGGGGCAGTCATTCTGGAAATTGACGCCCAGAAGCGCCAAGCTGCACTGGACTGCGGCGCGCTCGCGGCGATTGACCCGACGCTGCCCGATGCCGATCAGCAAATTCGCCGAGCAGTGGGCGGGCCGATTCACTTTGTCCTCGATTTGGTGGGCAGCGATCAAACCGCCGCACAGGGCTTTCGGCTTTTAGACCGCAGCGGAAAGTTGCTGGTGGTGGGCATGTTCGGTGGCGCCATGTCATTGTCGGTGCCTTTGCTAGCGATTCGTTCGGCGACGATTCAAGGCAGCTACATTGGCAGCCCGAACGAGCTGCGCGAACTAATCGCCTTGATTAAGGCTACCCGGATGCCGGTCGTGCCAATCGACCTAAGACGTCTCGAAGATGCCAACGCCGCGCTGAGTGACTTGCGGGCAGGCCGAGTTGTCGGTCGCGTCGTAATGATTCCTTGACAGCTAGCAAGATCGATAGACTCGAGGGGCAGGTCAAAGGCATTAAATTTTAGCCGTAACAGTTTCGAGCCCCGAGCCCCAGCGTCTAACTTTTTCGTGTGCAATTTTTCTTAGTACATTGATCATATCGGGGCATTTTCTTAAACAAACACAAAGTCCGTTTAAGAAATATTTTTCTCATACATAACAACAACTCATAGGGGTCGAACCAAGAGTGTGGAGGCAGTGTGGAAGAAACAGTGAAATTTGCTTGGTTTTTAAGCAAATTTAGGCAGTTTTTATGTGCCAAAAACAGTTTAGATTTGTTTAGAAAAAATTAATTGGAGGAAGAGCTGTCTCACTCGAGAATTCCGCTTTTAAATCCGTCCATTTGCAGCAAAAAGACAAGAAAAAAGCGACTCGAATGAGTCGCTTTTTTAGTGGTGGGCCCAGCAGGACTTGAACTTGGGACCAAAGAATTATGAGCAGCCTGAAGAAACAAAACCTCGCACAAATCCATAAGTTACAAGATTTCTACAGCGGTATGGAAGCAAATGTGGTAGCAACGTTTGTTCACTTCGACCAAGCTGCGAACTGTTTATCAGGGGTTCGGTGGTCAAAATCTAGGTCAACGTGTATGCCTATTTTTATCAATCATGACACGCTTGATCGCACGGTCAATTGCTAAACGCAGTGACACAAATCAATCAGCAAGTCGCACTCCACACTTCAGTTAGGACTTAATTTTTTTACTGATTTTGGGGATTGCAAGCTGCAATTTTTCATATTTAAAAATTTACTCAAGCACTCTTTTTGCCAGTGATTAAAGCACCTTCTCAGTTGCTGAAAGTTATGCTGAGCTTCAACTTTTTCCTCTTAAGGTTTCCCCTATAAGTTATTGAGTGTGTGCTGCTGAAAATAAAACCGTTTAAGCTTTAAGCCTGCGTGTAATTTATGCAGTGAAAAATTGACCAACCTGTCTCAAACCATTTGAAGACAGACAAAAAAATATCGAGCGTCTATGAACAATGGAAATAAAAATTTTATGAAATCTTGCCCCCTGGCTGGCATACGAATTATCAGTATGGCTGAGCAGTTTCCAGGACCATACGCTACTATGTTACTCGCTGATCTAGGAGCTGATGTCATTCTTGTCGAACGTCCCAACGGTGGAGACCCTTCAAGACGTTTTGCAGGTCTCTTTGCATCACTTAACCGTAATAAGCGATCTGTTGTTCTCGATCTAAAGAATACCAGCGATAAAGAGCGATTTCTCCAACTGGTAGATACCGCTGATGTTGTGATGGAGGGATTCAGACCCGGTGTGATGAAGCGTCTGGGTCTTGACGCCGAAGTATTGCGGCATCGCAAACCATCATTAATTTTTACGTCTATCTCATCCTTTGGGCAGAATGGTCCGTTAGCAGGAGTGGCCGGTCACGATCTAAGTATTCAAGGCGTGGCTGGCATGATCAAAGTGCCCTTAGGACAAGAAAGCCGCGATGACGTGCCTAGTTTGCCCATGGCTGATATTGCTTCCGGCATGTTCGCAGCTTTAAGTATTGTTACAGCACTTTTTTCACGCACGCAAGATAAAGAAGGCTGCACGCTTGACGTTTCTATGTTGGACTCACTGGTGAGTTGGATGACGCCTTTTCTCGTCCCTGCTGTCAATAATTTGCCTCGCTGGATTATGCCGCCTGTGGAACCTGCCTATGGAATTTTTCTTTCGGCTGATTCACGGCAACTTACCTTGAGCATTGCTGGCGAAGACCAGATGTGGCGGTCTCTTTGTGAATTGCTAGACTTACCGCAATATGCTGATTTGAGTGAACTACAACGAAGCGAAAACTTGTTGGAGATCGATCTTTTTCTGCGACAGTCCATAATGAAATGGCGTTTGGACGATTTATTTCAAGCATTAGAAAACCGAGGAATTGCATTTGGTCCAGTCCTCGACACAAAAGATGTGCTGAACGAACCCCAGTTGCGGCACCGCGGTATCCTTGCAAATGAAGGCGGGCCTGACCAACATAAGTTCATTAGGCAACCGGTTCTT
>Ga0114973_10002657_pt1 | contig 12848 bp, 10 predicted proteins | sample M_140807_MF_Meta_FD_87025 | JGI IMG/M metagenome (GOLD analysis project Ga0114973, IMG submission 87025) | Freshwater microbial communities from Lake Montjoie, Canada to study carbon cycling - M_140807_MF_MetaG | ecosystem: Environmental > Aquatic > Freshwater > Lake | place: Lake Montjoie... | reverse complement strand
CACAGAATTAGTAAATTCATTTTGTTCTACTCTAATTCTTGGTAGAATATTAATAGCCATTAATTCTTGCATCATTAGCTTAAATGCATATGGAAGCTGTACTTTATGAGTATCTGAAGTTTTACATGCTTCACATATATATACATTTTTATTCATTACTTTACGAGCAATTAACCCGCATTCGCCACATACATGCATTGTATATCCATCAGACGAGTCCATGAACTTCTCTTTTAAAAACAACGGAATGCCATGTGCGATTAAACAATCTCTTTCCATCTCCAAAATACCCGCAAATTACTTCAGAATTTAACTTTTTGCGGATATAATACCTAGACCATACACTTGTTTTTTTAAAGTGTATCTACTTTTGTATTTAATCAAAAGTAGTTATAGTGATCTAATCAAACTTCGACAATAATACCAAACTGTGGGATATTAAAGCCTTGGAGTGATCACTGTTACCAGTGGGTTTAGACTATACCTTAAGCAGGAGCAGAATATCTACTCCCACCCATAACCATCTAGTCGTTGAACCTTCTCCATAGATTTTTTTATTAAATTATTAAATCCTTAGGAGCTTGGCTGCGGATTATCCTTCTGTTGCGACTTTTTACTATACTTCATGCAGTTAACATGAACCACTATAGACTTTCACCTATAGTTTAGTATCGCACTATTGATTGAAAAACATTACCTATTATAGTAATGCCAGGACGTCCCCGCAATTTGATTATGTTGCCTACCACATGTAGACTAGCAAGTATTTTGTACTTGCTTTGGCAAGATTCACCAAATCTCAGCCCACCATCTCTTGATCTTCCTTCTGGTGGCTGACGAGTTAAAAGAGTAACTGGTCCACGTGCTCTTGAATTTCCTGTCCATACAGCTTTACCATTTCTTCTTACGTAAAATACTTCTGATGGCACTTGTAAACAATAAACTGGACATTTTTCGTGGGAAAATTTTTCTTCTTGAACATTTTGTTCTGATAAAAATTTATTAATATTTTCTTTGTTAATAATTAATTCATAATTATTATTTTTATTTTGAATTATACATGACCAACCCGCATGTAAATATAGCTGTTGTAATTGATCTGCTAATTTCTTAGATTTTGTTAAATAGATATTGATTCTATCAAGTAATTTTTGTGTTTGTTCATAACTTACTTTAAAGCACCATTCTGGTACAATACCATGTAATTGTATAAATTTCTCTAAATTATCTATTTGATCAGAAGTTATATCAAGTTCAATTCTATTCCACTTTGCATCTTTTTTATATCTTATATTTTGACCAATTAGTTTTTCAGCAAGCTTTAATTCATAATTTAATTCTTTTGTTTCTGATACATACATTCTATGATTTCCAGTAACTGCTAGATCAATATCATCACTTGCAATTCTATACATATTTCCTTCATAATCAGGATAATGTAAAACTGCTGTTGGATGAGTATATACCAGTTTATCATTTTCTAAAGTTGCAACTTTATCTTCAATTGTTACTTCTTTAATTGGTTTCCAGCCATCTAATGTTAAAACATCATGATGTTCATCTAAACAATGGATTTTATCTTGGACTAAATGTTTTAATCTTAAATAATAAACTGGACATATAAATATTTGAGCTTCCATTTTTTTGCCAGTAAACCCACAATACATAGTTTCTAATCCATGAGGTTCGAATCCATGAGATTTTAAAATTTCTCCCATTTCATTCATATCAACTCTTTCAAATTGTGTTGTTTCTACTGTTTGACCTTCAAGAGCAGCAGACTTGGAAAGGACACCTTCTAAAAGTTGTCCAATTGTCATACGACTTGGTATACAATTGTGGACTACAATACCATTTGCAATAAAATTATGGTGAGTTGCTACACCAATATCAAAAACTTCTTCTTGACCAGCTGGAATAATTGATATAATTTTAATAAATTCAGTTTTTACTCCATTAACAAGTATTATATCATAATTCAAATCAATATTTTGAATTTCTATATACTCCATATTATTTTGTTTTTGTACTAAAAATTTATGGTCTGGTGTACATCTAATAACTTGATTATTTTCTAACACCACATAAACTATTTGTTTGATTCCTTTTGATTCCATACCTAATGAAAATGATTCAACTAGTTTATTTGTTTCGATATCATATGATATTACTCTCTCTAAACCTTCAGCACTAAATTGATCAATCCTTTTTTGTGTTCCATCTGCTAGTAGTACTAATGTATCACCTGTAAAACAACAAGTATTTATAACTATATCTGGACGAATTCCTGAAGCTGTAAATGGCATATCCTCTGCACGTAAAGTTGTTCCTATAGTTCCTTTCTGACCATGACGACTGCAGTTACCACTCCATACTACAACTCCATTACGTCTCATATATATTACACCATCGCCGACAACAGTACAACAATATACTTTCCCCTTATAGGCCTCAAAAGCATCATGTCTTTCTTCACCATCAGGAGTAATGTTTTTATTAACCATTGGGGTATTTTGTGATTCAATTATAGTTAATCTATATGCATCAACAGTTGATTTAATAACTTTGCCATCAGCTTTTGTTGCCTCATGTCCAGCCTCATACTTAACCATTTTATTACAAGACCAACCTGCATGTAAACACAATCTTTGAAATTGATCTGCAAGTACAGTCGAAGATGTATCATATCTACGAGTACCAGTTGCCATTGTATGACCATCACCAAGCATCATACCGCCAATCAATACTCTACACTGTTCACGTGATAATCTCCAAACCCATTCTGGAAGTTGTTTATTAACAGCACCAACTGATAGTGGTTTAAAATAGTCATATAGATTACAACCACTCACATAATAATTGTCTCTTTTTCCTTTGTCAAGATGTTTGCCAATTGTAAAACCTAAAATCTCACAAATACGTTCAAGTTCATCTTTAACTCTTTGTTTATGTGCTGCAAAATATACACCACTTCTATTTGGTGTTGATCCTTCAGCCATCCATATTCCAAAGAATACTAACCATGCATTCAAATCTAGTATCTTGTCTTCTCCACCATTAACTCCAGGAAGAATAAAATGTTCCATTGGATCAGGAGATACCCAGTTTTCAACATTCTTCATATATTTGTATCTTTTTCCATAACAATCTTTGGCTGACTTAATTGACCATTTGGTACCGGTACGATCTCCAACCCACATTCTATGATTATCAGTTACTTTCAAATCAACTTGATTAGATTGAACTGTATACAAGTTTCCATCCCAGTCAAGTTCTTGTGTTTCTAATGGATTATGATATTCTAGCTTGGAACCATTAATCAAACAAGCTAGTTGATGATCAACAGTTACATCTTTGATACCAACCCAACCTACTGTGGTTAGAACTTGATGATCTTCTGTATAACAGAATTTATCACCTCCTCTGGGAATACGTTCTTGTCTTACTCTCATATTATACATTTCATAACCATCTGCATTTTTGATACCAGTATAAACTCGATCAACAACTGCGTCAACTCCACCTTTATACATAAGACTTGCATCTTTAAATATTTTATTAGAATCTTCACCTGGTTGAATTGGAGTTAATTTACCAAATAACATATCATTGTTCTTAATTCTAGTTTCTTCTGGAACAAAACCTTTATCATTTAGTTTTTCATAATTTCCATCCTTCATTCCTGCAACTTTATTTCTATCTGGTTTTCCAAATATTTCATCTTGACCTGTTGCTGGATTTTTAGTTATTTCTTCTGATTCTTTTCTATATGATTCTGCTCTAAATAAACCTCTTTCAATAGCAGATTGATTCATTAGTACAGAATCTTCTTGATTATAACCAGTATACATAGCAATTGCTACAACTGCATTTTGTCCATAAGGTAAATTTAGTAATCCAGTATATTTTGCTGTTCTTGGATATGCTAGTGGAACCTGTGGATGCCATAGATTGTAAGCTAGATCAACTCTATGTCTGTAATTTGATGAATAAATTCCTAAACCTTGTCTTGCTTGCGAGAAATTGAAATAATTTCTTGGTGCATCATTATGTTCTGAAAACAGAGCATTTGATGAAATGTTCCCACATGTCATTGATGGATGTAGTTCACAATGAGTAAATCTTTTATATACTGTATCATTGTATCTGTTTGCAGGATCTCCAAATGAATTAGGTTTAGTTACTGGAGTTAACATTTTTTCATGTTCTGCCTTTACATCCTTTAACCAAAATGCTATCATTAAAGTTTCCTGTTCTTCTGGATCAATATACTCTACTGTTTCAGGGTATTTTAATAAAAAGTCTGACCATTTGTGAATTTGAGTTGGATCAGTTTTTGACTTGATATTAATTTGACTAACCATTTGTTCAGTTAAAACTAATTCATTGTCTACTACTCGCAACAAAGGTCTAACTATTCTACCAGAATCTGTATTAATCTTTATTTCTTTGGTATTATAATTATGTGCAATAGATACAAATTTCTCTATTTCTCCTGTAAATCTCTTTGATTTTAACATAGCTGTTAACTTTACTGGTTGATCTGTCATACCTAACCATTCACCATTTATAAATACACGAGTGTATAACTTGAATTTAATTGGTTCCAAATCAGTTAGTTCTAGAATTTGACCTGACAAAATTCCTTTAATTATTTCTGGTTGAGTTGATGAATTAATTGTTATTGTTGCTGGATTTGATAACTGTTTAACTGTTCCTACATTATGACCATGTTCTGGAGTTTCAATTGCATCAATAAAACCATATTGAGTATTATGTACATATCTCATTCTTTCAATTTTTGAGGATGCATCACCTTGAGGAGTAATAATTCTTCTTAATGATGAAATAAGTTGCATATAAGTTAATCTCTGTAACATTTGTGCAACACCCTTCTTTTTAGAATTACCCCATGTTCCTGTAGCTAGAGCAGTATTAATTCCTTGTTCTATTGTTGTATGTTTGATCTGGGAAATAATATTAATTGGATTTTCATCTGACACATTTTTCTTTCTAAAGTACTTGGTACAATCATTTAACATCTTTTTATAGTACTGTCTAAATAGTTGACCAAGTAAAATACCTGGAGTATCTATTCGTTTATTTATCATTGAATCTCTATCATCAATATCTGTACGTCTTAAAAAGCAGTTTACTATCTTGTGACACATTAAACCCATATAATATGCTTTTTTAATAAGTGTTGAACCATTTGATGTAAAACCTACAGCTCTTGGACCAATTGTACCCATATGAGGAAATAAATCTCTTTCTAATACAGTCATCAAATACTCACGTTTTTGCATTGTACGAACTTCAGCATTTGTCTCTGAAAATCTTCTTCCAATTATTTTCATCTTTGATATCAAATAATCAATTGCATTTTCTTGTGATCTAACATTATTTACATTTCCAAAATCATCTTTCCAAGTTTCTTCCTTATAATGATTTAATGAATGTTTAAGAACATTTGACATGTCTGTATCATTTTCATTGTACATTATATATGCATTAATTAACTTGTCTGATACAATTCCTAATGCTTTGAATAATATATACACTGGAATTTCTTGCATTTGTGACATAGTAATTACTAGTGAAAAAGTTTTTGTCATCTTGATAGATATTATCTGGAGTTGTGAATTTAAATCTTCTGTTTTCTTAGAATTTACCTGAGCATAATATGATACACCATCTGGAAAATTAGCATCTTTCTTTGAAAACACCAAAATTTTATTCTCTGCAATTCTTTCTTGAGACATAATAATCTTTTCAGAACCCTTTAAAATGTAATAACATCCTGGATCAAATGGACATTCTGTCGTAATTCTATCTTTTTTAAGAACAGTAGAACAATAATTTGATCTGAATTCAATAGGTATTTTTGCAACAGTTACTGCTTTATCCTCAAATGATACTTTTTCAGTTACTTCATTTGTTTCCAAATCTATAACCTCTTGTATTTGTTTAATATCTGCAATTAATCTTGAAGAATAAGTTAAAAATTTTATTCTAGCATCTTCAGGAAATAGTATATCATCCTCATTTGAACTTTCATCGGTTGGTGGTTTTAGTTGAATATTAGAAAACTTTAATCTATATTTATAAATTTTGTCCTTTGTTACATTTTCATAGATAAGATTTGGATTGTCCTCAAGTTCTTTAAATACAATTTCATTAACAAATTGATTGTATGAATTGTGTTGAAAACTATACATTTCATATCTTTCATCAAACATCAAGTCTATTACATCATGTATTCTATTTTGTGTTAATTCTTTAGTTTGAACCAATTCTGTGCTGTTAGCTGAATTTTTCTTGACCATTTATTATTAATATAATAATATATCTAAATAATTTAATTAATTAATAAATCAATTTTTTTGTTAAAATTGATTTATAACTACTACTAAAAAGTCAAATTTATTCTTTTTTTTCTTTTGCTAAATAATTATCATCATCTGAATCATATATATCTATTCGTCTATTAGAATCATCTGAATTAATTTGTTTATCCAACTCTTTAATTATTTCTGAAATTGCAGATATTTCTTCTTGAGCTTTAATTGTCTGATTGGCTGATTTAAGTATTTGAGACTTTTTCAAGTCTGATGCAAATTTTAATGATGAAGTAAATAGTGGAATATATATTGAATTTTTTTTCTCATATTCTTTATTTAGTTGTTGGACCTCCTGATTTGTTGTTTTAATTGATTTAGAACTTAGTGATGGACCTAATTCAGGTGGTTTAAAAGTTAAGACATTTGTTAATGTATAATTAAAACCCAATGAAAATTGTTCCATTGTTTGTTTTTTACTAATTCTTAATAACTCTAAAAAATGATTATTTAGTTCAATATATTTGTCACCACACCATTTGATAAAACTAAATCTATCAGAAAAACCTGAACCTGATGAACTTAATTTTGAGCCAATCCATCTTAATGTATCACCAGACCATTTAATCATACGTAAAAAAGGATTTGGAGAATCATTAACCTGATTCTTTACCATATAAACTCGCACATTTCTAATTATATTACATGTACTAACAAATAAAACAAAACTAATAAAATTATATCTAGAAAACCAAGTAAAAATAAATATAAAAAAAATAACTGTATATGCTAGTTCCATTTACTTATAAAATAATATAAATATACTTTTAAGTAGAATTAAATTTACTTTTTTGTTTGGGATAAATTATTAGGTTGAGTTATTTGAATTGGTTGAATAGGATGAACTTTTGTATACTCACGTTTAAGAAATGATTTATATTTCCCGCCTATTTGAGAACTAGATATCTTGCCAGTTTCCAAACAATCTATATCTGATTGTAAACAACATATTTTTTTTGCTAGATCACCACGAGTTAATTTAAGATCAACACGATAATTAGTATATTCTTTTATTTCATCAGATGTAAGTTTATATATTTTTTTGTACTCAACACCATCTTCATCCACTCGAAGTTTTCCATCAGTATATGTAATATTAGTCTTTTTTGGTTGGGGTTTAGGTTTTGTAAAAGTCACTGTAGTCCAATCTTGAGTATTTATAGGGTTAGACATAAATATAATTATAGATTAGATAAATATATTTATTTAATGAAAAATATATTTATTTATTTAATAAGATGGATAACAGATCCAATCATCAGAACTAATCTGTTTTAGAGTATAACCAAGTGATTTTAAAATCTTGACAATTTCATCACGTGTATCTTTTGTTTTATCATTTAACTCTATTATTATAATTGGTTTGGATATTTTAATTGTATTAATTGCTCCTTTAAGGACATCTAGTTCATATCCTTCTACATCAATTTTTATAAAACCAATATTTGTTATTCCAAGTTCATCTAGTACACGAACCTGGATTTTCTCTCCACCTGATAATCCTGATTTATCAATTCCAATTGCACCCTGATTATTAGGTTTATTTAGATCATATTTTTCCATATGGGCTGAAATATTTGATGAACCTAAGCCAAAATTATGTGCATGTATATTTGTACATTTATTAAGTTTAATATTTGAATCAAGTAGTTTATAAACACTATCTTGAGGTTCAAATGCATGAACTTTTGCAAAATAATCTGATAAATATATAGTATGTGTTCCTATATTTGCACCAATATCTAGAGCAACTTTATTTTTATTAGAATGAGTTTTAAAATATTTATGCATAAAACCTTCCCATGGAATACCTGCGCGTAAATTACCAGACACAATAGTATCATGTGGACTACAATAAAATTTTTTGTTACCATCAGAACATTCTAATATATTTGAGCTAATTGATTTGCATTTAGTTAATCCAACTAGGTTAAATATTTTTGCACAAGCAACAGAATATGTATGTGAAATTGTATTTGATATATATTGATTAGATAATACAATTACAATTACTATTAATACTAGTAGAAATATTAGTCCAAAATAATAATTATTCATATAAAATACTTAAAGAAAATTATTATCTGGATAAATATTATTTATGATTGATAGAATATTATTATCTAAAATTCTTGCTCTAATACATAATTTATTAGTAGTTGGACCCTTTATATATTTTTTTATTTATTTACTTAATGATACAAGATATGATATTTATTTACTTGGATATTTATTGCTTATAAGAGCACATTGGTTCTTATTTAAGGGCGAATGTATACTTACATATTTTGAAAAAAAAATAGCAATGCCTGATTATATATTAGGTTCTGATATATATTGTGTTCCAAGTAATTCATTGCTTGGTAATGATTATATTTATAAAAAAGTTTCATTCTTTTCTCTTGAAAAATTTGCAGATTTCTATCAAAATCTATTTATATATTTTATTTTATTTAGAAATTTAAAATCTAAAAACTTTAATTTGCTATTAGTTTTATCACTGTTAGCAATTATAATACAAAGTTGTTGGAATAAAATTAATGCAGAACATAATGCAAAGTTAAGAAAAAAATATAAACATACACAAATTAATAAAATTCCATTATCAAAAATAAAATTATATTAATCTAATTTAATTAATTCATGGCCAGTATTCCAAAAATAATACATTTTATATGGATTGATTTTTCTAATGAATTAAATCCAAAACCAGTTATTTCTAAAAAACATTTAGATACAATTGCACAAACACAATATTTAAATCCTGATTATAAAATAAAAATTTGGAATGGATGGGAATGCGATCAATTAGTTAAAAAATATTTTCCAAATAAATACAAGTTATATTGGAGTTTGTCTAAACCAATAATGAGATGTGATTATGTTAGATTAATGATTTTATATGTCTATGGAGGTATATATTCAGATATGGATAGAATATCTTTAAAATCATATAATATAATTTTATCAAAATATTCTAATTATGATTTTATGATTGGTAAAATCATTACATTTGGTTTTAAAGAAGACATTACAAATGATATAATGTTTTCAAAAAAATCTAATGATTTTTTACTACAATCTATTAATAATGTAAAAGAACAAAAATATTTTTTAAATATGTTAAGTGTATTGTATACAGCAGGACCAAATTATTTACAAAATCAACTTGCGAATTATAAAGGTCCAAGTAGAAATATTACAATTAATAAAGAATTAAATACTTGTGGTTTTTGTAGTTGTCCAAAAGAATCAATAGAAAATATTGTTTCTTATACAACTTTTGATGGATCTTGGGATAATAAAATTTATTATATAAAACTTTTGCATATTTTATACTGTAATTGTTTTTGGATTATTTGTATATTGTTTCTAATTGGAATTATTTGTATAAAATTTTATAGGCCAGGTAAATTAATAATCCGATAATCAAATAACTTAATATCCATCCATTTGCATATTTATAATATGATAAATTATAAACAGCATCTAATTTTAAATGAATCCATACTAGTACTGAATCAATAAATTCATTAACCCATACATTATTTCTTTGTGATGTTCTATCTTGATCAAATGGTATTGGTGAAATATTCCACATAGTTGAATTAAATAATTTTTTATAATATTCATCTACTGGTTCAATACCCAAATAATCTTTATAAGTTTGTAAAATTCTTTCCATTCCCTTTCTATTTATAATATATGATGAAGCTAATACAGTTCCTCCTTGAGACAAATGAGTGAATGAACTAGTATTTGGTACAAATAGAGAATTTACTAGATCAAACCATGATAGCTGTATTACTTCCCAAGAGTTATTCGTTTGTATAAATTTTTTGATCTCATTATAATTAATGGAATCATACGATTTTGTTTTTATTATATCATCTTCAAATAAAAGTATTTTATTATACCCCGCATTGTATGCTTCTGAAATAACAGCAATATGTGATTTAAAACATCCTATTGTACCACCAGATGGGTCTCTTTCTGGTCTATAAAAATTTATTTTAATCCCAGATTTTTTTTCAAAATCTTTCATATGTGAATATCTATCAGGTCTTGAAATTAAATTAATACAATATATTTGGTCAACTAATTTATATATTTGATTCATCTTTTTGTTTTCTTAAATATATATATACCAAAGATAAAAATAATTAAGAGGTAGATAATTAAATTATAAAATTTAATAAGTGATGTATAATAAAATACATTATAGTTCAAAATATTTCTTACATATTCTTGATTTTTTCTTGATAAAGTCCATTCCCATTCATTGTCAGAACCCATATCCCATCTTTGATCAAATGGTATTGGTATCACATTAAAAGTTGTTTTTGGAAAAATCTTGTAATAATATTCATCTAAATGATTTGTCTGAATATAAGAACCAAAAGTTTTCATAATTTTTTCAATCCCTTTTCTATTTAATGCATATGAGGTTCCCATTAAAGTTGGACCATTATATAAATACTTATATTCATTTGGTTTAACCATATCTATTGGATTTGTTGTTGATGAAAATTTAAGTATTTCCCAAGTATTATCTTTCTCTATAAATTCTTTTATTTGTTTCCAGTCAATCTTATTATAAAATTTTGTTTTAACTACATCATCTTCAAATATCAATACTAATGGATAATTCATTAAATATGCATCTTGTACACATTTAATATGAGAAGTGAAACAACCTAATCTTCCACTAATAACATTTTTTTTTGGTCTATAGTACTTTAATTTAATACCTTCTTCTTCTTCAAATTTCTGCATTAATTCATATCTATCAGGTCTTGATATTAAATTAATACAGTATATTTGATTAAACATTTCATATATAGGTTTCATTTTAATATATAGGAATATTTTTTTATCAAAAATAATTGAAAAATTAAATAACTTATTTAAAGAAATATTTATATATTTAAATATGTTATCCGGATTTGGAAGCATCGGCATAGACATTATTAATCCTATAGATATGGATTTATTTGATTTAAATGAAGATAATATGTTAGATTTAATAGATTCGATGGATTCTAATAAAACTAGTCAGCCTATTAAATCTAGCAAAAAAACAATATGTGTAGGTTGTGAAGGAAAAAATTTAGTTCAAGACTATTCAAAAGGTTGTGTTAAATGTATTGATTGTGGAATATGTCAAACACAACAAATATTTGATGAAAATCCCGAATGGTCATTATATGAAGATGGAAAAGGTGAAGGATCAGTTAGATGTGGTCCAGCAACAAACTATTTTTTACCAAAATCATCACTAGGTACAACTATATCAGGAAAGGGCTATAGTGTGTTAAAAATGTTACAAACATGGAATCAAATGCCATATAAGGAGAGGTCATTGTCAGACATTTTACAGTATTTAGAACAAGTATGTAGAAAAAATAATTTACCCAAGTCAGTTATAGACAATGTTAAAATTTTATATAAACAAATACATGATTTAAAATATGAAACAGAAGAAAGAAAACACAAAAATGTAATTATTAGAGGAGATAATAGAACAGGAATTTATGGTGCATGTGTATACTATGGTGCACAACTCCAACGTTATTCAAGATCAGTCAAAGAGATAGCATTAATGTTAGGAACATCAATTAAAGTAGTAACAAAAGGTATAAGAAAATTTAATGATTTAATGAAAAAAAATAGTTTGATAAATACAATATCAACACAAACACCAAATGATCATATTGAAAGATTTTGTAAAAAATTAAAACTAAAAACAGATCAGATTCAGCAAATAATAATTATATCAAATAATATCAACAAGTTGTATTTAGCATCAAATCATCAACCAACATCAATAGCAGCAGGAGCAATTTTAATATATTCAAATTTGTATGGAGTAGATATACAAAAAAAGGTAATATCGGAAGTATTTGAAATATCGAATGTAACAATTGATAAGATATATAAGAAAATTCTACCATTTAGAAATGTGATAGTATCGGATGAAACAACCGCTTTTGTTAAAAATAAACTAATGGATGCTAAATATATTATGGTTAATGAACAGGTACAAGAACAACTTAAAGATAATGCGGATATATTTAAACAGAATATAATTGAACTTTCTGAAACATCATCAAATTATTCTGATTTAGCAGCAGAAGACCAAAACACAGAAGATACAGAATCATCTGAACAGATTAGTTATGTACCAGAAAAGAAAAAACGTGGAAGAAAACCAAAAAAAGCAAATACTTTATCAAATAATGTATAAGTAAATTATTTTATTAAATATTTAATTAATTAATTAAATATTTATTTTAAGGATTAAATATTCGTTCTAAACATTATAATTAGAAAGTAAGCCAAAACATACAACTATAAGTTCTTTAGCTGCTGAATCATTAATTATTATTCTCTCAAGAGTGTCATTTGTAACATGAGATATCCAATACATTTATTATTATATTATTTAAT
>Ga0114973_10002652_pt1 | contig 12853 bp, 14 predicted proteins | sample M_140807_MF_Meta_FD_87025 | JGI IMG/M metagenome (GOLD analysis project Ga0114973, IMG submission 87025) | Freshwater microbial communities from Lake Montjoie, Canada to study carbon cycling - M_140807_MF_MetaG | ecosystem: Environmental > Aquatic > Freshwater > Lake | place: Lake Montjoie... | reverse complement strand
TTTTTTTCTTTTTTTTTTGTAAATAATTTTTGTTTTTTAAAATATCTCTATTTTTTTATATATATATATATATATATATATATATATATATATATATCTATATATAATTAATTTTTTTCTGCCGGAACAAACACATATTTTAGATTTGTATCTGTTTCTTTCAATATCGGTAATTCATATTGTGATTTTTTGGTTTCTGTGTTATAATAGTAATTTTTTCCATCTACCGTTCTTCCACATATCCATTTTGCTGAACTTTTACATTCATATACTTGTTTTGACTGTTTATTTGAAAGAGGCTCAGCGTTCGGCACAAATTTTAATGACGCAATTGATTTCATAATATTTGATATTAATCGCATCTCTTTATGATAGTTTTGACAGTTTTCTGGATAATTCCATTGTGATTTTTTTGTTATCCTGTTATAATAATATATATTTCCATCAACTGTTTTGCCAATTTTCCATATGTTCGATAATCTTCTGAATTTTATTATATGTTTTAAATCTAAATCAGTTGTTATCATCCAATACTATTATAATTATAGCATTCTATTTATATATTTTTTTTTCATTTTTTATTTGCATTTATATAATCTTAATTGAAGTTTATTTGCTTCTTCAACTAATTTATCAATCTCTACTGTTTCCGGCTCATATTTATCATATGTGTATAATAATTTTATATAACATCTTAAAATACGTTCTAATTGTGGTCTCATTATTTTGTCCTTTTGAATATTTGTTAATTCTCTATCTCCAATATATCTTAATCTGGCACTCTCATATCGATCTTTATTTACAAATAAATTATATTTTGCATCACTCAATTCTTTATCTCTGACCGACATAACTGTTGGTTGAGATAGTCTTAAATTAAAGAAGTTCATTTGTTTTAATAAATATATATATACATATATATATTTATATGTTGTATAATGTTGGTTTAACATAAATAATATTCAATAAAAATTGATAAAAATTATTACTGTTTTAAAGTAATGAATATATTAAAATATATAGCCATGTCATCAAACAAATCATTTATTACTGTGGAACAACATAATAAACAGGTCAAGATTGAAGAAATAAAAAAACGTAAAGAAGAACGTGAAGCTGCCAAAATAGTCAAAGAACAACAACAAGCTGAAAAAATTAGAATTAAACAAGAAAAAGAGGCATTACGAATTAGAGAACTTGAATTAAAACCTAAAAGAAAAGTTCGAAAAAATAATGAAGCAGATAATGAGATTATTGATGAACCTACAAATGAGCCTATAATCCAACCAAAAACGGAAGATATAAAAGTTCAAATGATGGATGATGAGTTATCAATCACTAATAAATTGAGTAAAATGATTAATGTTGATAATGTGTCTATAAATTATAAGCCAAAGTTTAGTATTCTCAAAGATAGTCAAAATGTTATTTCAAAAATAATTCACATTGCAGATATCCATATTAGACTATCAACATTGCACGATGAATATAATCAAGTATTTGAAAAACTGTATATTGAATTGAGAAACATTAAAGAACAAGAGTCAAATTGCATAATCTGTTTGTGTGGTGATTTATTGCACTCTAAAGATGAACTTAAACCAAATACTATTATCCAAACGTGGAATTTTATAAAAAATCTATCTGATATTTTTCCATTAATAATTATTACTGGTAATCATGATACTATTGAACTAAATAATAATAAAATTGATTCTATTACTGCTATCTTGAAAGACAGACCAATTACAAACACTTATTATTTACTTAATTCGGGTGTTTATATTTATAATAATATCGTGTTCGGAATATCATCTATTATTGATAAATTTATGATGTCTCGTAATATTGTTAATGATGTATTGACATCTAATAATTATATATCTTCATATGAAATTTCTCATATAAAATATATTGGATTATATCATGGTTCAGTAGATGGTTGTATTATTAATGAATATGGAACGAGACTTAGAGGTAGTAAAAAATTATCACATTTCGCTTGTCCCATTTCTGGTCTAACGTACGATTATATATTGTTAGGAGATATTCATAAATTTCAATATTTAGATAAAAATAAAACGGTTGCATATTCGTCCAGTTTAATTTCACAAAATTTTACTGAAACAGATGATTATCATGGATTTTTGGAATGGAATATATTAGATGGTTTATCGCAGTATCATAAAATAAAAAACGATTATGCGTATCATAAAATAAACATCAATGAATTATTTGATATCAAAAACATCAATAAAAGTCCATCTATTATTTTAGATGATGTTTCTATTCATAATTGTTTAAAAAATATTAATAGTGGTTTCGTTCGTATCGATTTTGATGAAGTTATTGCACCTAAAATAAATAGAGAATTGTTAAAAAATCAAATAAATGCTCTTTATCCTTTGATAACAATTACTTGGCTATTGTATTATAAAAAAGAAATAATTTTAGATGCTGATATATTAAATGATATATCAAATAATTCTATAACAGTCCAAACTGATATTCAACATGAAGTTGAAAACGATATTAAAACAGATTTCACACTTGAAAATCAACTCAATTGTTTAACAAATAATACAGACTATATCAATAATTTAATAAGACGATATATGAAAATGAATTTTTACGGCATCGCCGATGATATGATTGAAAAAATATTAGAATACTTAAATAAAATCATATTAGAGACACAAAGTTTAGAAAATGAAATAGAATATATAAATAGTGATTGGAAGATATTATGGTTATCATTTGACAACATGTATGGCTATGGTCCGAACAATGTGATTGATTTTACAAAATATCCAAATAATGAGATTGTTGGTATTTTTGGTGATAATGCTATTGGCAAATCATCTATTATTGATATTATAACATATATGTTATTTTCTCGTTCTGCAAGAGACGATGCATCTGCTAATCCAAAAGATATTGTAAATGTAAATACAAATAAAGCACAAGGAATACTAATAATAGAATCTAATAACATTAAATATCTGATAAAGAGAAATTGTACTCGAAGATCTTACAAGGGCTCAGACACCAGATTTAATATCATTAGTAATTTATTCACATACAAAATGATCGAAAAAACAGAGGAAAATAAAAATAAATTACAAGATATATTCAGACTACATGACAAAGAATATATTTTAGAGTCATTAACTGAAGAAAATCGTCTATGTACTGATAATGTATTAGTTCCAATCATTGGCACATACGATAATTTTATTACTACATCCGTATTATTGCAAGGTATGCATAAATCATTCAAGAGTAAAACTAACGTCCAGAAAAAAGACTTTTTATGCCAAATTTTAAAAATAACCTACTTTAATAAATGCGAAAATATTATTAATGACAGGTATAAAGCTCTTAAAGTTCAGTTTAATACTGTTAAAAATATTTATAATAGTTTCAATAATACCAAATCTATCACTGATCTTAAAAATGAACTTTCTAATATCGAAAATCAAATTATCTCTTGTGATGAAAAATTAACCTTATTTGAACTTGACATTAATTCTAAATACGATATGGTCCAATCATTGACATCTAATATTCTTCATATTGATAATTTTCAAGATATCAATATTTTAGATCTAACAAATTCTCAAGATGAAATCACATTACAAATAAATAACGAACGCGATAAAATTATAGCACTAAAAAATGACATAATGAATTTTAAATCGTCCATTATAAATGTGGATATGCAAGAAGAAATTATTGACAAATTTGAGAAACATAATAATGAATTAAAAATAAAACAAGATGATATTATGAATAAAATTAATAATTATTTCAATGAAAAACAAAAATTAAAATTATATGTCGTTCCTGAAACAGATCTAAATAAATTAAATACAAAATTAGATGAGACAAACAAATCAAATGCTGTACTAAACAATATTCATGACAATATTTCAAACATTTACAATAAAATAAATGAATTGATTAAAAATATGTATGAGATTGGACCTAATATTAAAATTAATAATGATGAAGAATTAAAAAATATACAAGACGAAAAAAAACAACTTGTTTCACAGTTAGCAAATTATTCTGAGGAACAAGCAAATGTTTCTAATAAATCACACAGTATCAGTCGCAATATTGAAAAATTAAACTTGATTAAATTCAGAGACATTATTGTTAAAGAATACAATGATTTTATTGAATATAAAAAAAATAAACAAGCAAAAATCACAAATGACATTGATACCATAATGTCTCTTCAACCGATTAGTCTAACTTATATTGATAGTAATATTAAATTAGACGTTCTATTAACTAAACAAATTCAAATATTATCTCTGTTAAATGAAAATCATGAAAATATACAAAATGTGTATAAACAATGTGAAAATACATTATCCATCGATGACAATGATAAATTATATTTTAATACATCTTATATAAATAAATTAAATGAAGATAATGAGTTGTTACAAAATAAATTATGCAGTCTAACTGCAAATTTATATAGTAATGATTGTATCGATACTTTACAAATAAATAAAAGTTCAATGGAAAAATATTTTAATGATGAAAAAACAATCCATTATTTAGCCAACAAGAATAATATTATATCTATATATCATAAGATGAAGAATGATAGTTCTTCATTAATATATGAGTCATTAGATGATATTAATAATAATGTTGTAAAATGTATCAATAGTAAAACGTATATACCAACAAGTTTTGAAACAATTAAAAATAATGTTAATATAATTAAACAATCATTAAATGTTGTTTTAGATAAAAATATAGACGATAATAATTTTATTAAAGAATATAATAAAATAGTATTATTTGAAAAAGAATATGCAAATAATAACAATATTTATACCAATATTATTGCAGACATTAAAACACATAAAAAAATTAACAATATTAAGAAACAACTAGATAACAACAAGAATACATATCAAACAATAAATAAAGTAAAACTGTTAATTAATTATTTTGAGAAAATTAATAATGAGCTAACTGTTGAATTAGATGATATATTAAATAACATCCTAATTATAAATTCTAATAATGAAAAACAAGAACAAATTAATAAAAATAATAAAAAAATAAATGATTTACGGTGTGAATATGACAATATAACTGTTATTTCAACAACATTTAATGCTTCAATTGAAACTATTTATAATAACTATAATTCACAACAATATATATTTATGAATTTGAATGATGAATTGACTTCTAATAATTCCAAATTACAAGAGTTGAATGTTTTAATTAATTCAACAAATGAAAAAATATTAGAAATAGACAATGATATAGATGTGTATAATAATGTCAAAGGTAAATTGAGTCATAACAACAATATTCAAGATAAGATTGAAGATCTATATGATGAAATTGATATTATTAAAAAACCGTATAATATAGATATAAATGATATTACTGATGTTAAAATATTATTAGATACTATATTTGATGACATTATGAAAAACAATAGTATTATTAAAGAGATAAATACTAATCTTGAAACAATTATTTTAAATGATAAAATAATGGGTGTTATAGATGGTATAAACGAAAATATCAATGGACTGAAAATGGAACTAGATAATATCAACCAACCAAACAATGAAATTGTTATTAATTTTAAAAATTTACAAAATAATTTATTGTCAAACTCCAAATTTAATGATCTTATTACTAATAATATGAATGAAATAAATGAGATTGAAAATAATATTGATAAATATACAAAAAAATTTGAAACTATATCTGATAAAATTAGGTCGTATAATGATTTAAAAATACATATAGTTCATAATAATGAAATCAATTTACAAATATCTTCTTTAAAAGAAGATATTAAAAATATTAATACTGATATCAAAGACACATTAAATTTAAAGAGTGTATTGCATATTAAACGAGACAATCTATTAAAATTAATAACAGACCTTGAAAGAACAAATAATGAACTTGATATTATTAAAGTAGAGATGAATATATATGAACTATTAACGAAGCTTACTAGTCGTGATGGCGTTCAACTATTTTTATTAGCAGAATCGTTGCAAACAATTACCAATAAGGTTAATAATATATTAGAGCCTTTTATAAATAAGACGATTAACATGGTAATGAATGGTGATATGATTGAATTATCAATCTTATCAAAAAATGGTAATATTATACATACGATTAGTGGTATGGAATCATTTATGCTTGATTTAGTTTTTAAAATCATAATAGCCCAGATATCGGTCATTCCAAAGTCAAATATTATGTTTATGGATGAATCTATTAGTGTTCTGGATGCTAGTAGAATGGCATCTATTGAAGAACTATTTGTCTTTTTAAAACAATATTATTCAACTGTATTTTTAATCACACATATGAAACAAGTTAATAATCATATATCTCACAGTCTTAATATTATTAAACATAATGATAATTCACTCATATTTAACATTGATATCAATAATGATTCCATTAAAGAAGTTAAAGAAGTTAAAAAAGTTAAAGAAGTTAAAGAAGTTAAAGAAAATAAAGATAAAAATAAAGATAAAGATCCTATTAAAAGACGCAAACCGCGTGTAATTACTAATTAAATCTTTTTGCATATTCATTTATAAGTAATAACATAGATTCATATACTAAGTCCAATGTGATTGTATTTGTTTTGTTATATGCATTTTTTACGATTTCATCATATAGTTCAGGATTATCTTCATAATAAGTGTATGTTTCTCTAATTTCATTTACTAATTTAGTTAAATTTTTTTTATTTTTTTCGGCGTCGTTTTGATACCATTCATACGTCAGATTAACAAATTCTTTTTTTTCTTTATACAATTGCCCGAAAAATGTTATCCATGGTTCATTCTCTGAAAACTCGTAATGTTGAATTACCTCTACATTTATCATTAATGATTTCATTAACATGTAATATTTATATCGTGCAGACCATGGTTGATCTCCTGGTAGATTAATTAAATATCTGTATTTACAAGACTCATAAATAGGTACAGTATAAGAGCCAACAGTAATATCATAAAACGTATTTAATTTTCGTTCTTTTTCTAGCAATTTTCTTAGATTATGTTTGTCCGCACCCGCATTCGGTCCTCTATAATATAATTTATTTATTTTATCATATCTTTCCATACTACAATGCGACTTTATTACATCTTTCATCTCATTCCAATCTAAAAAATTTCCTTTAACATCGTATCCACTAAATGAATCATCTGGTATAATAATACCTGTTCTATTTTTAGGTCTTGATAGAACGAAAAAGGGTAAATTTTGATATTCATATGTATATACATTTGCAATATAAACATACATTACACAGTTAGATATTTTTTTTTTATTTTTTATTATATACTCGTGCAGTTTTTTGAATAATTCTATCATCAAATTTATTCTATTCGATGTATTTGAACTTCTCACAAACTCGAATTGCATATCCTTTACTATCACCTTTAGAATTGCTAGATTATATTTTTCATTTTTTAAATACACGTCTTCCATCTCATCTAATATTTTTTTATTGAATGTAAATGGACTTAAATATTCTTCAATATTATTTTTTATATCTTTTAATAATTGTTCCTCCATACATATTATTTATAAAATAAAAATAATAAATATCTATTATTTTTTATTTAATTAAATTTTTTTGCATATTCATTTATTACCATAAATAATGATTCATATACTACATCCAATGACATCATATTCACTTTTTTATACGCACTCTCAACCATCTTATCATATGCATCTGGGTTATCCTCGTAATATACATATGTTTCACGAATTTCATTTACTAATTTGTTTAAACTTTTTTTATTTTTATCATCGTCATTTTCATACCAATCATATTTAATACTTATATAATCCACATCTTTTTTATATAATATACTATAAAATGTATGCCAACTACTATTTTGAGAGAATTCGTAATTTTGAATTAAACCAACATGAATAACCAATGATTTCATCAATAACAAATATTTAAATCTTGTAGACCAAGGTTGTTGTCCTGGTAAATTTAATAAATATTTATATTTACAACCTTCATAAAATGGTACATAATATTGTCCGATCGTTATGTCATAAAATGTATTATACTTCCTCTCCTTCTCTAACAACTTTCTTATATTATGCTTATCTCCGCCTGCGTTCGAACCCCTGAAATATAACTTGTTTATCTTGTCATATTTCTCTAAATTACAATTCGATTTTATTATATCTTTCGTTTGATCCCAATCCACATTCACTCCTTTTATATCATTCATTACAAAACTCTCGTCCGGTATCAATATTCCTGTACGGTTTGACGGTCTCGATCTTACAAAAAAAGGTAGATGTTGATACTCATACGTATATACATCCAGCGTAAATACATATATAGTACAATCTAATAACTTTTTTTTGTTTTTTATTACATAATCATACATCTTTTTAAACATCTCTATCATGTTTGTTACTCTTGTGTCCGTTGCTGATGTATCTCTAATATACTCCATTTTGTTGTCTTTTATTACTATTTTTACTGTCGCTCTATTATATTTATCATTCTTTAAAAATACGTTTTCCATTTCATCTAATATCTCTCTAGTAAATTTAAATGGTTTCATTTGTTCTTCTATTCTTTCATTTATTGGATTCAATAACTCTTCGTTCATACCTATATTTATAAAATAATAAATAAAATAATTTATTTATTATTCTTTAATTCAATATTTCATTCAGACTTTCTTTTATTAATTTTATTCCATCTATATATATCTGTATTACTAACTTTTTATCTGATCTATCACTGTTACTATCTATATATTTCTTCGACTCGTCCAACCAATCCAAAAACATCGTCCCACAATATCCTATAATGTTCCATACTGATTGATGCTCCTTATCTTTCCTCCTATTTATCTTTTTATGCAACTCTAAATAACTTCCCATCTCTTCCATCATTTCTGTTTCAGTTTTTGCTTCAATATTACTGCAATCTATCTTGAAACTAATATGGGTCATTCCTGTACGACATATAACATAATCATCTCCATCCTCTTTAAACAATCTATACCAACAACCAGTCTGAAATCCAAGTTCTATTAATTCATCCATTAACCTTATCTATTTCTTGAAACTTTATATTATTTTTATTTTTTACAAACACTTAAAAATTTATATATAGTCTTATATATAATATATTATATGAACTTTGATCCATTAACTGGCACCTATTACCAAAATCCATCTATCGTCCAACCACCATTAATTTATCAACCTAATCCTATCATTAACCCTATTTTTAATCCTACTTTTAATCCAGCTTTCAATCCATCATATGTCAATCCTGTTTATCCAATGCATCCTATTCAACCAGTTCATTTTTATCAACCACCTATTAATCCATTTTATGTTCCTTTCAATCCATTTAATTTCTAATAAAAATTAATAATATTATTATATAATAATTTAGTTATATAATAATTATATACACATATATACATATAATTATGATGGAACCAACTAACGAAATTTATTATATATTTGATTCAATTCCTATAAATAATGATCTTATTGATATTGAAAATATGGAAAAATTTATGATTCCACCTCATCAAAAACAATGTATTAAAAATATTATTAAAGCATCGACTTCAAATGACAATCCATATTCTGTTGTGAATATTGATCTAAAATATTTATATAATTTTTAAATCTTAACCTATATTATATTATGGATGTATCTGATACACGGTTCCGTAAATCATCTATGGATAAATATATAGTTCATGATGCAAATTATATTGTTACAAATAAAAAAAAGACTCCCACATGTTTCAAAATTAATTTCTTTAATAAAATATGTTGTTTCTTTGGAAAAAAAAATAAAAATTATACGCAAGTTTAATTTTTTTTATATGATTATAATATAATGGGAATCAAATTGTCATGTTTGAAAAGAAATAATGATGATAAAAAAAATAGTATTATAAAAGATGTTGATAATATTTTTAATGAAGATCTTACATACATTCATCCTAATATTAAACTCGTTATGGATTCTAATTCGTATTATGAATTGAGAGATTCGAGAAAAACAATCTATAAAAAAAATTGATTTATTTATATCATATATATTAAAGTTTATAATTAATATATATAATATGATGATAGAAATTCAATTGTCTAATATTGATGAGTCGTGTCCTCCGTCTATAGCCATGAAAGAACAATCTTGTTTGGACTCTTGTTTAGACAAATGCGTTGATTGTACTATTTGTTGTTTATGCAAACCTTGTGAAAAATTTTGTAATTGTTTATCAAATATATGTAGTCCTGTTTGTCTAATAATTAATTATATTACAGACCAATGTTGTCTTCCATTTGCAAGATGTTGTATTAAAATTTGTGAATGTGATTTTGTATGTTGTAATATCATTATAAATAAATGTTGTGATGGATGTGAATATGTGGTTTGTTGTAAGTGTTACGAAACAAAACATGGTGAATCAAGTGATGTGAAGGTTGTTCCAATCACAATAGAACAAAAAAATTGATTTTTTTTATATTTGAATATTACCAATTACAAATATATATCATATATACATAGTATGAATATTTCATTGTTTCCTAATAATATTGTTAGCAATTCTAATATGAATGTTATTGTTCCTAGAACAAAATATACACTCAAAATTAAAATGGATGTTGATATTCCTGACTTTTGTGCCGAATATTATATGAATAAAAATAATAAATTTTGTGGTGCATATAGTACTGATAGCGGCTTAGATCTAATTGTTCCTCAAGACGTTCGTATTGAATTGTTCAAGGTTGATAAGGTTGATTTTAAAATTAAATGTGAAATGGTGAATAATGAAACTGGTCGTAATGCTCCTTACTACATATATCCTCGTAGTTCCATCTCTAATACTAATTTTATGTTAGCAAATAGTGTTGGTATTATCGATGCTAATTATCGTGGTCCTATTATTGCTAAATTTAGATGCTTTGACAATGATGAAAATGTTATCAAACATATGAGTAAAATGGTCCAGATTTGCACTGAAAATTTAAGCCCATTTACAGTTCAATTAGTTTCTGAATTATCACAAACTGATAGAGGTGAAAATGGATTTGGTTCAACTGATCGGGCTCTAAATAATTCATAATTGTAAGTTTTTTTATGACATAAATTATATAAATAAATATAAATAAATACGAGTAAAAGCATTACTGTTCTCATGCATCAATATATATTTTGGCTGATAGTGATCTCATTAATTTTGTAAGTTCTGCTTGTTCGTGTCTATATATTATAGTTGTCGGACTTTCAAATACTTCATTTACATTATTGTTTAATAAAGCAGTTTGATTTTTTATTTCTTTTATTTCTTCTTTTATTTCTTCCAATTCTTCTAATTCATATTCGTCTTCCTCGTCCAAAACCAATTCTTCTTTTTCTACCTGCATGAGGCGCTCACTAACTGGAAATTGAGAAGAGCTTTCTAACATATTTTTCAAAGTATCTTCAACTGTATTTTTAAACATATCTTTCAATGTGTCTTTCAATGTGTTTTCTAACACATCTTTCAATGTGTCTTTCAATTTGTTTTCTAATGTGTTTTCTAATGGATTTTCTTCTTTTATTTTTTTTATTGATGGACTAATATCTTTCAATAAAGACGATGAATTGCTACGGCTTGATAAATCAAGTTTTGTTACACCATATTTTGTTTCAATCTCATATGCCTTTAAAAATTCTTCAAATGTTTCATCATCAAATGTTTCTATATCTAATTGAATTGTATTATTATCCATCTTCGCAATCGTTTCTCGCCGTGTTTTCATTTGGATTTCTTCGTTATTGAAACAATAACATGACATGCATTTTCCCATTAATTTATTATTATATATTAATCTATAATTGGTTCAAATTTATCAGTAATCTATTTGTATTTCATTTATTGTTTCGATTGGTTTTGTAAATACTGACAATGATGTTAATGATGATGATGATTGCAATAGATGTCATTTAAAAATGGATAGAGACTATAATCCATTAAATAAAACATAATGTTATGACATTATGGTTTATTTAATCATGTATTATAAATCTATTCACGGAGAAGATAGTAGCAATTAATGAGCCAACTTATTCAATATTGTTCTCAGATTAATTATCATCATTTTGTATTTTCAATATCTATAATTGTTTTTTCGATTGTTTCAACATTCGACACAATATTGCCGACATTGTCTGTTATATCTATAACATCTTTATTTATATTCTCTAAAGATGGATTTTGAATGATATCTTTAACGTCATCTTTAATTGTAATCGCTTCATTTTCAATATTTGCAATAGCATTTGTAATTTTCGTACGATTATTCATCCAACTGTTAAAAAAATGAATTCCATGCATAATAAAAGATATTCCTAAACCAATCGATACAAAATTAAATGGCATTATAATTATACTATATAAAATATAATTATAAAATTATTTTATTCAATTTCATTCTATAAACCATAGACGCTGTAGTTTCATTGACTGTTTCTTCTCATGTCCTACCATATAATTGAAATGAATTAGAATATTACTTTCTTCAAATTCAATCTCTTTATTTTTTAAATCACTATAATAAGATCCATTTGGAAACATATTTCGTGGCATCGTCAAAAAAGGTATTCTCCAATTGTTTAATACAGATTGTAAATAATGTTGATCGCTTAAATGGGCGAATACGTCTTTGTCTTCGTAGTTAAATATGTTATACAATTCTTTATTATTTCTAAATACAATCACACCAGAACATACATTTCTGCAATTTAACGGGTCAGTACATT
>Ga0114973_10002645_pt1 | contig 12882 bp, 8 predicted proteins | sample M_140807_MF_Meta_FD_87025 | JGI IMG/M metagenome (GOLD analysis project Ga0114973, IMG submission 87025) | Freshwater microbial communities from Lake Montjoie, Canada to study carbon cycling - M_140807_MF_MetaG | ecosystem: Environmental > Aquatic > Freshwater > Lake | place: Lake Montjoie... | reverse complement strand
CATCGTGGCATAGGTGAAGTGTCATATAGATGGATCTGTGTATATATACTTCAACGAATTGCTGCATTTATGGATTACATGCGCGATAAGTATGGATTTTGTCATCGCGATTTGCATCCTGGAAATATATTATTGCAATTTGATGTAGGTCTATTTAATCTTTTAGTATTACAAAAACCCAGGAAAGGTCAATCGACGAACAAAGATGATGATTTTTCTGATTTATTAAACACCACTATTCAAAAAATAATAAGGCAAAAGAACTCACCAATAGATGAAAATACACCATCATGGATGATGTATTATTATGCTATGAAGTTTCTAATTAAAGTGGAAATAATTGATTTTGATTTGTCGAAACTTGGTCCTTCAAAAATACCTAGTCCCGCAAACTATAATGTCAAGAAGTTGATTTCAAATCATAAAGATACATGCAGTAGAGTTGTTAATGGTAATTTTTGGGAAAAAAATATTAAACAAGAACGCATAATGGCTACAGCTCAGTTTCGAAATAAATTTTGGTTGTACACAAGGGGAAGATTTCCTGAATCTATGTTGAAAGATGCGGATTTGTATGCTTGGGGACAACTTTATACAGCATTGTTAGGCAACAATTTGCCAGACTCTAAAGATAAGCCTTTAAATTCATTTTATATGTGTGTTTCGCATATGAATAACTTGTTTAAAGAGTTATCAGAACCGCCTAAAAAAACAGAACCGCCTGAAACAACAGAACCACCTAAAGAAATAGAAATGACTTCTATGGGCCCCCCTCCTGGTATTATTGCTGTTGGCGGTAAACGAAAAACACAAAGAAAGCTACGTAAATAACGCTATATTAACGAACCACTGAACAGGTTCAACCAATTCCAGTGAGTAAGGGATCTCATAAAAGGTCTTAAATGAAACAAACATAAAGTCTATACATGTTAGTACACTTATATACTTTATTTTTATCTTAGAACAATGCGCATTTTTTTGTGGTTCACTATGTTTCATGCAAGTGCAAAAGGTCTTTTTCAACCTTTTCCTGGTTCGACTACCTCTTTACGTTCTTATGCCTGGCCAAATAAAAAATACGAGTCCAATTCTTTGGCACAGCTTTATAAAAGTATCGAATCTAATCAAATTGAAGATATAACAATAACCGATGATTTGTCCAAGGTGTACTATCATATGATCGATGAATCTCCCAATTCGGATGAACCTGAAATTATTCATGTTGCGCCAACGAACCCCATCATGACGGACAGATTGATCGATTTTTCCGAAAAACATGAGGTGTTCACAACTTTTTCTCCACCCCAACCCAATTTAGTCCAAGATGGATTGAAACTTTTGGACACCGGATTTCAGATTCTGTATTTCCCGGTTATCGCGTTTATTCTATTGCAATTTGTCGGCGGAATCATTTCAACGTTCTTTAATCGTCCTTCTTCTCCGTCAAACCGTCCGTTCATAGGCGGAGCCAATCCTTTTACTAATGGAAATGGTAAAAGTATGTTCTCAGTAGGAAAACCGGGAATGGAGGAAAAGACCAATATGAAAAATGCCAATATTACTCTGGCATCTTGGGCGGGGAGCAAAGAAGTCTTCGAAGAGTGTTTCGAGATTGTTCGCTATCTGAAAAACTCGACGGCGTTCAAGGCCGTGGGTGCGGAGATCCCCAAAGGAGTTTTGCTCGAAGGACCGCCAGGAACTGGAAAAACGCTGTTGGCAAAAGCCATTGCGAGTGAGGCCGACGCCAATTTCGTCTCCGTATCTGCCTCGGAATTCATCGAACTCTATGTCGGTTTGGGCGCGGCTAAAGTCCGCAATTTATTCCAGGCTGCCCGCGCAGGTAAACCCGCGATCATCTTTATCGACGAGATTGATTCTGTAGGAAGACAACGCGGGGCGGGTATCAATATGGGCAACGATGAGCGCGAACAGACGCTGAACCAGCTGTTGGCCGAGATGGACGGATTTGCATCCAATGATGGTGTTTTGGTTATTGCCGCCACCAATCGTCGCGATGTCTTGGACGCAGCCTTGCTCCGACCCGGGCGATTCGATCGCATCATCAATGTCCCCCTACCTGACCGTATTTCCCGTGAAGCCATCTTAGGCGTTCATACCAAGTCCAAGACGATGTCTGCGGATGTCCGATACGAGTATTTGGCGGAACTAACCGCGGGATTCTCTGGTGCCCAATTGAAAAACTTGATCAATGAGGCCGCTATTTATGCCGCGCGCGATGGAAACACCACCATTAGTCAGCAAAACATCGAATATGCTTTGGAGAAGATCGTCGTGGGGATTATCAAGACCGTCGACACCCGATCTTCCGAAGCTCGCGAACGGGTTGCGTTGCACGAGATCGGCCACGCCTTCCTGGCCGCCCATTTTTCGGACTATTTCGAGTTGAAAAAGGTGTCTATTCAGTCGACCTATAATGGTGCAGGAGGATACACCTTGTTTGGCGAATATCCCGAGATTGTGGAATCGGGTTTATATACCAAGGATCTTTTGACAAAACGCATCGTAGTTGCATTGGGCGGTAAAGCAGCGGAGACTTTGTTTTATGGCGAAGATCAGGTGTCCGTGGGTGCGGTCGAGGATTTGAAACAGGCGAATTCTTTGGCTCAACGTATGGTGGGGTCTTACGGTATGGGGAATGAACTGGAGGTGTTTGTCAACCAAAACTTGGATCAGGCATCTAGTCCTTTTTTAGGGAGAACTTTGGCTTCTGGATCGATGAAATATTCGGAATCCACGCGCGAATTGTATGATAAAGAGGTGATGGATATTATTGGTAAGGCGTACCAAGAAGCCAAGGCGATTTTGTCTTCGAATCGCGAGACCATCCAGAAAATCGCGGATCGACTTCTCATGAAAACAACCTTGTCTGGCGAGGAGTTTCGTGAATGTCTCTAAAAATTGATTGATCTATAATATATACGCGATTATACATCAATTTCACAAAAATGAACTTTGATACCACGGAAATAAATAGGGATGATGTTCGCGAGTCGTTTGCGATTCAAAGCTCGCTTGTTATGCATGAGTTAGAGCGATTAATAATCGAGACCGATCGAATTCTACGAGATTTAGGTGTTTCGAATAAACCGTTTTCAAAATTGAATACCAAGGTTGATACCAAGGTTGATACCAAGGTCAAGACCAAGGTTGATACCAAGGTTGATGCATATAAATGCGTTTTGGAAGATGCCTCTCCACGAAAACGCATCAAGATAGAGTGAAGAATCAAGACGAATAAAATATACTAATAACGAAACCGACATAAATCTATATTCTATTGTGTATATAACATGAATTTATCATATTATGTGTCTATCTTATTCTTACTTGGCGGGTTAACCAACGCTTTTTTTCGCGTACCACAAACTCTTTCTAGGACATTGAACCATCAGACTTTCGCGAATACAATTGACAACGATTTACCACCGGAAAATACTCTGAACTATCACTGGTACGTAGTCTCCGAAAAAGCCGCAATCAAAACAAACCGACCCTACAAGATCACCATCTGGAATAAACACTATGTCTTGTGGCGAACGGTGGATCAACAGTATCATGCAATAGACAATGAGTGTAGTCATCGCGGGGCATCTCTTGCGGATGGCGTTATTGTTAAAACCAATATCATGTGTCCCTATCATGGATACGAATTTGATACCGCGGGTACTCTTGTTCATGTTCCTGGTTTAGCGAATTTTACAAATACACCGTGTCAAAACGCACCCAGTTATCACGTGGTCGAACAAGACGGATGGTTATACATGAACACTATTCCCAAAACCTATTTTCCTTTCGGGGACACCAAGGTTCCCCACGAGTCCCCCTCCTTTTACACCCTTGAAGATTTTAGAAGTTGTAAAAATGTGTCGCTTTTAGAATGTTCTACAAAATCTTCATCGGAAAACAACGATACTCGAGAAATACCGTGTATTTACAGGGAGCCCGAGGCCAGCAACAAAAACTTTACACGAACTCTGATCAAGGCCCATTTCGAAAATTATGGCCGGATTATTAGCGAGAATTCCCTCGATGTTATGCACATTGGGTTTGTCCATTCTTTCGGAAATCGCAAACGACCGTCGCCATTCAGTGAGGTCCCCCCTCATCGAATAAACGATACGTTGATGCATTATCGAACCAAATACGAGTATGAATCGGGTGAAAAGTCTTTTGCAAAACGCGCGTTCTCGGTGAACCAACTCAAGATCGAGAATGAATTCGTATTACCACACACCACGGTTGCTCGCGTTATTTTCGGACCTTTCGTTAGCACAATTATAACTGCTGCATTGCCGGTGAATGATACACACACGACCCTGTTTGTTAAGACCTATCGCAATTATTGGAATACTTTAGATCGATCCTTCTTTGGACAACTATATAATTCTTTGGGTGATACCATTACCCGGAAACTCATGACCGATACTGTGAATCAGGACAAGGGAATTGTGGAGGGAATTTTGCCCGAATGCAAAGACGGTCGATTCAATATGAAATTCGATAAATTGCAGAATACGTATCGGACCTTTTACAAGAAATTCATTGATCCCAAGTGATATAGAAAACGAAAATAAAATCTCCCTATTCGTTCACAAAATAGAGAGATTTCCTAGCAAACCATGTATAGATCCTTGATGTGCGGAATCGTAGGATATTTGGGCGTGGACTCTTTCCAAGACTATGTACTCAATGGATTAACTCTGTTGCAAAACCGCGGATATGATTCTGTTGGAATATCATCCATAACGGGGTCAAAACTGAATACGATAAAACACGCGTCCTCGCAAATCCACGATTCCCTAGAACAACTTAGAGCCGAGGTTTCATCGATGGACTGGTCCAAGAATCATTTAGGCATCGGCCACACAAGATGGGCTACGCATGGAAGCAAAACTACGGCAAATGCTCACCCCCATCATGACAACAACAATCGTATAGCTTTAGTACACAACGGAATCATCGAGAATTACCAAGAACTCAAGACGGAACTCTTGGCCGAAGGCTACTATTTTAGATCGCAAACCGACACCGAAGTAGTCGCGGTGCTCATCGGCCAAGCATTGGACCAAGGTCTTTCTATACAAGACGCCATCCAATGCACGTTGTCCAAGATCTCGGGTACTTGGGCTTTCTTGATTATACATCGGGATTACCCCGGCCGCCTATGGCTAACACGAAATGGATCACCCCTTTTGTTAGGTATCCAAGAAGAGTTTGCTATGGTAGCCTCCGAATCCATCGCATTTGGTCAGACCATCAATCAATATATTGTCTTGGACAATCATGATTTGATTGAACTTTCATTAGATCAAGATCTTGGACCAAAGGTCCAAATGCGATCTATCAACACGGGGTCTTCGAGACCCCCCTACAAAAAGCGCACCATGGAATCCGCAACAGCAGAGCCCATAGAGTACTCGCCCACAGGATATCAATATTGGTTCATGAAAGAGATCGCCGAACAGCCCGCCGCGATTAGTCGGGCGATCAATCAGGGCGGACGCCTTTTGGGCGACGCCGAAGTCAAACTGGGTGGCTTGGAAGCTCATCGTGATGCCCTTTTGCAACTAGATCACTTGATTCTTTTGGGGTGCGGGACGTCCTACAACGCCGGACTCTGGTCCTTGGATATCTTCAAAACGATGGATCTATTTGATACAGTGTCCATCTATGACGGCGCGGACTTTGGCGAAAAAGATATCCCGCGACAAGGGAAGGCGGGTCTCATCCTCCTCTCTCAATCGGGTGAAACGAAAGATTTGCATCGATGTATCCATTTAGCAAAATCCAGGAACTTGATCACTCTTGGAATCGTGAATGTCCAAGATTCTTGGATTGCTAGAGAAACAGATTGTGGGGTGTATTTAAATGCGGGTCGCGAGGTTTCTGTAGCATCTACGAAATCGTTCACATGTCAGTGTGTAGTGTTAACCCTAGTTGCGGTTTGGTTTTCTCAGAATAGGGGGACGGCGGTTTCCAAGCGCAGAACTTTGCTCCATGATCTACGGAATTTAGCATATCAGTCGCAGATTGTCTTGACCGATCCGGTCCTTCTTGGACACATGGCTCCCATTATTGATCAATTAGCCCAAACAAAAACCATGTTTCTTCTTGGAAAAGGAGAGGGAGAGGCGATTGCAAAAGAGGGTGCTTTGAAACTCAAAGAAGTAGCGTATATCCATGCCGAAGGGTATTCTACGTCGGCATTGAAACATGGTCCTTTTGCTCTTATTGAAGAAGAGTTGCCCATTATTATCTTGGACATTGGGGATGAATATCGTGATAAAACGGCGAATGCTGTGCAAGAGGTGTTGTGTCGCGGAGCCTTTGTTGTCTTGATAACCGACGCCGACCAGTTGTATCCACAATCCAATGTGGTGAATCTACGCATAAAACAGAATGATACCTTTAGTGGAATCTTGGCGAACTTGGTTTTGCAACTTCTTGGATATAAGATGGCGATAGGTCTTGGACTCAATCCTGATTTTCCTAGGAATCTGGCTAAGGTGGTATCAGTTGAATAATATATCTTTAGTTTATATAGTAGTATCGCGAAGACTTTAGTAAATGAAACATAGAACCATCAAAAAAAATGCGATAGACAAAAGGACCAAGAAATACAAAGGTGGTCAACGTGTGTATGGATCAAACCACCGGATCTTGGAGAATAATAAAACGAAAAAGGTTGGGGGTAATCCGAATAATCCCATAAACTGGGCGATACGTCTAGCGAAGCGGATGAACAGTCCTGGAGATGTGTCTATTGTAAAAACATTAAATCTAATGTTTATTCATTTCTGTATATGGTCGTTCACTAATGAAAGTATATCGCAAAAAAGTTCTTTATCTGTAAAACCTAGTGTTAAAGACCCGTCAAGAGTAATTGCAACTAAGGTTAAAGGTGCCAAGACAACCATAGACAACTTAGAGATTTTAAATAGATATATAGAAAGGAATAAAGTATGTGATACTGATAACATGACGTTATCGGAAGACGAAAGAAGAGCCAATCGCAGAGAATTTTTTATGGATTCCAATACGGTATGTGATTTTTTTGGCAGACTGAAAGAACGACCAACAGCAGCAGCAACAGCAGCAGCAGCAACAACAGCAGCAACAGCAGCAACAGCAGCAACAGCAACAACAGCAGCAGCAGCAACAACAGCAGCAACAGCAACAGCAACAACAGAAACGACAGCAGCAACAGATTCAACGGAGGCAACACAACAAAAACCTCAGATAAAATTGGTATACTCTGCAGAACCAGAAAATATAACTGATTGGGCGAATTTATACAGATATATCTATCAAGTATTATTTGAAGAATTGTTGCCTTTTTGGCAAAAAAATACAAAAAATGGAACATTAACTTTTAATAATATGATGTATAGATTCAACGACGAATCAACGATGAAACTATTGAAAGAATTGAAAACACATTTTGTGAAGGATTTTTATAATATTTTAACAAATTATTTTCCAAAGTATATAACAGATTACGTATTTTTTATGGTTCCCCCATTACCACCCGGTTTTTCTCCAAACTATCTTAAACATATATTTATGCGGTTTGAACGTAAAAATATCGGTTTTAAAGAAAAGAATTGGAGTATACCTGAACAAATGAAATTTAAAGAAGTTCAAGTATGTGAATATAGTGATCATCGATATTATTCTAATAATAATTATGATCTTATTATTACATTTAAGACAAAAACTGCGGATTCTTTTACTAACTTCGTAAATCATACTGGAGCTATATTTTACACCTCAGCATATGGATTCTCCGACCCAAAACCATATGGATTCAATGAAATTACATTCCACGAGATATATGAAGATATGTTTAGAAGACAGTTTCCATTATTTATATATAAAAGTAAAGAATTTATTTATAACAGTCCACTTGAGCCTGTGAACGTTGCTGATGCAAAATATAAATATAAAGAATTATTTCGTGTTTTAACCGGAAATAGTACCTTATTTCAAAATAAACCTACAGATCCATCTTATGATATGTTTAAAGGCAACTTTATCGTTAAAAGGGCTGTTAATTTTCTCACTATAGCAGGGGGAACTTATGTGGATCATTTATTCACAGAAAGATACGCTGCAAATGGTGTTTTTCGTATATTTTTTAAGAATGAACATTTTTTACCACTATCTAAAATTACTCCAGGTTTTCTTCCACTTGTATCAGGAAACGCCGGAGAAGACAACATTATTGGACAAAATATGACATCACAAATGAAAACGATATATAAAAAGTTTTTAAGCGAAAATATAACTAATATAGAAGGTTTTGACTATGATGAATCTGTAAAAAATCATGACAATAGATGTCCACCTATGAAAATAATAGATTTTGATAATGCTAAAGGTTATGGTATTTCCTTTAATTCTTTATTTATTTTGACGAATAAAGGAAAACAGTTTGTAGGATTTTGTCTTCAATTAGTTACATTGTCAGATATATTTCATAGTGATGATAAAGAAATACACGTTGATGTTAAACTATTAATTGTCTGGAGTGCCATTAAACCGGAAATATTAGAAGATACAACATCCTCTCAAGAATTTATTGATAGAGTTATGAAACCCATTCAAGCATCACTCATTGACAGAGAACATTTATTGGTCGATTCTGTTCTTGAACAGGTCCAAGAGGTCGTTGTATCTTCTACTAAACTGAAATCCGAATTACTCACCAGTGTAAACCCCGATTTATCCACCAGTGTTTTATCTCAGGTCCAAGAGGTTGTTTTATCTTCTATAAAGTAGCTATCGATCCGTGGAATCCGCATCTACCATTTTCTTAACAAGTTGTTCGAAGCTAACCGAGGGAGTCCATCCAAGAACCGTCTTCGCCTTTGCAGGATTTCCAATCAATAGCTCGACCTCGGTAGGACGGAAGTACTTGGCGTCAATAAAAATGAGATCGCGTCCAGAAACCGTGTCATATCCCACTTCGTCAACTCCCTGCCCACGCCACCCGATCTGAAATCCACGCAAGGCAAACGCCTGTTCGATAAATTCGCGGACAGTATGCATCTCGCCCGTAGCCAAGACAAAATCGTCCGCCACCCCGTGTTGCAAAATACGCCACATTCCTTCGACGTAGTCTTGGGCATGACCCCAATCACGGAGGGAATCGATATTGCCCATAGTCAATCGATCGGCCTCTCCACGCAGAATCTTGCCCAAACCCAGGGTTATTTTTCGAGTAACGAAATTGTGTCCTCGACGTTCAGACTCGTGATTAAACAGGATCCCGTTGGATGCGAACATGCCGTATGCCTCGCGATAATTCTTGACAATCCAATACGCATAAAGCTTGGCTACGCCATAGGGCGATCGCGGATAAAAGGGTGTAGTCTCCGATTGCGGGGTTTCTTGGACCAACCCGTAGAGTTCACTCGTGGATGCCTGATAGAATCGAGCTAGTCCCAAGAGTCCATTCGAGCGAATGGCTTCCAAGAGTTTCAAGGTACCGAATGCGTCCGTATCCGCGGTATATTCGGGCATTTCGAACGAGACTTTTACGTGAGATTGTGCGGCCAAATTATAGACCTCTAGTCGGTCCATCTCGGGATGCGCCTGTTTGATATTCGCTAGACACATGAAGAGACATGTACCGTCCGTTAGGTCGCCATAATGGAGATGTAGCGCCTTGTTCGAGAAAATGTGTTCAATACGGCTTGTATTAATAAGCGACGATCGTCTAATAAGACCATGAACTATGTAGCCCTTGTCCAAGAGAAGTTCCGCCAAATAAGACCCGTCTTGACCTGTGATACCAGTTATAAACGCGACTTTTTCAGACATGGACCCAAACAATAGTTAGTAATATATCAACGACGAACCGTTTATATATTATTTTATGAAGATAGTATACACAACAGTAGTTATTGATTATAGACTACCCCCCTTCCTTACATTTTTTATTTAGCTAAATATTTTATCGAGGTTATATAAAGTAAAACTACACTATGGAAAACAAATCATCTCAGAGAAGTAGACCTAAGACAAAACAACGACCATATTCTGCAACTCAAGAACCTTCAAGGGATAAAAAGACGGCATTTGGTCCAAGATATTATTCTGTAAATGATGCAGAGGACGTTGCAGACAATAATAAAAGACTAGAAGAATCTGTAGAAAAAGCCCGAGAAATTATATACAGACGAAGAGAAGAAGCTGAAAGACGAGAAGAATCGGCTGAACGGAGAAAAAAATCCGCTAAAAGGCGCGAAAAACTTATAAGTAAAATGCCTCCTTTGCCCAAAACGTTTCATAGAGCGTATTCGGCAGATGACGCACAAGATGTTGCGAATGGTAATAAAAAACTAGAAGAATCTGTAAAAAAAGCCGACAGAATTAGACGTGAACGAATAGCGGCTGCTGAACAAAAAGAACTTGCTAAACAACAAGCCAAGGAGAAAATCATTCAAGAACATAAGAAACGTTTAAACCTTGCACTAGATCTCGCCGACGAGATTGATTTATTTTCGAATATAGATAAAAATACGTTAACACTAAGTGAACAAGAGTATCTCAAAAAGAACAAGAATGATAAAAAGACCAGTGATATCAAGAAGAAACTAGAGAGCCCCCTTTATTTACTAGAAGAACCCAACGGTGAACAGCGCCTTGTTGTTAATGATCCAGAGAAAGAAACAATGGCTTCATTTACTATCAAAAAAATCAAAGAAAACTCTTATTCATTATGTACGGCCGCAGGTGTGTGTCTGGTCGTATCTTTGGGTTTACTATTTAGAAAGAGCAGGGGTGGTAAACGAAACACTACACGTAAAGCCGGCGTAAAAAAGAATATGAACGGTACGCGTTATAGATAGACCTTTCAATTTCCGATTTATCGGTTATAATGAAACAGTTTCCAAATCACATGTGAGATGTGAAATGGTGCATAAAAAGGTGAAATATATACAAATATACAAATGTATTTGTATATATAAGGTGTTGTATGTACGCAAAGGTGCAAGATATCTATTTCGTAGAAGTCAAAGATATGTTCCGTTTGTTAATCTAGCTATATCTACAACAGGTCTACTATTTCAAACAACCATTATGTATCCACGACTCCAAGAAAACAGAGGATATATAAAGATATATAAAGACACGCATTAAGCACGTTTCAGAGATCGACGGCGTTTCATTGTTTTATTTTTTTTACCACCAACCAATCGTATTCTTCTACGGTTGGGTTTCAAATTATCCAACAATTCCTGTAGAGGAATATTAAATGCACTATTAGCTTTCAATTGATATTTTTTCGTCTTCGCTGCAGCATAACAAACGGAGTCCTGATCCGAAATTGAGATCATAGGCTTCGGCATCCAGCGTCTAAGAAATTCCGGCAACCATGGGTTATGTACAATAATTTGTGGTGTAAAAGTGAACAAGGAATGTTGTCGTATATCAGATATAACAGTATCATCTGAGATAAATACCATTTGTACCCGTTGTATTTTTCGAGTAGTTCCGTGGTGCTCCTTTAAGAGATGATCGCCTTCTGGTGTAAATAAAAGAGATTTGTAAGGAGCCGAGTGTAAAATCTGGTTATTCGCGAAAAATGTAATAGTGTCATTATTTACACATAATCTTTTTTCAACTGATTGACCTGATTCGCCATGCAGACTAACACATGTTCCAACACCTTCCCCATTTAAAAATATATGCAAAAAAGTATAATCACTCCTGAATATATTTTCATATGTCTCGACGCTATCATGTGTTCTTTGATATTGATTAAATATTTCTTGTAGTATAGGATTATCTACACTTGAATTTACAGCATCATAGTGAAAACCCGACTCATTGGTATATACTGTTGCTCTAACAACCGAATCAATATCGATTAACAAAGTTTTATTCTCTAATTGATTAGGATCGAGTAAATATAGCCGATATAAGACATATTGTAATTTATGCATCAAAGTTTCACGAGATTCACGAGATTCATCTCCGCGGTTCATGAGAACATCTATGTATAGTATTTGAATTTTATTATCAACTACCCTTCCGGTTGTAACTAAACACAGAAAATTTGATGGTCTAAATGATTCTGGATTTTCTGAAAAGAATTTTTCCCATTCAGCATCTGGAGGTTTAATTGATCCAATCAAAAACGTATTATCATCGGAGATTACAGTATATTCATCTTTCGGCAAGGGCAAGGATTTATCTTTCGAATCCGATCTCCTTCTTTTTGTGCCTACCTTTTTAGGACTAGAACCACTTCTAGAACCAGAACCACTTCTAGAACCAGAACCACTCATTACTATTATTACTATTATATAATGAGTAGATTAAAAAATATAACAAATATAAGGTTAGATTGGTGTTAAATCGTTATCCGCATAGTGTATTATTTAGATGATGCGACCACCTTCTTCTGAATCTTTATCACTTTGTTTATCACTTTGTTTTTTGGGCCACCACTACCACTCGCTGCGCTACCAGCCTGGATTCGTTCACGCTTTGTCCTGTACGCAGCATACTCGCGAGACAAGACATCGAGTTCTTGCAACCACATCTGCTCCACAGTGGTAGCGAGGAGTTGAGCTAAAGCCGCCTCTGCGTCGCCCTTCTCCTTCAAGATGTGCGCTACGTTTTCTTCGGAGACCGAGTCCATCGGCATCTTGATCAAGTACTTGAAGTCGCCGTCGATCAGGACAAACCCTCTTCTGGTCAACAGATCCGTTATCTGTTGTCCAGTCTTCTTACGCAAGTCGATGGTGCCGTCGAGCGTCTCCAAAATATACTTGGCTCGATTCGACAGCTTGACCAGTTTCTTTCGGAGTTCATCTACCAGATAGGCCTTGCGCTTACCATACATCT
>Ga0114973_10002644_pt1 | contig 12887 bp, 14 predicted proteins | sample M_140807_MF_Meta_FD_87025 | JGI IMG/M metagenome (GOLD analysis project Ga0114973, IMG submission 87025) | Freshwater microbial communities from Lake Montjoie, Canada to study carbon cycling - M_140807_MF_MetaG | ecosystem: Environmental > Aquatic > Freshwater > Lake | place: Lake Montjoie... | reverse complement strand
GACAGATAGTCTGCCTCATCAATGATGATGACCTTGCGACCACCAGAAAAAGACATTGATGATGCATAGTTTGCAATCTTGTTACGAACAACATCAATGCCTGTTTCAGATGAACCATTAATAATAAGAAAGTCACAACCAATCTCATTACACATGGCTTTAGCCACAGTAGTCTTACCAACACCTGCACCGCCGAACAACAGAAGATTAGGAATGTTCTCCTGCGTTACATACTCCTGAAACGGTTTCTTCAAACGCTCAGGAAGAATACACTCTTCAATAGTTTTAGGACGATACTTCTCCGTCCACAATAAATGTACCATTAACAATCCTCATAATATAAAATAAAAAATCAAAAAACGGAAGGTAATGGGTTATCATCAACCGCACCAAAAGACCTAGTAAATTGACCTTGATGTGAGAAGACCCACCAGAAACCGTTAACTACATTCACTCTTGCTGCAAACTCATCATATATTGCCATCGAAACACCTGGATGGCGTGGTGCAGTATCAACATTCTTGTTAGCTATCATATCAGATAACTTACCTTCAGAAGGGAACAATTCATAATCATCACCGCAGATGATGCCGCCATCAGTCTTTAATATCCTTTTACCTTCTTGGATATCATACCGAGCTTCATCATAGCGGTGCCCACCATCAACATAAACAAAATCGTAATGATTAGACCTTAACTCTGATAGAAAAGGTTTTGATTGAGCACGAATCATATTGATACGAATATCTTTATCTTTAGATTCAAACTCTTTGATTTTATTGTATGTGGATTGAAAGGCATCATCAATGATACTATCTGGATGATCCCTCATCTGTAAGTTACGAGAACCTACAAATTGTTTTGCACCCCACATATCAACCAAAGTTAATGTTGAACCTTCATGTAAATGATCCAACCAAAGTTGTGTTGAACCTGTTCCAAACCAAGTTCCTATTTCGAGAGCGTTGATTGGTCCTTTGAAAAAATCTAATGCCTTTAACATCCATTCTCTTCTGCTTACATGCATTAGACTAGACATTAGTTAATTCATTTTCAATTTGACCATCTAACTCTTCAACACGGTGCTTCAAGACACTAATGGCAGTATGGATATGCCCTGTATCATGTTCTTCAATACGAGAACTCAATACATTAATCTCTCTCATTAGAGAGTTTTTATGGTTTACCAAAGTGTCTTGAGTCATGTTAAGCCTTTTCGAATTTAGACCCTGCTTCAGTTGTGATCCAGTATTGAAGCGGAATCTTTTTGTTGGTGAAGTGTGAAATACCTTTTGATGAGATTCGAACATCATATGCACCAGGAAGAATCTTGATGATGTTTTCTGTTTTGAATATCATACGGTACTTATCATTGTTTCCATCTTTGATTTCAAGACATTCATTGTGTGCAGCATCATTCGCCGCATCAATCGTCAATACTTTGATTTTAGTACCATCAGATTCAACTGCGATGTTCGGTAGACCAAGAACAGAAGCAGAACGAAGAATCCAATCAAAGTCTTCAGCTGTCAACTCAAAAGAGATTTCAGCATCAGGCATTTGGATTTGTTTCTCTGGAGGAAGAGAAAGCATAGACGGATCACAGAACCGATAGTTAGTTTTACTACGACCTTTGTTACCAACAATCACAGCAGACTTATCTGTGAATTCAAAGGTAGGTGTTTCTTTATGAAGAGAAATAACCGACAGAAACTCATGGATGTTATACACACCAAAGTTAGTAGGAATTTCTTCATTGATGATAACCTCTGCAAGGATATTCTTACCAGAAGATACAGTCTTTAGAACTTTACCTTGCTTGAAGTAGATACCTTGATTGATGTTACCAAAGTTTTTAAGAACTGAAAGTGTTTCATTTGACAGTTTCATTTGTTGCTCCATTATTAAGTTTTTCATCAACAGAATACATTATATCATGCTCATATAGAAACATGAGGCAACACATAGCATGAGCCAAGTGGTGTCTGCCTGTTTCAAGATCGTTTTGTTCACCTTCTTTCCATGCCCATATATGTCGTTGCATGGCGTCAAAGTACCTGCGTTTTGAATCGGGTACATTCTTCCAATTATCACGCTCATATTTTTGAGCACCAATCGTTAGAACATCAACAGTAGCCTTAAGTGCAAGTGGCGGCAGCAAGCCGTATTCTAGCTTGCCGCCATCAAACTTACGACCACCCGTTGTTGCATTTTGAGAGGCCTTTACTACATCTTCAATCATAGACGGCCTGTGTATTGAGCCACAGCAGGCATGTTACCAGTAAATGCATAGGTACCAATGTGCTGAGTTCTCATCCATGGGCAGAGATAAATTTCTCCACCAATCTTGCGCCACATTTGACAGAACATATAGTCTTCAGACAGATAACGGTCTGAACCACCGCCTGTGATACTATCAGCAGAATCAATAACAGTATCAAAGTATGCATGAATGTAACGTGATCCATCAAAGTTGGCTTGACCAACATGGTCTGGCTTGTATCGAATAGTTGGAAATGCTTCAGCCATCTTTTCAAATACACCGCGTTTAATCATCATGTGACCAGTTCCAATTTCCATAACCTGAAGTGGTTCTGATACTTGAAATTGTGCAGTACCTTTTACTACGTTAAAGACATACTCACCAACCAAGTTTTCCAATTCTTTTGGATCAAGGTTAGGATGTTTACGAGCCGTTTCAGCTACATTGTTCCAGTTGATTGATTTCTTCGGGTACGGACCGCCGATGATATCTTTATCAAGTGCCATCAATGCAATGATATCTTGAGGTGAATAATGGATGTCCGAATCAATGAAAAGCATGTGTGTGTAATCTGTGCGAAGAAACTCATAAACAAGGTAGTTACGAGCTCTTGTGATAAGTGATTCGTTAAACAGGAAAGAAAACTTAGTTTCGAGTCCATAACGAGTCATGGTCGTTTGCAAATCAAGGCATGATTTGATATACAGACCGTGTGCCATACCGCCATACATTGGTGTAGCAATGAATAATTTGTTCTTCTTCAAATCATCTACGTTTACTTGAATTTCCATATTATATCCATAAAAAAAAGGAGAGATACAAATATATATCTCTCCTTACCAGTTATTTCACCTACTATTAGGCAAAAGCGCGTTCACCTTGCGAACGGATCGCGGCGATGCCAGCAGCAATCATACGCTTGGTTGGTGTGCCCAAACGGTAAAAAGCAACCTTATCACCGTGGGTGTTGATACGGCTGTTTAGGTAAATTGCATGACCTTCATTACGCAACTCATTGATGGTTGCGGAAGGATTGGCAACACCGAAGACGCTTTGCATTTTGCTAGCAGTAAGGGTGTTATAGGCCGAATCTTTCGACAGGTAAGCAAGAACTTTAGATTTGGTAGACATTACAAAATACTCCATAAAAAAGGTCTCTCATATTCCCTAACAGGGTTTTGAGGTGAGACCGAGCCCTCAAATTAGATTACATTATAACAGAATCAGATACATATGTCAAGCGTTATTCAGGCAAATAAGTTTGTTTGCCTATACTCATTAGAACGGACATTCATCAGTTTCAACAGGCGATACTGTTGCCGTGTTAGCAACATTGTGGGTACCTGCATCAATCTTGGTATACAAGTCGAAGAAACTCATTTGTGTATCCATATCAAAGCGGTTCAAGCAAAGTTTAATTGCTTTAACTTTATCACCAAAGATACCATAAGTCTCAACGATATGCACCAAACGGCGAGTAGAAATCACTTCATCGCAACCGCCATCAGCAAAGGTTTTACGAATCACTTCTGCCCATGTAACAAGTTTCTCGGCAAAATCTTTATCATCTTTATCAACTGAAACAAGTTCTTTTTCAATAATCTTGCGTTCGGTTTTCAGAGGAGGAAATTCTTGTTCCATCGTGGTACGGAAACGTTCAAGGAAGGCTTCGTTCAATACATTGGTAAACATATAACGACCGTCTTCTGAACCTTTACCTTTAGTGTTCGCAGTAGCAAACACGGTAAAACCTTCAGCAGGATTAACCAGTTCACCTTTCTTTTTCAGCATGAACGGTTTGCCCTCAAGAACCCGTTGCAGAGAAGAAAGGTTCTGAGCACCATAGTCAATCTCATCAATGCACAGAACAGCACCTTGACGAGCCGCGGTGGTCACAGGACCATCACGCCATTGCATACTACCATCAATCAGAACATAGTTGCCAAGCAGGTCAGATTCATCAGTTTCAGGCGTCATAGAAATGCAAACGAATTTGCGTTTTGCTTTGGCACAAGCCTGTTCAATGGACATGGTCTTACCGTTACCAGAATGACCAGAAATGAAAACAGGAAAGAAACGCTTTGATTCTACGATAGCAAGAACATCCGAAAAGTTACCAAACGGTACATAGTTGCGATATGCAGTTGGTACCAGATTGGTCGAATCAAGGTCTGTAACTACGCTGACGATTTTATCTTTAGATTTTTCCACAATAGCACTCATGGGAATAACATTAGTTTGCATATTACACAGAGCGTTAGGTACATGATACAGACCACGACCAACACGATTTTCTTCTTGTTTCGTAAAGAAATAAGCACTTTTCATACCTGATTCGGTACAAGCAGATTTGATTTCTGCCAATGTTGCTGTAGGTTTACCCAAAGAATTCAGAAGGTTGAAAAATTTCTGTTTCTTATCAGCGCGTTTCATAATGTAAAACTCCTATCACAATGTATATAAAGATTATAACACAAACCCGAGGCCTTGTCAAGCCCTAGGCAGCGATTCCTTGTATGAACTGGTTCACCATTGCCCGACTGACCGTTCGCTTCTTGTTTGCCGCGGTGAATGCACTTTTAATGTCACGAATTGATTGTGCATTTTGGGCAAGAGAGTCAAACGAATCTTCTTCAGTAATGCCTTTCGGTGTAGTAACGAAAAACTTATCGTAACCTTGAATGTTCAAATTGAAATAGTTTTCTTTTTTGAATTTTTTGATTGATTCATTAAGTTTATGTTCATTCAACATAAGTGGAAAACCTACTTCATCACAACCTCGTTCTTTAATGGTAGCTTTAGCATACCTAGTATCTGTCAAATAGAAAGAAAAGATTTTAGAACCAGTAACAATTTTGAACCATTCAAGAATGATAGTATGCATTCCATCTACATTTGAAAGTTTCCGTTGAAATTTAATTTTGTCATCAACAATGAAAACATTTTGAGCGTTAAATTTCATATCAGGACTGAGTCCATTTTTGTTGTAATATGTGTGAGTAAAATCTGCATCACCATCATGTACAACAACCAAATTTGTAATGTCTAAATTATTTTTGCGTTTGAATTCTTTCATTACATTTGCCAAAGCCGCAACAGCCTGTGTCATGGGAGTATTTGACAAGTTCTCAGTAACAGGATATGCGATGTAATTTCGGCGATTATATGATCTTTTCAAAATCAACATATTTTTTACTGCACTGGTAAACACAGAATTAGACATTGTTGAAGAAAGGTACTCACGCAAACGAACATCAGTAAAAGCAATGGTATCAACTTCTCTTTCAAACGAAGAAAAATCTTTTTCGTTAAACGTGAAATGTTCTTTAAGCCGTTTCTGTGCAATAACATCACTAACATAACCAGCAGTATTATTGCCAAAACCATATACAACAAAAGGAATATTCACTTTGCGGCAAAACATGGTAAGAATCAAAATCTGTTCAATTGAGTCACCGATAATGTCTTGCATTGAGCCAGACTTGTCAAGCAACAACACTAAGCCGTGAGATTTACCTTTTGGTACCATCAACATCTTGCGGAAAATGTTATCATCAAACTGATATGAAGAAAGTTTACCAACATCAATTTCACCAGTATCTGCAAGGCGCGAACGACTGAATGCTTTTGCCGCTTTACGCATTTCAAATTCTTTCACCAACAGATTGATATACCGTTCATTTGTTTTCTTGAATTCAGAATACCATTCATTCTTTTGATCTTCATTAACTTGTTCATTAAATGATTTAGTCAAAGCGCCTTGAACAATTGAATGTGGAACAAGAATGTTTTCCATGTTGGCTTTAGGAATCTTGTAATACACATACTCTTTTGATTTTTCATCAAGCAATTGTGATTCATTGCGGCGATAGTTTTCATCTGTTTGGCAAATTGGATCCAACGAAGCGCCTTGATCTTCATAGGAATTTTGCGACATTTTCTTACGATTGATTGCATTTGGCAAATCATGTTCATCATCAACATCTTCATCTTCATCTTCATCATTGCCAGCGCCGTTGCCGGCACCTTCACTTTCAACACCACGGTCTTCATCACCATCTTCATCACCATCTTCATCAGCACCATAATTTTCGTCACCATCTTCATCATCAATCATTTCAGGATCAAAAAAATGAAAATCATTTTGTTGCAATTCTTGCTGTTCATCTTTAGAGTATGCAAAAATCTCATCGGTGATTTTCACCACTTCTTCCCAAGTTTCAGCAATACGGACTTTTTCAACCAGTTTTTGTTCTTCATGGGTGAATGTAACACTCATAGTCCATTGAGACTTGCTATACAAGTTTAGACGGTCAATGAAAGGCATTTGGCTTACATCACGATTTTTGATACCAAAAAAATCACGCATCATCAGTTCGGCATAGGCATTCTTAAACGACATACGCAGACCAGGATACTTGCGCTGAATTTTTTTCTCGATACGGGCATCTTCAATGACATTCAAAAAACCCTTGTAATTAGGACTTTTCGTTTTGTCTGATGCAGCAGAATGCCAACCATCGGCAGGAGTGTATTGTGCGTGACCGACTTCATGTCCAGTCAGCAGGTCATAGATAACGCCTGACATATCTTTCCAGATTGGAAGATATAGAACACGATTGATAGGATCAAAGCTTGCGGTCTGAGCTTTAATGTGATTGATGGTAATGTTCTCAGTTGCCATCAATCGGGCAAGTTGAGATTTTGACTGAACAGTAAACGACATGAGAAGTCCCATTAATAATATGACACCATTATAACACAAACAAAGTGTTTTGTCAACCATTAAAAAACCCTTTAGAATCAAGGGCTTGGAGCGGATCACAGGAGTTAAACCTGTCTGCCTATTGGGATAGGGTGTCTCGGACTCTCCGCATTAAGGACATTATACTACAACCACAAGTCAAATGCGGCAAACTATCGACCTACTTGACCAAGGTACTTATCCTTCGTTTCTTGCCAAGTCAGGTAAATAAGGTCATCATAGAACAAAGTTTCGGTAGATACCTTGCCTTTTTTCTTGAGGAAGCCAATACGACCACGAGCGTGCTTCTCTTTCCATATCTTAGTCAATGCTTCATAACTGGTATCAAACGATTTGACTAACTGTTCCTCTCCGATATCACCGCGAAGGAACTCAAAAGAATTGTTGTAGAGTGGGCTGAAGTAGATGCCTCTTGCATGTTCGGTACGAATCAGTTGTTTTGGAATCTGCATCTTACTGTATACGAACGACAACGAACGATTCTTATGGTCACGCTTATGTGGTTGCCCACTAGATTTCTTTGCAACATACCACTCAAAGTATTTGCGGGTATGGTTAGTCTTCAACCACTCACGAATTGAGTATCGTGTATCTCTACTTGGTTCAAACGATACAGAACCTGATGAGAAGCCCATCGGATTCCAATGGTCAAGGTTATCATACTGTGATAGACCGCCGGCCTTTGTCTTACCGTATAATGATGTAGTTGTTACTCCGACTAATCTATCACCGTATTGTTTCTTCCACAATCTTTGCACTTCATCAGATAGACATAGTAGTGCAAGTAACTTACCACCAACATAGTTGTAACCAAGTGGCTGAAACGGTACGATAGTAGAACCGATTGCAGTATGATTAATCATGCCGCCTTGTGTCTTTAGTTCTCTCGGCCAACCAATTGCAGCATCTCTTGGGGTTAAATCAAGGAAGTCAGATGAGATACAGATAACACCAAGGTACTTGCCAGTCTTATTGTCTGCAACAAGAAAGTTAAGGTTGCGACCGATGTTACTGTTGTTCTTCATTGTTGAAATAAAGTTTCGTGCTGCGTTCCATCTTTCTGGCAAATCACTACGCTTAGTTCTATCTTCAACGATAGAACCATCAATGCCTTCACGAAACACTTTACTAGAATCATCGGTGTAAATCAATACAGGTTCAAGGTTCAAATAGTCATCAGCATCTTTAGGCAACCAGATGTTGTTCTTAACCTCATCAACAATAACCTGTTGTGCTGGGTTTTCTAATTGAACCTCTTCACCAAAGAGGGTGTTGTTTACGAACGTAGGATACTTATCTTTGATTTCACACCATTTCTGGTACAAAGTGTATTCACGGACATCCATTGCTGACACATAGGTAAGGTCTTTGATTGTCTGCTCACGCAGAGTATTCTCATCGACAGGTAAGAAACTGCTTTCAGGATTTGCTTCTTGCCACTTCTTCCATTGTGTTTCAACATCATCTTTCGCATCAAACATTATTCTGTAGTCTCTTCACTTTTTTAATCAACTTCAGTTGTTTCTTTCGTGCCATCTGTAGTGCTAATGGCTTTACATACTCTACCATACGAACACCATTCATATGATCCAATTCATGCATGAAACAACGAGCAGTCAATCCATCGAAGGTTGCGTTATGCAGTTTACCGTTATCATCATAAAATTGAACATCAATCGAATCTGGTCGACCAATCTTGAGAAACAAACCAGGGAAAGAAAGGCATCCTTCACTATCAATCTTAACGGTGTTGGATTGTGACACAATTTTTGGATTAATGCAGGTAATAGTCATGTCACCGTTGCCGATAACAAAGACTCTTTCAAATACACCGCATTGAGTTGCAGATAGACCTAGACCACTATACATCTTCATGGTCATTCTCAATCGTTTAACCATGTTAGACATGACAGGGTTAGGCAACCTAGTTACATCATACTCAGGTACAGCTTGTCGCAACATTGGATGATGCTCATTATACAATGGCAACGGTTCAATATTTTCTTCTTTGATAATACCTTGTTCGGTATTGATAGTTAGAATTTCACTCATTTCATTAACACCCAATCCTCTGCACAGTTTTCTGCTTCTTGTTCATTGTCGAAATACTTAACACCATTATAATCTATATCAGCTATATAAAGCAAGACCATAAACTTATGATTGCCGTTTGATTCGTAGACTTCTGCCGTTCTATTGTTATCTGTGAACTGATGTAATTGTAACATATGTCACCCAATTATTGGTTTGTCGAACAAAGATGCCTTAATTACTTCTGGATCCCATTTGGTACGGGAATCACACATAAGGACATTGATATCTAGGAGTTCCCGCAAACCCATATGCATATCAAACGGTACATTATATTCACTTCTAGCCTTCACGATGTAATCAACTAGAGCCTTCTGATATCGTTCTTGATATGCCTTCTGGCACATGTATGCCTTGTTGTCACCGATGGCAAACACTCTCCAGTTTTTCCAATTGATAGGTGATAGAGAGAATTGAAAGGCTGCACTATTGACACCAGGAAATTCTTGGTCTTGAAAGTCATCTAATGCAATCACACCGTCATCACTCATCTGTAAATTGAACATCATCAAGTCACTTAGCACAGCAGAGTGTTCGTGACACCCATCAATATGCAAAAACCTAAGTTTCTTATCATATATCATTTCAGCATACTTGAGTGTGGTTGTATCTTGTAGGTGCCATTCGATGTTGTCTGCATTACCAAACTTACGAATGTTGGCTTCAGCTGTCTGCTTTGCTTCTTCTGGAAAGATATCATACAGGTGCAGTTTGTTCTCACCTCTGAATTGAGACAATGCAATTGCACTCTTACCAAATGCAACACCAATCTCACACACATCACCTAGTGGTTTCTGTATCTCTTTCATTATGCCGTAAGTGATGATGATATCTTTTGGGTAGAACCAGCCTTCAACCTCTTTATCAATTACATTTTTATAGTGTGACAAGTATTCTTGGAAATTCATTTGACAATCCTACTAAAGTTTTTGACCTTCTCAAAACGGATCAAGTTACGGAATTTATCTTGCAGAACATCACCCTTATGGGATATAACAAACACATTTGCACCTTCAAGCATATGTAGAATCATCATCAGGTACTCTGTGCCATTGGCATCGAGACTAGAATCAAATACCTCATCTAGTATCAATAGGTTAGTATTGGCAGAATTCTTTAACTTGGCAACTGCACGCCAACTGAACAACAGAGCCAGGTCAATCTTTTGTTTCTCGCCTTCTGAGAAACTGGCATAAGTAAATTCGTCACGATGCCTTGATTTGATTGTCTCTCTGAATGATTCATCAAGATTGAAGTTCACAAAGAAATCGAACGATGCTAAATACTTGTTGACTAATTTATTAATGATTGGCAGGTACTGTTTTACAATCTTTGTTTTGATACCAGTATCTTTCAACAAACCTGAGGCAGCATCATAATATGTCTTTTCTTCTATTAGTGTTCTTAAGTCTTCTTGTTGTTTCAACAAACAATCCAACAATTCTTGTAAGTGCTGTTGTTCTTTCGCTGTGGACTCTTTATTCGAATTGAGTTCTTCCAACTGTTTCTCAACTGTCTTGATGTATTTCTGTTTCTCAATCACGGCAGTATTGTTGGTTGCAACGAGTATCTGTAACTTCTGAATCTCTTTCTGTATTTCAGATATGATGTTCAGTTTGTTTTGTTCTTCTGTAAGTTTCTTCTCTAGTTCTCTGAGACCATGTTCACACTCAGTCACCTTTAGATTATTGTTGGCAATCTCAGTCTCTTTAAACCCCAAGGCAATTTCTTGCCTACAGGTTGGACAATTATCATTCTGTTGAAAGAAACTGATATCCTTTCTATATTTGGATAGATTCGCTTCAATCTGAGATTCAATTTTTGTAATCGTTTTGAGTTTAGTTTCAACTTGAGACTTATTGATGACCAATTGTAAAGACTCTTCGATTTTACTCGTAGTCGTGGCGGTGTTGGCGTGAATCTCTTGTATCTCACCGTAAGTAAGTTGTATTGCTTCATCATATTGAATTGCTTTCTCTGCATTATTTTGATCTACTTCATCAGTATGAAGTTTCTGTAGGTCATACTTCTGTTGAGCCAAATCAATTTCATGTTTCTTTGTTGCAATAGAATCTTTGTTGATTGTCAATTTCTCTTTGATGATGTTATTCATTGCCGAGAAAATCTGTATATCTAAAAGTTCTTCGATGATGGCCCGGCGGTCAGCAGCAGACAACTGCATGAACGGTGTGAATGATGCTGAACCAAGAATGACAATCTGTGTGAATGATTTGTAGTTCAACTTCAAAATAAACTTCTCAAGGTGTTCTTGATAGTCTCTTGATGCCGCATCTTGATTCAACAATGTACCATCTTGGTAGATTTCAAACAGGTTAGGTTTGATACCACGAACGATACGGAAAGATTTATTGCCTACATTAAATTCAATCTCAACAACGCAATCTTTATTGTTGATGCTGTTCATCAACTGCGGTTTGTTTACTGAACGAAATGGTTTGCCAAACAAAACAAAACACAAGGCATCTAACACGGTAGATTTACCTGCGCCGTTTGAACCTACAACCAAAGTATTAGATGCATTATCTAATTGTATTTCAGTAAAGTGGTTACCTGTGGAAAGAAAGTTCTTCCATTTAATTTTTCGAAATATTATCATTCAGTCTCAGTAGTTAAAGCTTCGATATAGACTTCTCTCATCAGAGCTTTAAGTTTATCATTATCTACGTTAAGTGTCAAGTTATCAATATACTTACCAAGTATTGTCATTGTGTCTTCTGCCTGGTCAATCAATTCTTGGTCATTCTCAAGTGCCGTATCTGTAAAGTCTTCAACAATACTTATATCAGAAACACCTACTTTGTATAGGTTATCAATAACATTATCAAACAGGTATGGGTTCTGTTTGTTGATAACAACAACTTTGACATAGGTGTTTTTCATTGATACAAAATCACAACCTTTCCACCATTCAAAATCTTGTTTCGTATCATCATAGGTTAACTTAACAAACATATTATATGGGTTACGAACAAACTCCATCTCACGGGTAGAGGTGTCAAAGATATGAAAACCTTTTGCGTCTTGATAATCAGCCCATGTCATTTCATATGGTGTGCCAACATAAGTGATATTATCATTCGTTGATTTGTGATGAAAATGCCCTGACAAAACTACATCATACTTACTCAACGATGCCTTATCAATACCTTCATTGCATACATTGCCACGATCCATTTCAAAGCCAGCAATCTCAAAGTGGCCGAAACATATTTGTGATTTGCTGTCTTTCATCTTCTGAAAGATTTCTTGTTCATTATCATCACACAACCAAGGCACACAGTCAATAGGAATATCATCTATGGTGTATGTCTGAAAATCTTTAGTGATGATAATGTTACTGTATTCTTTCAACAGTAGTTCTGGTGAATTAACTTCAAGTGTATTCTTGTATGCAATATCATGGTTACCAACCAACGCATACATGGTAATGTTATGTTGAACCAACTTGTCAAAGAAGTATTCTTTTGATTGATACAATGAATTGAAGTTGATAAACTTTCGTCTATCGAACAAGTCACCAAGTTGAAAGACTACATTGATGTTGTTTTCAATCAGATACGGAAAGAATACTTCATCATAGAATTGTTTGAAGTGGGTATGGAAGTCTAATGAATCACCTCGGGCACCGAAGTGTGTGTCACCAAGAATACAAATTTTCATAGTTCTTTAGGTACTTCAGCATCAGCAGGTTCAATAAATTTCTCAAGACCTTTCATCTTGATTTTCTTCTTCTTCTCTCGACTCTCT
>Ga0114973_10002639_pt1 | contig 12905 bp, 11 predicted proteins | sample M_140807_MF_Meta_FD_87025 | JGI IMG/M metagenome (GOLD analysis project Ga0114973, IMG submission 87025) | Freshwater microbial communities from Lake Montjoie, Canada to study carbon cycling - M_140807_MF_MetaG | ecosystem: Environmental > Aquatic > Freshwater > Lake | place: Lake Montjoie... | reverse complement strand
TTCTTGCTCTATTTCTAGCAACTACGCGAATGGTGTTTGCGGTGTTTTGGTCTAGCACACTTCTTTCGGCAGCGACGCGTTATGCGGTTTCGAATCTTTCCTTGTTTTCGGCACTTAGTAGTTGACGGCATATTATATATTATGCAGCGTATTATTTGCCTTTACTGTTTTTTAGTTCCAAGTTCGGCAAATTATTCCGCGCCAAAACACAAGAGGGTAAAACGCAAGTATACGAATCTTTTGCTAAAATCCGTGTTTGGATTGGATTTTCAAATGGTAGCATAGAATGTGCCTGCGGATTGATGAGAGGCGCTTCCCACCGAGTTTGCTCTAAATCGCGAAACATCCATGCCGGATGTGAAACGCGGGATTCGTCCACATGGGCATCACTACTAGGAAACGATATTTGGTATCCTTGGTGTAACTGCGCATCCTTATAGGTCGCGACGCCGTGGTCTAATCTCCGACCTAATCCGCGAAATTCGCTTTCTAAATTGGTGGAATCAGACCACATATTCGCCCCCCAGCGTTGCAAGCGAATCTGCGAATCCTCTAAATATGGTAGTTGAGTACCGGGACCTGGAGCATCGAGTGCATATCGACCGGCAAACGTACTTTGCTCTAATCCTTTATATATGCGTGCGGAGTCATCATGATAGCGAGTGAATGCCATTATTTGCAATACCGGAAGATATATATTATAGGATTTACGGACTTCGCATACGAAGTGGCAGAAGGTAGTAAATCCGAAATTTTCAGGAGATGCTCCTATGTCGCATCTCCTGAAAATGACAGCAAATATATATGATTTACTACCTTCCGTCACTTCGTATGCAAAATCCTATAATAATGGTTTTTCTCGTTCTTCTTGTCTCCAGTTTTTTTTATTACTGTACAATAAATGTGCTGCATTATGTTTAAAACAAAAAACGCCATTGTAATCGATTCCGTATAACCTATAAGATACCCCATTTGAGTTGTATGTAATGTTTGTATCTGCATTAATGTTTTTGTGGATTATCATTTGGTTATTAAACAATTTCATATGAACTTCATTGATTGCTCTAGAATATACTAACGGTCCAGTCATTTTATGAATATTGTTTGGGTACCGATTTCTTTGTATGTTGTCAACTATCAAATCGATTGTGCGTTTAAGGATTGGATGCTCTTTTGAAAATATTAATGCCCACTGGACATATAGTTGCGGATTACCTTCCGCAGTTATAATTGCCGAATCCGCGTCCGTTATTAATTCTCGCAATGGCGTTTCAATAGAAGAGTCCATATCTAAATACACGCCACCATATTTATACAACACCAAATATCGCCAAAAGTCGACTTTTGCGACAATAATGTTCAATTTATTATAACAATCCGCGATAGGTCCAGGAAAATGTTCATTTACAAAGTCGTTTATATCATCGTCTTTATACAAGTGATATTCATATTCGGGGTTCATTTTTTTAATAGAATCAACTTTTTCTTTAACTAGAGGGTGCAATTGGTCTGTAAACCAAGATTGGAATATATTCTTTTCTATCATTTCAAAATAAATGTTACGTCCATTTATGTTATTTATTGATGTATTTAATTCGATTCTCCTGCATTCGACTTACGAGATTCCCTCCGCTGCGCTTATAGGATTTACGGACTTCGAAATTTTCAGGAGATGCGACATAGGAGCATCGAATGAAAATCAGAAATCTCTCCAGCGAATCCTCGAACGCCTACCATTCTCCGGCGAAACTTCCTTCGTCAGTTTATAGGATTTACGGACTTCGCATACGAAGTGGCAGAAGGTAGTAAATCCTATAACTTCGTGTCCGGCGTTCTTCGCAAATTTCGGACCCTATAAAAATAAAATTGAATGTCTTTTCAGTAAACGTAATAATCACTAAATACATAACCGCGTAATATTCATTTTCATTCGATGCTCCTATGTCGCATCTCCTAAAAATTTCGGATTTACTACCTTCTTCGAAGTCCGTAAATCCTATACTAAATATATAACCTCTCAAATATGACCAGTTCCTCTACTATTTATACTGCAGAACTATTCGAATCGGTCGACAATTCACCGATTCAATTGTCATTCGAAATATTGCCTCGAAATAATAACATAAATCCGCCTAATATGACGTCCTTTCAAAAAATTGCTTGGCGTTCGATGTTCAAGAATGAGCATCCCATAAGAATCGTCCGAGTCGACAGCAAAGAAATCGAAGAGGAATATGGCGTGGCGCATACGCTCGAATATGAATTCGGTGCGACCATCTTGTCATCGATTCGCTACAACGGCACGTCTTACCGCCCAAACTCGCACATAGATTACTGGTTTCCTGGCGCCCCTCGACCCGCGGAATTGCGGCAGGATATTATGATGTTATATATGCACGAAACCAGCAATTTAAACAATATTCTAATCGCTCCTCTCGAAGATAGTATTCCATTTATGAATTCGAATGGAGTATTTTGCAATGCGTGTGAAATTGTCATGAAACAGACGAGAGGCGGAAAATGGGAAAAATTCAATAGTCGAATAGTGACTTATGATAGGGGTGAGCATCCTCTCGCGGTCCTCGTATCCGACGTGGTTCATTCGGTGAATTTCGCGTCGGTATTCCAGGAAATACCGGTGCTCGAAATCCTATAACTCCTTGTTCGAAGGAGTTAAACAATAAACCCAGCAAAAAATAATATAAACCTCTCAATTTGCCAAATACATAACCATTTAATGTCGGTCGAATTCAACATATTTCCGCCTGGTGCAGTTCCCAGATTATGTCTAAATATGATAGTAAAAAATGAGAGCAAAATCATTCGCCGTCTACTGGAATCAGTCGCGCCCATAATCGACGCATATTGTATTTGCGATACAGGTAGTACCGACGACACAATAACCATAATCGAAGACTTTTTCATGAGCAAGGGTATACCCGGCAAAATCCCGCGCGAAACATTTCTTAACTTCGCGCACAACCGCTCATTTGCACTAAAGCAGTGTGAATCGATGCCGGTCGATTATATCTTGCTGCTCGATGCGGATATGATTTTCCAGTTGGGCACCGGTGTAACAGCGGTCGAATTCAAGCGCGGACTAACCCACGACGCGTATCATATGTTCCAGGGAACGGACACTTTTTATTACAAGAATGCGCGTCTGGTGAAAAATCGTATTGGTGCTAGTTACTGGGGTGTGACGCACGAGTATTTGAAGACACCGCAGGGATGTGCTTATGGACTGATAGAGAAATCCCGCGCGTTTATCAATGATATTGGCGACGGTGGGAGCAAAGCAGATAAATTCGAGCGCGATATCCGACTCCTGTTGAAAGGGTTAGAGGACAATCCGAATAATGACCGCTACACTTTTTACCTGGCGAACAGTTACCGCGACCATGGCGACCACGATTTAGCAATCGAGTATTACAAGAAGCGGATTGAAATCGGCGGGTGGCAAGAGGAGGTATGGCATAGTCACTACAGTATCGGCAAATGTTACAAGGCGAAAGGGGATATGGTGAGCGCGGTCCATTGGTGGATGGAGGCGTACCAGTATTTCCCGAAACGCGTGGAAAACCTGTACGAAATCATAACACATTATCGGCAAATCGGGAAGAATCAAATCGCATATATGTACTACATCATGGCACTAAAACAGACGCTTCTGAACCCGAACCCCGATTATTTGTTTTTGCAGCGCGATATATACGATTACAAATTGGATTACGAGTTTTCCATTATCGGATATTATTGCAATATTGATAATTACGATATGACGCGTATTTGCACGAAAGTGTTAAACTGCAAAAATACGGAATGGAATATTGTGCGGAATGTGATGAGCAATTACAAGTTTTATTCGAAGAAACTCGCCGATTACTCTGTCGAATTCCCGGAAGAGTTGAGAGGTGTATTGCTAAATGTGGGTAAGGATTTAGTTGCTGGTGAACCCGACGGTTCGTTTTTCGTAGGGAGCACGCCGTCTTTGGCGATAGTTGGCGACGAACTGGTGGTCAATGTCCGGTACGTGAATTACCGGATTAATGACCGAGGTGGATACGAGAACCAAGAACATATTGCAACGAAAAATGTGATTGCTCGGTTTAATTTGGATACTTATGAGAGGATATCGGAGGATTTCATGTGGTATGACGCCGAAGTCGATAATTTGTATGTGGGGTTGGAGGATGTGCGTGTGTTTTATTCTGGACGGCAAAATAAGTTGCTGTATAATGCGAATCGGGGGTTGGGGTCGCATAATATTAAGGTGGAGCATGGAGAAGCATTTATGCGACACGAAGCATTTATGCGACACGAAGCATTTATGCGACACGAAGTGCTTGCACGACACGAAAACCCATCTTCCGGTTTAGTGACAATGGAGGGACAGAAGGATGTAGAGAAGAACTGGGTGATGTTCGAGGACGCTGCAGGAAATTTGAAAATCGTATATAACTGGAACGATTTAGTGATTGGCGATTGTACTCCATTCTCCGGCGAATCATCCAATTCCAGTGCGTATTCTTCGCTCCGGAATTGTCAAAATTTGGATGGCGGATACACATTCAAGAAAACGCACACGATAAAAACGCCAGCGATATTCAAGTATTTCCGCGGGTCGACGAATGGTATCCTAATTGGCGACGAAATATGGTTTATTTGCCACGTGGTTTCTTACGAGGAACGCAGGTATTATTACCATTCGATTTTCACGCTTGATGCTACGACGTACGAGGTGCGTAGGTTTACTCCTCTGTTAACATTTGAAGGTTATAAGGTGGAATATACTTTGGGATTCGTTTATCGAGAGGATGAAAACGAACTCGTTAAATCAGCAAATGAATCGGGTGGTACTAGATTTATTGTTGAGTCGGAATCGGACGGCACATTCTGGATTGGATATAGTAAAATGGATAACTCGACGCATTATATGGCAATACGGAAATCCGTGGTTGAAGGATTGATGTAATAATTCATATAGACCATATGTGTCTATATGAACAAATATTTTGCTGTGTTTTGCGAAGAACGCCGGACACGAAGTGGACAATTCCGGAGCGAAGAATATACTTATCTTGTCGGTCTTACCTTACCAGTCGTTAACCCATCCATCACCCACCTCTGCGCCTACATCTTCCACCACATCAGGTACTGTTTCAATCGCATCCCAAAGTGCATTTATCTCATACGCCAACTTTGCTTCCTTGCCGGTCCATCCCGATAAAATCGCCCCGCGATAAAGAATATCCGGCAAAACAGTGTTGTCGTATCCCGCAACCTGAACAGAGAACACATTTACCTTTGCATTTACCTTCTCGCGGTAAATCTGCACTAGTTTTAAAACATCGACATATGTTCCCAGCGCGGCGCCCATCTGTTTCAACTTATTCGCGTTTTGCGTATTCACATACAACTGACCGGTGCCTGCCTGCATGTCTGAATAAATGAACACAGTGTCCAGGTGTTTATTGAGGCTTATTGCCTGCTCCCAGAACAACCAGACACCTGTCTCAGTACCCCCGCCGATGGTATTACCAATCGTATTCACCTTTTCCAACTGCTCCAGAATAGGTTCCTTCGTGACCACATACTCCTCTAATTTGTCGCCGAAAATCCACACGCTGCCACCTTCGGTGGCGCGATACGCAGTCAAAATAGCAGACAAATTCGCGATTTCAAACACCCGAACAGTGCCGTACTCTGACACTATGCCACCGCGAGATGACCCCGAATTATCTGACAGACAGTCGACGCGTCCATTCATCGGGGGAATACACTCTACGCTTTCCAAAACACAGCGGTTTAGCGCGTCCAAAAATACCGCCACAAATCGACTCGGTTCGGGTTCTGGTTCTTTCTTATCGGTGGTTTTAGAAGTTTTCGCTTTGGTCGCATCCGCGGTTTTCAACATCTTGTAGGCACTGAAATACCGGAACGGGAATTGTTTGCCGCCTTTCACGCCAGCGACCAACCTCTCAGCAAGTTCCTGAATCTCGGCAAATGCTTCATCGGCATCCTGTCGTTTCTCGTATTCCTCTGCGATATTTCGCAAATTACGTAGAAGTGCCATATGAGGAAGACGAATATGGGCATTAATTTCTTGCCATGTTTTCTTGGCAGACCGCAACCTCTCCCACGTCTGCTCGTCGTCCGCCACCTCGACCTTACCATTCTTCACCAACTGGTTGATTACATCGGTGGGTTTAGGGTGAGTGATGCGCACCAGGTCGACCAGATTCGCCAAATTGGCGCGTTTCGACTTCTTGGCATCGGGTTCATTTGGTTCATCTGACTCTTGTTCCAAAGGTTCGGGTACTTGTTCATTGTTTCCATCGTGAGTCTTGGCATTCGCCACCTTACCCCCGGTTTTCGACCCATGTAAATACTTTGCTGCATGGTACGCGGTCATCTTGTGCAATTTGTCGGCGATTGCGCGCTTCCAAATAGTGGGGATGGGTTTGCCCGCCTCTTTCAGCAATTTGTATTGCGTTGTCCAGTCGGTGGGAAGACATCCGACCTGCTCTATCGAGGTTTTCAGAACTTTTGGGTTCTTCTTGTTGAACTCGACGCGACTAGGATGATGAATTGCCTTGGTCAGCAAATAATTGCTATTCAGGCGCATGAAGTACTCATTGCGGAGTTTGGCAACAAATTTGACCGACGCCTCGAAATCGGATTCGAGCGCATTGTTGACAATTTGCTCGAAATAATCTGTGGGTGATTCCTCGTAGAACTGGGGGAACAAGAAATGGTCGATGAACCCCTTTACCTTGTCTGCTTTTCCTAGTTTTCGGCGATAATACTGCGACTCTCCGCAAATCATTGAGGTAGTAACAACCTTTAGCGAATCGAGAGGGGAAAGTTTGTAACTCTTGCCTCCCATGAAATTAGTAGTTTCTTTGTCTTCGGTTGCCATTTCTGTAGTCATTCTGGGGTAGTTATAATATTTAATCGATTCGTGTTTAAGTCGTTTTTGTAATATATATTACAATAAAAAAACAATAACCCGGTCCACTAGCATAATTATTTATCCGTTCTTGCAACAAACAAGAATGGATAAACGCGTTTCCTTGTTTATCATCTATAATCCATTTTACACCTTTTCTCATTCAAAACGCCCCCTTCGGGGGCAGTTATGAGTGAGGAATGTGCCGCCAATTGCGCATCTTTGATGCGAAATGGTGTAAATAATTTGAAGTAAGACAACGCTCCGCGTTATTCTAGTGTTTCGCTTAAGAAAATAAGAATAAGATTTTTAACGCTGTCTTTTTTGCAAAGAATAATTGTACGACTTTTTGGGTTCGAATATATTTTGAAGTAAGTCGTACATCCGCTTTTGCTATAGGTGAAGAATAGTCCAATTCGGATTTGTTTTATATTGAAGTATCCGAACGTAAAACGCCATTCTATCATTGCTGGGGAGCAATAATAGTCAAATTGACCGCATTCACCATTACAATAATTTTGTCGTATATTTGAAGTAAGTCTTTGCACTGCTTTGCGCTACAATATTTTACACCATTTCGCATCAAAGATGCGCAATTGGCGGCACATTCCTCACTCATAACTACCCTGAAGGGGGCGTTTTGAATGAGAAAAGGTGTAATAAAAGGACAGCAAGAATATTTGCATCGACTGGATGCGCGAAGAATTTGCTGTACGACTCGTGTTTGGGTTGTTGAAACGGTTAAGTCTCAGTTAAATATTGAAGTAAGTCGTACATCCGCATTCGCTGGGGTTCGCATTCGCTGGGGTTCGCATTCGCTAGAGGAAGAATTAGTTGGTTTGCTAGGTTGGGTTTTCACCCGGTTTAATATGAAGTAAGCAAACCATCCGCTTTCCTCTCCCCACAATACTATAATATATTTTCTTTAAGTAGTTTATTGGCACAAAATCAATATGCACAATTTCGAACGGTCAAAGAAAGGCGATATACTGCAGAATACTACTAAATTGTACCGATATTCGAAAGCACGTGAACTTGTGATGAGGATAGATGTTGGAATGGTTTCAACGAGAGGAGTTCAAACTGTAGGTGATAGATTGCAAGAAATTGGTGGACCGGCGTCCAACAAAACACGGATTCACCTCTCTCTCTACAAATTATATTCAAGAGACAGCGATTGTACAATTGGTAAATACCATGAAAAAGAGGATGAAGGGAGAGGAGGCACCGGTTGTCAATATGTCGGGTTTTTCAATGGTGATTCGCCCCTAAATTTCGCCGATACAGACGTTCAGAAATTCCAAACGCCGCATTTTTTTCAAATGGACGCAAACCATCTTGCTAAATCGGTTTATTATAAAGCGAAAACCGACAACGGTTCATTCCGCCTAAAACCCGGTCAACTAAGCATCATTGACCCCGCTCACGACATATCATTTATGTACGATGAAACCGGGCGTCAAATACCACCCGAAGAGTTTCACAATTATTCCGCACATTTAACAAAGAATAGTTTAGACCAACCCGAGAAATTAATAGTCGGAAACGGATATGTATGGGGAATCGAGTTTTCGCCAGAAAGAGGTACATTGGCGTCCCTAAATACGCGCGTCAATATACAGGAAAATTTAGCGCCTCTCGAACATTTAATGCAACTAATGGACGTTGATAAACCTATTCTGACACAAACGGAAGTGGAAATCGACGCGGTCATTGTTAAAAAATTCCCTAAATTTAAAGACAAATTAAAACAATTCAAGGTAGAATCCAATCCGTATTACACAAGGTTGATAGAAGAATTAAAGGTGAAAAACATCTCGGAAATGATATGGGAAGTGTTAAGAAAAGTTAACACCTCTCTATATTATGCAGAACGACTCGTGACGTCGTATTCATCTGAACCCGAGCATCTCGTTGCAGAGTATATTAAATACGCAAAACACCGCACAAATCATACTCGCAAAACAAAATCCGCCGAGCAACACAAAACTCCAAGCAGAAGTACAAGAACAAAACCTAAAACGATAACACCAAATTCGACTTACGAGATTCCCTCCGCTGCGCTAAAGAAATCTCGTAAGTCGAATCCTTGAACGCCTACCACTTCGTTTACGGCGTTCTACGTAAACTCGAACAACCTCTCGTTAAAACCCACCGACTTTGGCGTTTTTACACGGACCATAAGATTTCCGGTGCCACTCAGTAATTCCGTGCTCTTTTATTCCTCTCATATGCTCTGCCGTTCCATACCCCTTATTATTCGCGATTCCGTATTTCTCATTTAAATCCGGATGCTCGGCACACATCTCAGCAATATAATCATCTCTTTCCACTTTCGCTAAAATCGACGCGGCAGCAATACAGGTATATAGATTGTCGCCGCCTTCTATCGTATGACTCTCGACTTCCTCTAAAGATTCGGTTACGGGATTCAAAACGGTAAACGGTGGGAAATCGTTACCATCGATTAAGAGGCGAACTTTTTCACCAGGGTGCCTCTCGACTAAATCGCGGCAACACTCACGCATTGTTCTCAAAACGGCCTGTCTAATATTGATTTCGTCGATAAGGTCCGCCTCGGCATATCGGACTGTCCACGCTACAGCATTGGATTTGATATATTCTGCAACCTCTCGTATTTTCTTTTGAGAGGAGAATCGTTTGCTGTCTTTCATCCAATCATGTCTGAACTCCTGCGAACAATGCTTTCCGGCGAATCCTCGAACGCCTACCACTTCGTGTCCGGCGTTATTCGTATTTTCATTCGATGCTCCTGCGTCGCATCTCCTGAAAATTTCGGATTTACTACCTTCTTCGAAGTCCGTAAATCCTATAGAATCAATCACTTTAGGGAGAATTGTTGCTGCGACGTAGAGACGACCGAAAAGCGGTCCTCGTCCCGCTTCGTCTACTCCGATTTCCAAATTCACATCCTCTCGAAAACATGTGTTTAGAGGTTGGGCAATTCCGGAGCGAAGAATAAGCGTAGGAATTGGATGATTATCCGGAGAATGTGTTTTATTTGCTTGTTTTGTTTTCATGGTTTCCATTTTATTATTATCATGACAATCTGTTTATATTGTGCGAAGAACTCTGGATGCGAAGCAGTAAGAGTGTATAGGATTTACGGACTTCGCATACGAAGTGGCAGAAGGTAGTAAATCCTATAGAATCATCCAATTCCGAGTGCTTATTCTTCGCTCAGGAATTGACCATTCTTCGCTCCGGAATTGTCCACTTCGTGTCCGGCGTTCTTCGCAAAAAAGGTGATGTTTAATATATATAATGTCTACCACGGCAACGAATGTCCCTAATTTAAAACCTGTTCCTATTACCACCACTACGACACCCGCGCCGACTACCACAACACCAGCACCGACTACCACAACACCAGCACCGACTACCACAACACCAGCACCGACTACCAAAACACCCGCGCCGACTACCAAAACACCCGCGCCGACTACCAAAACACCCGCGCCTACTACCAAAACACCCGCACCGACTACCACAACACCAGCACCGACTACCACAACACCAGCACCAACTACTACAGAACAAAATTCACCTATTCTAACCCCAATAGACGGTTCATTTTTTGAAGATGTACATGATGTTGCACAGCAAATTGCACAACAACCATTTACTACAATTAATGATTCACGGTCATACAATTACGTTTTTAGCAAAACAATAAACGGTATTGTTGATAACCCAATATCAAATTATTATAGTTTTAGACCTAAATTTTAATGACTTTTATTCTTGACCCCAACATGAAAAATATAACTTTGAATATATAGAATTGTCTTGTAATGAGTAGTATAATTGATAAATCATCACCATTAATATTATTCTTGGGATTGCTAGGGGTTTTATCATTCTCCGTTGCTTTCAAAAACGTTAATTTGAGTGAGTCACTTTATACATTGACTGACGAACAAGAAAAACAACTAAAAAAAGACATAGAAACTATTACGCAAAAATTAAATGAAAAAGCGTCGTCAACCACAACGCCACCTCCCAAAACAACCACAACGCCATCAAAGGAAAAGACATTAGACGATACAGAGAATTGGTTAAAATTTTGGAATGGTGTGGCAAACTCTAGTAATCCTAATGCTGTATTTAACTCGAGTAATTACATCTCCAAAACATCGATTATTCCACCGGTTTGTCCTCAATGTGTAATCGGCGGAGGAGTTTGCACTAGTTGTGGAGGCAATGGTGGCGCTGGAACAACCTCTCAATATAAGAACCGATTTTCCGATTTTTTAGCATCGTATGGTTCCGGATATAGAGGAAACGGTAACTGGGCAGGTTACGGTGGACGCGGACCGACTTTCGGTCAAGTAGTAGATAATGCGGGTTCAGGTGTCGTCGATGTGACAAAAACCGCACTAAATAATGCAACCGGACTCGCTGCCGGCGCAGGTTTAGGCGCAATTGGTTTAGCAGCAGGTGCTGGGTCAGAAGCAGTTGGATTGGCGAGAGATGCCGGTTCCGGAGCAGTCGGATTATTAAAAGACGCAGGGTCAGGAGCAAAAGATTTGCTAGAAGATGCCGGTTCGGGGGCAGCAGCATTACTAAAGTCAAACCCACTGCAGATAAATGGACAACCAAATGCAACCAACGCCAATTCTAACACCAATACCAATACCAACACCAACAACTCGGTAGGTCAACCAAACAACCCATACCAAACCGGTTATTATTCTCAAGGAACCTACAATTTGCCGAACAATCCTCTCGGCATTCAAGGAATCGACCCCTATTCTTATAACGGCGCATTAGTGTCAAAAGGCAGCAATTATATTCCCGTCACCGACGATTTTAGTCAATTCCGTAAGTAAAAATTGAATAGTATATTTGCCGAGTATTATATTGAAACAACCTCTCAATATAATCTATTTTAAACCATTTATTCTAGAGTTCTTCCAATTCTCCTGAGAAACTTCCAATTCCGATTGCTTATTCTTCGCTCCGGAATTGACCAAAAATGACAACACCAATTACATTCTTTTATAATAACGAAGTGCAGTGGATTCTCGCATTATTTATAACTAAACCAGACTTATATAAAGACCATCATACTGTAATAGACCGCCAGGGATATTTCTTCGACAAATTCCGTAAATTCGCGGCAGATTATCACCATTTCACGGAGGATGAAGGTGTCTATTTTGGGTCGACGCGTAAAGAGGCAGCAGGCGAAGCAAATATTTGCGGCGGGGCAGGAAAATCGACTGCGGCATCCTCTCGATATTTTAAGAACAGGTATCGCGCTGTCGAAGAATCCCGTGAACAGCGAATCGACCGTTTTGCAAAAAGATATGGCGTATCCTTTGAACCAGGCGAAGACGCGAGACTGTTTATAGGTGTTACTGAAATATGGAATAAACTCGAACATGGACTCGATATTCTTGCTGCATCAAAGTGGGGCGATGTGGGCGAGAGGTCATATGACGACGCGTCGTTTGAAGCGCCTATACCTGCTAAATTGGAGAGGACACTGGTTCCTTTTGCGATTCGGAATCGTGCACTGCAAAAACATCGGAATATGACTGTGGGTCCTACGGGTGGTTCATCCCATAGCAAAATAGACGTAGACAGAGAGGAGATGGAATACATTGCAAGTAAATCGGTTGCGGTAAAAGAAGAAAACCAAGACGTAGTGGTGAGTAATGTGGTGTTTGTTCCTCCGGAATTCGAAGATGAATGGTGAAGGACCCCCCGAAGGGGGGTCCGACATGAAAGCGCAATTCGTATTTGCGGACCCCTACGGGGTGCGACATAATCCTCTCATTCTCCGGCGATTTTCATTCGATGCTCCTATGTCGCATCTCCTGAAAATTTCGGATTTGCGTAGAACGCCGGACACGAAGTGGTAGGCGTTCGAGGATTCGCTGGAGAGATTTCTGCAGCGCAGCGGAGGGAATCTCGTAAGTCGAAT
>Ga0114973_10002638_pt1 | contig 12911 bp, 6 predicted proteins | sample M_140807_MF_Meta_FD_87025 | JGI IMG/M metagenome (GOLD analysis project Ga0114973, IMG submission 87025) | Freshwater microbial communities from Lake Montjoie, Canada to study carbon cycling - M_140807_MF_MetaG | ecosystem: Environmental > Aquatic > Freshwater > Lake | place: Lake Montjoie... | reverse complement strand
CAACCAAACATCACTACTGCTGAGCTGGCTACTGCTTACGACATTACACCTTTTGTAATCTCGCTAACTGCTCAGTCAACTGGTAATACTGTTCCTACCCCTACTTTGGATTCTTTGTTTGAGGGTAACATTGCTGGTACTGTAAACGCTTCGTTTACTATGGACCTTTACCGCGATGACGCTTCTTACACTGATTCAAACACCAGCGTTTCTGCTACTGACTTTGCTTGGACTAAACTTCCACGCGCTCAAAAAGGTTACATTATTGTTAGCCGTTATGGTGGTACTGGTACTAATCAGATTCCTCAGACTGGTAATATTGTTGAACTTTGGCCTGTTGTTGTAACTGCTCGCACTGCGGGAGCTGTTACTTCTAACACTGTTCAGACATTCACAATTACTGCTGCTGTTCCTTTTGAGCCTGCTGAAGCTGCATCTGTAAACTCTACAAGCGCTACTCCTTCTGCTCCATTGAACCTTGTTGGTGCTAAGTTAACAAACGTTGCATCTTCTACGGTTCCTTCGATTGGTCTTGACTGGGATGTTCCGACTTACACTGGTACTCTTGCTAATGGTTCAACCGAAGCATTGTCGCCTTACGTAATTCAGGTTTCAACAACTGCAACTGGTACATTCACTACTATTACTCAGTTGACTGCAACCTCGATTAACTCATCTACCGCTTCGGTTTTCGTAACTGCAAGTTTCCAGGCACTTAATACCGCGCCAACTGTTCCTGTTACTAGTGCTGGTATTGCTTACGACACCAGCCAAGGTGCTGCTAAGACGCTGTACTTCCGTGTTGCTGCACGTAATGCTAACGGTATTGGTACTTACAGTAACGTTGTTTCGGTTGCTAACGTAGCGAACAACGCTTAACCTAGCCTTGTATAGGGGAGGTGCTTTGCCTCTCTCGGCATCTCCCCTATACTTGCTTTATGTCAGCCCCGACCCCGCCTGATAGGCGGAAACTCAAAAAGACCAAACAGAGGAAATATAACATGGCTCGCAAAATTGCTACTCTTGAAGATCTATTAAACAAGCCTGCTCGTACCAAGGAACTGGTTATTAATGTCCCTACCGGTAAGTCTGGCTCGACTGATTTTGTTGTTACCCTTAAGGCTATTGGCTCTAAGGCTTATGATGATTTGCTTGCAGCTCATCCGCCAACAAATGAACAGCGCAAAGATGGTCAGACTTACAATGCTGATACTTTTGCTCCTTCACTAATTTCTGCCTGCTCAGTAACCCCAGCGTTGTCTGAGGAACAAGCATCACAGATTTGGCTGTCGAATGAATGGTCTCGTGGCGAACTTACTCAGCTTTTCTTGGGCTGTGTGGAAGTCAATTCTAAGGGGCTAGACGTCCCTTTCACAGACGCCGACTGAGGTACGACCCTACCTTCTACATGGAGTTGCAGTGGTGCTCTGACCACGGCTTACCTCACTCGGCTTTACTTGAATGGAGCGAGGAAGACCGCTCTAAACTTGCGGCTTTCTTGCTTGAAAGTAATGGTCGTTGTCAGATGTGTGGTACTGCTGATTGGGAATGGGAAGAGGACCGCAACGCTTATGAGCCTATGGCCAAGCAATGCTGGGGTTGTTACATAAAGGATCGTGCAACAGACGAGAATGACCGTTTACCTGGTAGTACAATGACATTAGTGCCTTTTAAAGAGGCGGAAAAGTTAAGGTCTAAGGCGAATAAGTTGCCTACACGAAAGGGTTAGACGTGTATAACGAAGACGTCTCTATTGACTTTAGTGCCAATGTTGCGCCTTTTTCTGCCTCGTTATCCCAAGCTATTAAGCAAATGGAGTCTTTTGGGGCTTCTGCTGATACTGGCGTCGCTAAGATTGCTAAGTTAGATGGCGCTGCTTTAAAGGTTGTTAAAACTTTTGGTAAGTTTGTTGATCTTAATAAAACTTCTACGGCTGCTGCTGCGGCTTATCAGCAAAAACTAGAGGGTCTTGCTACCTCTACTGCTTTGAATCAAAAGCAATTTAAGGGCTTATCTGATGTTGCCCTAAAGTTTGGTAGAGAATTTCCTATTGGTCTGGATAAATCTATTGATTTAGTTAAAACTCTTCAAACTTCTGGTGTGGCTACTACCAAGTCAATTAAAGAGCTTGGTAGTCAGTTTGTTAAAATTCAGGCTGCTACTGGTGAGTGGGGCGGTCAGTTTGTCGCCGACATGCTTTCCGTTAACCGGTCTTTTGGCAGTTCTATGAGTTCTGTTGGTAAGTTTGGCGACTCTCTTGTTTCTGTGTCTAATAAGTTTGGCGCTTCAGCTAGTTCTGTAATTGGCTTTACCAAGTCTTTGGCTCCTTTTGCTTCGGCTATGGGTATTAACCAAACATCTACTATGGGGCTTTCAACTGCTTTCTCGCGTCTTGGCGAAGATGGTACGCGTTCTGCTAACGCATTAAACAAGGTTATGTCTGACCTTACTAAGTCTGTTAAGTCTGGTTCCCCTGAGGTGCGCCAATACGCTTCTGTAATGAATATGACTACTGAGTCTTTGACTGACTTGGTTAATGTTGATCCTGCTGAGGCTGTAATTAAGTTTACTGAGGCTATTGCAAAGCAAGGCCCTAATGCTATGAATACTCTTAACAAACTTGGTTTTGATGGTATTCAAACGTTTAAGTCTTTGCAGGCTCTTGGTAAGTCTACTGATTTGCGCGACATTCTTAAAACTTCTCGCGAGGCTTACGGTAGTGGGTCAGCCCAAGAGGGCGCCAAGGTTGCTTTGGGTGGCGTTAATAATGAAATGAATCGTATGGGCGAGAGTATGCAGCAAACCATTGCTGTTGCTGGTACGCCTTTCTTGGAGTTAATTGAAAAAATTATGCACGCCATGAATGGTGTTGCTGAGGCAGTCAATAGGGTTACTACTTTTATTGCTAACGCCGCTAAAGCTATTGCTCCTTTGTTAGTTGCTGTTAATGTTATGAAGGCCGCCTTTCAAGCTATGGCTGCTATTCAGTTTGCTCGTTTTCTTGGTAATGCTATAAAAAATAACACTAATATTGGTGCGTCTTATGCTCTTGGTAGGGAAGCCGCGCAGACTGGACAGACTTTAGGGCCTGCAGGCAACTTTGCTTCTCGTATGGGTGAGCGCGTTCAAAATAACCTTTCTGGAATTCAAGGCAGGACGCTTGGCGAAAATATTCGTGCTGGTGGTCAGTTTGTAAAAGGCGCTGTCGGCTACGGTCTTGCTGGTTACATGAACATGACTTCTAATTTCCTGCGCAGTGATCCTTCAGAGGCCGCTAGGTCTCAGGCTGCGACTCGTAACTTTAGTGAAAACTTTAAGGCTCTTAAGCGTGGCGAAATTACCATGGACTCGGCCACTCGTAAGGGTGTTGACCAAGCCAATGCTGCTAACGCTAAGGCTGGATTACCACCCGTTCAAGTTGGTCAAAATAAAGACGGACCTGTGGGAAACATGAAAGCCATGTCTGAAGCTTTTAAGCAATTTGGTAAAGATTTGAAAACTGCTGGGTCAGCCGCAACAGCAACTGCAGGCGTTCAAGCAACTGCTGGCGGTGAGGTAGCAGCGGCATTTAAAGGCTTGGCTATTATGACTGGCAAGGCTACAATTGAAATTTTTAAACTTGGCGCTTCTGCTTTAGCATCTGCAGTTGGCATGGCACTTAAACAAATTGGAATGATGGCTCTTGTCAGCGGCATTATTGCTGCTTTTACAAGCATCAAAGGTGGTATTGATAAGTCTAATAAAATTTATAAAGAAGCGATGAGTGCTGATCTTGGGTCTTCTTATAATGATTTTGCTCAAAAGGCAGGATTGGCAACTGTAAGTATTAACAATCTTGCTTCTGCTGCCCGTGATGCGGCAAGAGCTTTAATAATGAACAACAAAAATCTTAAAGATGCTAATGATTTGACGGATAAAGAAATTATTGCTTCTAAAAATCCTAACTACAAGTCTGCTAAAGACTTTGGTAAAGACAGAACTGTTGAAGATTTAACTAATGCTGTGTTAAACCTTCAAGGTAACTCCCCAGATGCTGAGGCTAGAGCGCAGCTTCTTATGGATATTAGCAATCAGTATGGCGGTGGAACAGCTAGACAAGTTGCTAGTAATTTATCTGGTATAAACAAAGCTGGAACTTCCGAGGAGAAAGCAACTCAAGAGGATGTTTATTCTGCTGGTCTTGAGGATTACACTCGAAATAAAGATAACCGCTGGTGGGGCGGTAGAACAGAAAATGATAACAGCAAGGCTTCTTTGATTAGCGTTAGGTCTAATCTTGCGCAAAATGTTGAAAATATTGCTGGTATTTATGGTCAAAAAGCAGGTAATGTTGCGAGTATTGTTGAGTCGCAAAAACTAATTAATGCTGCTTTGGATTCTGGTAGCGAAGAACAGTTTAATGCCGCGCGCGATTCTATTAATGAACAACTTGGTGTTAAGTTAGATGGTAGTTTTCTAGATTTTGCAAACTACAAATATACTACGAATGGGGATTTTCTTCCGTTACTTTTGCGTCAAGGATCTAACGCTGGAACCCAAGAGGAGCGAGATTTAGAAAATTCTAATAGAAAAAGTGTTTTGGATGGCATTAAAGGCGTTAATCTTAATAACACTAATTACTCAGAACTTTATAACGAAGACGATAAACCTCAAAATGTTCAAAACATGGAAAAAGCTGATGCAGTTTTTAAAAAGGTAAATAAGTCTGCTACTGGTCTTACTAGCACTATTTTTGAGGCAACTCAGATTTCTAGGGATAATAAAGCTAATCTTGGCGATATTTCTGAAGGCGGCAAGAGGGATGATATTTATCAAAAATTATCTACTACTCAAAGAGCATCTGTAGATTTAGCTAATAAACCTAATGATCCTGTTGCTTTGAACACTAAAGCTTTGCAGACTTTTACTGAAGCTTTGAAGCAAAATGGTGGAGACATTACTGCTGCAATGAATCAGTTGGCTACAGCAAGTACCGGTGCGGCTTCTAGTTCAACTGAAAAAAATATTGCTCTTGCCGCTTACACTAAAGCCCAGCAACAGCAACAAATTGCTAATGCTGGCTTAAGCTTTACTACTCGTTCAATGCGCGACATTAAAGTTGGTCAAGAAGCAGGTAGCATAGCGCCTACCGATGCAGAAGATCGGCAAATTTATGATGAAAAAATTAATGCCATGCAGCAAGCACAATCTCAGCAACTTGCTATGGTTAAACAATTTGTTGAAGCACGCAAAAATCTTGATATTCAATTAAAAAATCAACAGGAAGATTATCAAAAAACTGTTTTGCGATCTAATCGCGATTTTAATGTGCAGTTACAAAACCAAGATTTTGATTACCAAAAACAAGTTCGTAGAAATAATGAGGACTTTAGGCTTCAGCGTAAACGCCAGTCTGAGGACTTTGCCAAGTCAGTGTATAGCCCGTTCCAGCGTGTCGCTGCGGTTCGAACAACTGATGCCTCTAGTCTTGTTGGCAACCTTAGTAATCAAAACAAAATTATTAAAGAGCAGATGCAAAACCTTACTAAGTTGAAAAAACTTGGTCTTACTCAGCAATCTATTGATACTTTAGATTTGATGAATCCTGCTAATGCTCAGGAAGTTGCTCGTCTTCTTAGGGATATGTCCTCTAATAAGGGCTTGCTTGATGCTACTAATGCTGAGGTTAAGACTCGTAATGATCTTAGTTCCAAGTATGTTAACAGCACTATGAATCAGGCTTCTAACCGCTCTACTGCTGATTTTAGCAAGAATATGAAGCGTGGAGAGGAAGATTACACTAAGGCTGTTGAGCGGGCTGTTAAGGCTCATAGAGTTGCTTTGAGTGACATGGCTGCTGATTTAAAGACTACTCGTCTTCGTGCTTTTAAAGAATTGGCACGTTTTGGTACTGAAATTGATGTAACTGCTGATAATGCTAAAACTCTTCTTGAGGGCGCTTTTAAGGGAATGCCTGAAGCCGCTAAAAATCAAATGAGTAAGGCTCTTACAAATCTTAAATCAGTTATGAATGATTTTAAGCCAGCTACAATAGTAATTCCTTCAACTATTGCTCCTCCTACTACTGATGCTCCTACTCAAGCAGCAAGAGCTGCTGCTGCTGAGGCTGCTAATCGACTTAAAAATGAAGCTGCCGTTACTGCAGTTGAAGGATCTGTTGGTACTACTGCTGACGGTTCTTTTGCTTATTACACTGGTGGGCATTGGAAAAAGTTTAACCCTAATAAGGGTGGTACTGCTGGCCAAGCTTTGCTTGCTAATTTGTTAAACGGTAAAACTAATCCTGCAAATCTAAATAGCGATTTTTTTAGTAAAATTAATGGCAAGCCAAAAATTAAAAACATGGGTGGTGATGAATACAAGTATGCTGAGGGCGGTATGGTTCGAGGCCCTGGTACAGGTACTTCTGATTCTATACCTGCTCGTCTTTCTCATGGCGAATATGTTGTTAAGGCTGATGCTGTGCGTAAGTATGGCGAGTCTTTCTTAGATAATGTTAATGCCCAAAAACTTGCTCATGCTTCTTATGTTCATGGTGTTGATTCTAAAATGTCTTCTATGCAGGGTTATGCTTCAAACATTACTCACAATACTTCTACGCAGTTTGACCAGTCAACTCAGATTCATGGTCCTATTACTGTGCAGGCTACTGATCCGAATCAGTTCATGCGCCAGATGCAGGCTAAGAAGCGTTTTGCTCGCCTTACTCAACCGGCAGGTAACTAATGCCTCAAAACTTGTCTGTAAAGATTGAGATTCAAAATAGCTCTAATTTGTCTTGGCTTGATGTTAGCGATGGCATTGTGTATCGAGTTAATAAGGGTACGTTTGAGAATTCTGCTATTACTTTTCGTCGTGATGAGGTGACTAACGCTTTCGTTGAGGGTAAGTTTTTGGTTAATGCTTTGCGCGATAACGTTACTGAAACTTTGGCTATTTATGCTTATGGTGATTCATCGCCAGTTTGGGTATCTGGAACGACCTATTCTGCTGGCAATTTTGTTTCTTATTTAGGCGTAACTTACAAGCGTTTGATTGCGGGAGCGGGTACTACCCCGCCTAATGGTGACACTGCTAATTGGTCTGCCTATTCTTCTACCGCTACTTTAAAGTCTGCTATTGATGCTGTGACTACTTTGGTAAGCCAGATACGTTTCTATGTAAGAGTTACGCTGGACGGCTCACAGCGCCTTTGGGAGTGCTTTGCTTCCGATTACACAGTCAATGTTACTAATGAGTTTTTCCATAATCGTCAGGCTTTGATTACGGTACAATTACATCGACTTCCTAGTGAAACGGTAACCACGGTGTAATTATGTCTTTTGTATCTATGTACGGTAACCAGTTGTTTCTTAGCTCTATTTTTACTAAAGATACTGCCACCTACCCTTTACCTACGACTTTTAGCGTAGCTCTACTTACCGCTATTCCTGATCGTAATGCACCTAGTTCTGCTTTGTCTGAGGTAGTTACTTCTGTTGCTGGTACTACAAATATTAGTAAGGCTACTACTTTTCCTGGTAACTTGGCTGGTTTAGTTGGCGGTACTTATGTTACTTACACTATGTCTTCGCCTATGTCTTATGCTTTTGCTGATGGCCAGCAAGTAACTATTACTAATACTGACGCTAACTTTAATTTGACTGGAATTATTAAAAATACTGTTTTAACTAATACGAATACTATTGCTGCTTGGGAAGCTAGGGTTGCTGGTAAAACTATTTCCGCTATTGTAGCGTCTACACCCGCAGCGGGTAGTTTTAGGGTTACTACTACTACTGCACATGGTTTAATACCTACTTCTAGCGTTCAAATTGTTCATACTTCTGGCTCAAGCAATTATGCTGGTACTTGGCTTGTTGATACGGTAATTAGCTCGACGCAGTTTACTGTCGCTAGTACTACTACTGGTGCGTACACGGCTAGTTCTGCTACGGCAACCAAGCAGTATGCTTTAGACGATGTTGTTTATGATGATGTAGGTAACGGAAAACTCTATTACGTCAATATATCTAGCGCTAATAGCACCAGCTCGAGGCCTGCTGCGGATCAAACTAATTGGTTGTTTTTGCCTTTTGTTAATTACAGCCAATTTACTATTTATATTGCCCCTGTTTTGTCTGCTAATTTTTCTGGTTCGGGTGGTATTGCTGTTGGCAATACTGGTTATGCTCGCCAAACAATTTCAACTGGCACAGCCAATTGGACTGCCGGTCAGTCTTCTGTTTATAACAAAAATGCTTTAACTTGGCCAGCAGTATTTTTAGACTGCGGCAATGTTGTTGGCTGGGCTTTGCTTGACAATCAAGCTACTCCTAATGTTTTGGCAAGTGGGGGGTTGCAGCAAAACCTTTTAGTAAAGCAAAATAGCATAGTTACTTTGCCTGCTGGTTCTCTTAGATTGTTTATTAACTAATGGCTAATAATTTTTCTAACGACTATCTTTTTTCAACTACTGAAACTGGATCTGCTTTAAGTTTTTCAGTAGATTCAATACCAAACATTGCTAGTCTAACTATTACACTGGGGCCTACTGTCACTCAATACGGTGACCCTGCATGGCTTTCAACTGATCTTGAAGCAGGAAATTTTCGCGATGGCTTAGCTTTAAGTGATTTTAATGACTCTAATATTGGTATCATTGCACTACCTTTTAGTTCTAATATTTTAAGTGATGGAACTTTACTTGGTGCCATTGGAAAAAGTTTGGGTGGAACTTTTGGCGAGGAAAGTTTGGAGTGGGATCCTAGTACTACTTTTACTGTTGGACAAAAGTCTAACTATTATGATGGTGTAAATGTCGGTATTTACACTTGCCTAGTAGAGGTAACTAGTGCTACGCCACCACCAAATGACACTGTTAACTGGGAGTTTTACGGCTATGCTTTCTTTTTGCGATTAGTTCCATCTGTAAATTCTTTACAGCCAGGATTGCAAAACAACGACAGGTTTTATCATTATGTAAAAGTTTACCCAACTTACATTGAAACTGGTTATCCTTATGCTGTTTGGTTGGCTGCAAAAAGTTATACAGATATTAACGGAACTTATGGTCGGCAAAACGCTATTGTTAATGATACTTCGCCCAATACTAATGTTACTTTGGGTTTGGCGGGTGTTGTTTCTGGAACTGTCTCTGGCAACACAATTACCGCGACTCATGCTGATACAACTTTTAACCGTTTTGTATTAGATTCAAAGGTCAGGATTCGTGGCGGATCTGGTATCACAATTCCTTTTGCAGGAAAAATTACTGCAGTATCAACAACTGGTTTCACGGCTACTATTACCACTACTGGAACTTGGAATAACACTACGCAGTATGGGTATTATGACTTTGTTGAATACACTCCACCAGCAGGATCTTTAGGAGTTTATATTCCTACGAGAGTTGGTGGGTCAGCTCCACCAATAGGTAACATCTCAGGTATAACTCCCGCGAACACTACTTATTGGACAAAAATAACTGGAAGTTTTACATCTGGCTCTGTCGATCCTATTATTAGTGCATGGAATTTGTATCTTGATACTGATTTTTTTGAGCAAGAATTAATACCAGTCCCCGCTGGAACTACATCTTATTCAAATGTTCGTGCTCAAAAAGAAATTAACAGTTACGCTTACAACGACCAAATTATTAACCAAAAGCAAACTTTGTTCACTTCTGGTGATTACATTATTTACGAAGGTTTTCCTTTTGACAAAGATTCTATTACTGGCGGTTCTATGAACATTACTGCTAGTATTTTACCAACCGCTATTAGCGCCATTTCTAGACCACCAGTCTCAACAGCTTCAGCTGAGTTTTTACCTCAATCCGATAATCGTTGGATTCCAGCATCACTTACTGGTAGTTTTACTTACCCGGCAAACGCTAATTACAATTGGGCTAGTAATAATGGTGCTACTACGAGAAATTTGACTGTTTTTAACGACACTAATCATACTCATGTGCCGGACTTGCTAAACGGAAGTTCTGCTAGTAATCCAAGTGCTAATGCTAATTTATTAAAACTTGCCACACCAGATGCTTCAATACCACCGTTAACTGCAATTAATTCCGTAGCCTTTAAAACTAATGACTTGATGTTTCAAAGTTCTTATAATCCTTACAAAATTGACGGCTCAACTGCTAATGATTTTTCTACATTTATGGTCTTGTATCTTGATTACGTTCCTAGTGCTGTTATGAATTCTCAAATTGCTGCGGATCAAACCAATTGGTATGGCATTATGAGTCAGGCTAAGCAAACAAACGTTTTAGCTACAGACATTGCTAACTGGAAAAGTTATACACAGATTGCCCCTAGGTTATCTGTTCGCTATAAACTTGATGGCACTATTTCTCTTAATTTGGGTGACACAACTCTTACTGCTATTAGGTCTAGAAGCGGAATTAACAGGCCTTTTCAGCCTATTATTGTTGGCCTTACTATTAACGCTGCTGACACTTCAGCGACCTTAACTGTTGTAGATACCGAAGTTCATAGGTCTACTGTAACTTATGCAAAAAACTGGGGATCTGCTACGCCAGAAGTACCTAACACGATGCTTTATGGCGCGGTTCCATATGCTAATTATTTACGAAGTTCTAAAATGTATGTGCTTGAAATTAATCATTATTATTCGACTCACGATAATGCATTTTTTGATAATGAAATTAAAACTATGGATAAGATGTATGCAGTGACCAGCGGGAGAGTTTCATGATTGCGCCAACAATGTCAGGCACAACGCCAACAGATTCAGGTTATTGGCGTATTATTGTCGACCCAAAGCCTTCTGCTTACACTAACGAAGAGGTTGATGTTACTTTTGTTAGAGGGGCAGCGACCACTGTAACGAGTCTTTCAACTACTGATCCTTTTGGACCTGCTGCGGCAACTCTTGTTTTTACCTCGGTAACACTTCTAGATACTCCTGGTACTGGTGATTTGTCTTGGCTTGTACCTGAAGCAAATGTTGATATTTGCTGGATGGAGCCGCAAACGCCTGGAGTTGACCCAACTGAGGCAGACATTGTTTATCGTTGGGAAGGCTATTTTGTTTCTTTTGAATATGGCGAGGATGATGCGGGCGGTACTTTAACTGTTGCGTGTAATGGTGCTATGAAGCAGATGGATAACTACCTTGCGTATCCTGAGCACCTTACTCAGCCTATTAGTTACGAATACGCTATTGAGCGTCAGTTTGATACAGCAAGTAGGCCAGATAGTCGTTTACGTAATTGTATTCCTTTTAAAGAAACTGCTCTTACTGACCCAGATTTTGCTTTTTTGGGAAATAACCCTAATAACATTTTCCTTCAAGCTAGTTACCAAAACTATAACTCTAAAGACGCTATTTATAACAAAACTATGTCTAAGTATTACAAGCCAATTAATTTAAATGATGGCGATATTTGGTCTGGCTTGTTAACTAGATCAACAGGTAATTTTGAGCCTGTGTTGTCTAACTATATTCAAAATCTTTTAGAAAGTATGCACACTCCTTATGGTAGCTTTACTTTGCTTTTAAAAGAAGGTCGTCAGCCTTACTTTAAGCATCGCACTCGATTAACTGTTCCAGCGGAAGATACTTTAATTGTTGATATTTTGTGGCCTGGAGTGAAGTTGAGTGTTACGCAAGATTTTACGCAAAAAGTTAATGTTGTTTATGGTTCAGGTAAAGCGTTGAATGGCGATACTTTTACTAACATTTCTTACGATTCAAGCGGGTCTCGCAGCACTTACTTACCTTTTGCTTACAAAAAAGAAAATTATCCAAAAGTTACTAGTAACGAATTTTTTAATAAAAACAAAATGAGTAAAGAGGTTTCTTTAAATTTTTGGTCTGGCTTAGATACTGCTGATGCGAAACTTGTGGCTGAAAAACATTTAGAGTTGTTTTCTGAGCCTGGTATTACTGCTCAATTAACCTTAAACGTTGATTTACAGTTATCTGACGGTACTGGTGTCGCGCGCCAAACTTTAACTGCCGGCAGGAGCATTCTTGTTAAAGGTTTGTTTGGCAATCAGCAAGGTGTTTTGTTTCATGTTACCGAGCATTCTTATTCTGGATCTGACAATACCGTTACTTTGACTTTAGATAGCAAGTATCGCAATCAACTTACGGTTCAAGAAGTTCGTATGCGCGGTAAAGATTCAATGGTTATTTCGCGTCTTTTAGGTGTTGGACAGTTTAAGCCAAATATTGATGACTTGCTGTTTCCGTGGTCGTATGAACAGGGTTCTGGTTTTGTTCCTGTTGGTTCTAAATTTTTATGGGAATCTGCTAACAGGGCAAACATTAGTATTGGTGATTTTCCTTGGTCTAATCTGACTACAAATTTTCCTCCTGCTGGGTTTAATTCTAGTAATGTCGATGACAGTTCTAGCCATTACGTTGCTTTGTCTGGTCCAGCCGACACAACGAATGCTGATAAAAATTGGACTAGTGCTATTCCTGTAATGTTTGCATCTGCTGGATCTATTGCTTCTGTTCGTTTTGTGGCCGTAAAAGCTGACGGCACTCCTTATAACGTGCCTTTTCATGTTTCTTTGTGGTATGAATCATCTGATGGTGCTAGTGGGTTATCGTATTATGCTACTCCGAGTTTGCCTGCACCAGCGTCTTCAACAAACGTTGCTAGAGCAACTAACGCTAAAACTAAAAACTCGCCAGCTAGTAACGTTTCTGGAATTTTAACTCTTGCTAAAGTAGAGAACAAAGGATCTAAAGCCGGAACTATTACTGCTACTTTAAAACTTAGTAATGCCTCTGCAAAAATTTTTACACAACTTACTAATAGTGGAAAAATTCAAATTAAAGATACAAAAAATATTAAAAACGCGTCTACGCAATTTTTTACTATTATTTCTTCAGATAGTGTGACTAGAACTATTAAGTTTTATGTTAAAACTTCAAACGCT
>Ga0114973_10002634_pt1 | contig 12928 bp, 16 predicted proteins | sample M_140807_MF_Meta_FD_87025 | JGI IMG/M metagenome (GOLD analysis project Ga0114973, IMG submission 87025) | Freshwater microbial communities from Lake Montjoie, Canada to study carbon cycling - M_140807_MF_MetaG | ecosystem: Environmental > Aquatic > Freshwater > Lake | place: Lake Montjoie... | reverse complement strand
TCCTCCTCCTCCTCCTCCTCCATGCCCATAGAGCAGCGATCTGTCATTCAGAGAAGCTGTCATTTGATGTAGGCTTCTTATTATTTTGTGAAAAGCAGTGCGCAAGAACATCATCTTCTAATCAACAATACGAAGAGGTACAGAGCAAGCAGCGTCGCGGTGGCTACGAGCAGCAGGTACGGCAATCTTCCTTCCCGCGTGGCTATGTACCCGAGTCGAGAGCGACATCTCGCCGCGTCAAGCTGTCCCTGGGCGATTTCATCGAAATGCATGACGTCATAGAGAGCAGCTCGACATTGCAGCTTGCACCGTTCGAAAAAGTCAGAGCTCTGTGCCAATGCTGTCGAGGCTTGCGACTGCGGTTGAGACTCTCCATAAAGCCCTTTTGCCGTGATTTGTGACGCGCTGGAAATGGGTTGAAGTTGTGCCACGGAGCTTTCTTCCATGGCCAACTGCCGAAGAGCCATCTCATCCGCGCCTTGTCGTGTCTGACTTTCCTCGCTAAACTTTGCAGGGGCGCCGCGGATGCTGTTGGCTATTCTGGAATAGATGGCAGTCTTCTGTTCCTTGTCCGACCCGAGCAACGTGCCCGCTATGGCTGCGAGATCTCCCGTGCCTGCCATGGAAAGTCCAGGCACCGTGGGGCTGACCTCCACCCTTTGATTGGTGATGCCATCGATGAAGGGGCTTGTAAAGCCTTCCGCCTGATTGATGGCCGTGTACTTGTTGTTGGTGTCAAACTCGAGAGACAGGATGGGGTTGGAGAGGGCCGGGTAGGGAAGCGCGCGGTAATCAGGGTTTCTCATGATGGCTCTGTCCTGAGCCGTTGTGAAACATCCTTTTTGTTTTATCCTCTGCAGCTCGTGCTCCGAGATGGAAAGTGCTTCTCGTGCTGCTATCTGCTCTCCGGCGGCGGCGTCGCAATGCATGAGTGCTCTTTGTATGGGGTTTGAAATATGCGTTTTGTCGACGCGCCCGCCTCGCCGGCCTTTGATGGGCGTGCGCGCGCTCCTCTCCAGATGCGAAGCTTCGGTGGGCCTCGTTTGCTCAGTTGTGCTGGGTACGCCGTGGGCACTTTAGTCTCTTCGTTGTCAGAGGCTTCGTTTGGGAGCACGGTGCAGCAGACATGCCACATGGCGCTCATGTTTGTAAAGAAGATGCAGAAGGCATCTCGTTGCTCATGACGTATGCGTCGTCGTATCCTTCGAGCCCTCCTTCGCGACGTCTCCCGATGGCGAGGACAAGAAGGATCGCCAAAAGGACGACACCCGCGATGGCCAATCCGCGCATGACCCAGTCTCTATTGGGAGTTTTTGGCGCGGTCGAGTCAGTTGAGCGCGACCGGAGAGGGTCTTGCGAGTCCCCCGGATTTCTCAGAAGCAAGTTGGGCTGGAGGGGGGCAGGTTCTTCCTCCGGCGGCGTTCCTGAGTTTTTTTTAGAGCCCTTCCGCCGAGGCAGGGCGTCATCCCCCCAATCTCTCTCGATGATGACAATCTGCTGGGTGCCCCCGTCTCTGTTTTGACTGTATGCCCCGCCTTCCGAGATGTCCCAAGACTCGTTTCGGCATTCTTTTTTGTCAAAAGGAACGGGTGGTTGGGAAGACGGAGGAGGCGCAAAGCTCGGAGCAGGAGGGGGAGGAGCCACGCTCGGAGGAGGAGGGGCGATGCTCGGAGGGGGTGCAAAACTCGGACCGAGAGGGGGTTGTGTCGGGGGGTTGCCGGGCGACGCGCTGGGAGGCTGGGCTGGCGGAGGCGCCGGAGGCTCTGCCGGCGCTCTGGACGGGTTTGCCCACCAAGGCTGTTTTGGAACCTTTTCATTGTTCTTGAGAATGGGTCGACCTAGAGCGACGCTCTTTGTGGCCTTCTTCAAGTCGGAGCGCCAAAATTTCAAGGTGTAGTTTTCGGTTTTCCCTCCGATTTGCCCGATGGCCCCGAGCAAGTAATAGGGGATGCCGGCCGCCTTGGAGGACGCATTCTTCCCAGAGTTTCCCACCAAGGGGGCGTCCCAGAACCAAGCCCCGAAGAGACCCGTGTTGATGCCGGGGACGCACGCGGGTTGCGCGCTGCCGGCAAATACGCGTTGCACGTTTCCTAGCCAAATCTCCTGCCCGTCTCCAACGTTTTCGCTCGGGAAGGACATGCTGACGAATCTCGGCTTGTAACTCACGACTCCGGTACAGAACGATACCGAACATGGCATCTGGCTGTCGCAGGAAACGCCGTCCGGCGTGCAGCAGTAAGAATTGCAGATGCCTTCTCCGCCCTTCTTGGATTCGGCATTGAGATTATTGCAGGTGCCGCAGCTTGAGGAATTCGCTCGTGCGAGCGAGTTGTTTCCGAAGGCGTTACCCACAAGACCCCCATTTTCGCAGAAACACTGTCCCTCGGGACACTCTTCCAGAGTTGACATGTCGATGTCCATGAGAAGATTCACTCCGGAACCTGTGTCGAAAATCTGCGACATGAAGACACTGAACCCTTGAGAGTTGGTGACGACGACATCGAGACACGGCAAGATTAGATCGGTGGCTCTGCGCGTCTCAACGCTCACCAAAGACGTCTCGGGCGAGCTTGGGTAAGTCATGAATCGTAGGTCCAGCGTGACATCGGAAGCAATGGGGACCGTGTCCTTTTCTGGAGCGGATGTGGCCAAGGACGATTGAGCCAAGCTGGGCAGCACCAGTTTTCCTTCTTTGATCGGGAGCCGGTTGGCTTTGATGTTGGGCGGTTGCGCCGCCAGTGCGCTCTGTTGTTTGCCCACGATACTCTTGGGACCCTGGTAGTGGGGGCTTCTGTTCCCCTCCACGTCCAGGTGAGAGAGAACGGCCACCATCCGCGACACATCGAAGGTCAGCGAGATGGCTTGGAGGAATGGGTTGCCCACGATGAGGCACTGCAGCCCTTGACCTTTGATGTTTGTAGGTTTCGTGGACAGGAGACTGTCGGCCCCCTGGAAGTCTCTCCATTGCTGCGGTATGCGAATGGTAAACGTCGGTCCTCCTCGTTTGCCGCAGACTAAGTCGTAATCTCCGACTTGAGTTCCGAGAGTCGACGCTTCAGTGATGCTTTCTCCGTTTTCTCCTTGGGTGAAGTCGATCACCCAGAATCCTTGAGACCCCGAATCCAGGACGAGGCAGACCTCCTCTCCGTTCTTGACCGCGTCCGCTCCTAAGAAGTTGTCCACGACCAGAGGAGGGTGCCCGGCCCCCAAGCGCATCTCTCGTAGCGGCACGCTCAAATACCCTCCTAAAGACTCCGACCGAGATCCTCCAAGCTTTCTCTGCGGAATGATGAGGGGCATCTCGACGCCACATTGCTGCTCCTGTGCTTTCGCGAGCGTCGTGTCTGCAAGAACGAGCTGACAATATCTTTCCACTTCTGAGTTTGGATTCATTTTTCTAAACCCTACGATAAGTGTGTTTCATTGAACACCCCAAAACGCAACTGCATCTCCGCGTGCCAAGACCACCGACCAAAACGAACTTCACCATCGCCCCTGCCCCGTAGCATCTGAAACTTTGCATGCCGGCCGAGTCATCATTTTTTGTTTTTCTTCTGTTTCTTGTCCTTGATGGCGGGTGAGCTGCCTCCCTCGATTGCCCCTCCGCCTGCTCCTCCTTGAAGAGCCTTCAAGGCTCTGGAAAAGTCTTCTGGAGCGAAGGTGCCGCTTGCCGCTCCTCCCTGCAGCTGCGACAAGAGGGGTCCGATGTTCTGTGCCAGCCCCATGAGTTGCGCCGGGTTTATGTCTCCCCCCATCCCAGGGTCTGCCAAGCCGCCGATGCGTTGCATGATGGCACTTATGTCGACCGACCCTCCGGGTTGCTGATTGGCCACCACGGACTTCATGAGTTCCTCAATGTTGAGCCCGGGTTGACCCACTTGGCTTGCGATGCTGGTGGCCATTTCAGAGATGGACGCGTAGATGTCGGGGAGATTCGACTCGAAGTTCGTCATCTCCTCCTTAGTGAGCTGGCCGAGCAGCTCGTTGCCGATGCCCGCGATGTCCATTTGCGCCAGATTCAGTTCCCCTTTTTGGAGGCGCGCTCCGAGATCGGTGGCCACCGATTCGATCTTTCCCATGACGCCTGACGGAACGGCACAGAAGAGTTCAGCGTACAGCTTGAGACTCGTCAGATATTGCCACAGGTTTTCTTTGGAGGATTCGTCGAATCCAGGGTCGTTCCATTTGTCCCTGAAGTTCACCTCCTTCAACACGGGCATCTCCTCGGCGGCCGCAAAGAGTGCTTCGACTTCGCGGGTCTTCAGCTCCGCCGCGTGTTTTTGAAATACGGAGTTGCACTGCCTGATGAACTGCTCTTCGCGAGCAGCGTCTCCCTTCACGAGGCTGGTAAAGAGATGCAGCCCGGTGTCAACCGCGTCGCATTCGGGGAAGACCTCGGCGAGCGACTTGAGAAGGGCTTCTGCCAGGGCGATGAATCCTTGCCGCAGTTTTGTTGGCTTCGGGGCATCCGCAGAGGGTGAGGTCAACTTTGGCGCCATCTCTCGAGGCCTCTTTGATGAAGCCACGCCAGAGTCGGAGGCTCCGTTTGAACGTGGGCGCACGCGCGTCACCATCATGACGACGCGCCGGAGGCGGGTGAGATAAACATGGAGCACGCTGCGCGGTCCATGGAACGGAGGATGCGCTCCTTGGCCGAGCGAGAACACACCGAAGTTCTGGAGTATGCGTACGACCCACAGGACCGCGGGGCGGACGCGGTGATGTGCGTCAAGATGTTCGAGATGGTTTCCGAGAAGCGGCGGGCTCTCGGGTCATCCGTCTCGAACCAAGAAGCCGTGCGGACGCTCTGTGCAGGAGAAGACACTATCCGCGATTTTGCTAAAAACTTTCCCGGCATCTTCAGGAACGCGGTGGACTTGGAGGGAGCCCCACGGCATCTGACCATGCTGAAACAATTGGCCCGCATCCGAATGGAAGTCGAAAAAAGAGAGATGTCCGAAGCGGAGGCCAACGTGCACGCCACGCGCGTCATCCTGGAAAAAACCATGAGAGCGCCGACAGACAAAGAGAAAGAAGAGCTCGTCGTCGGTAACGCTCCGCCCGCGCTCGACTCTGCCGCCGCATCCTAGGTCTCGAGGAAGCAAAGCGCCCGAAACTCTCCGCAATCCCCCAGCGACTGGAAGAGTCCCGCGTGCGGATGCCTCTTCGCAAGGAAGGGGGTGTGCGAGGGGTCCGTAGGATGCGCCCCGGCCGTGAAGCAAGCGCCGCCGGGATCTCTGTCCCGGAAGATGCGGATGAGGAGGATAAGAAGCAACGTAAGACTGAGGCCAGCCGCTGCAAGAGAGACGACGAGCCTCCCAAGGCGTCCTCGGCAGTCGACTCTCCGCATTTGAAAGTTCCTCAAGAGAAACCTTCAGCATCGCCTATGAAGCTGACGAAATATGAGCGAGTCCACATTCTCAGCGTGCGTGCGAACGAGCTCGCGGCCGGATCCGATCCTCTTCTGCCGACGCCGGGCGTGTTGGATCCTCTCCTCATCGCCATGGAAGAGATGGACCGGGGCCTGCTCGTCGCCAAGGTCGTGCGCACTTTTCCGAGCGGGGAGCGTGAGGTGCACGAGCTTCAGACGCTGCTCTGATTTCGTGGTCGACTTGCACTATGTGCCGTCCGGGATGTGCAGCATACTTAAAAATGGACACATTCTTTTTTCCGATGATAGAGTGCAGCACGGTGACGCCGGAGTTCAGCCAACAGACGGGCGTGCTGTCCTGCCGGACCTCGGCCCCGCCGATCAACGCGACGTGCACCTGGAACGCGGATCTTTCCAGCAGTTTGGGGCTCCCTCTGTACAAGTGCACGTCCGTGGTCAACGGGATCATGACTCCTGTTCTCACGCAGGAGTATCCGGCCTGCTTCATGGCGGCCGACCGGACCGGACAGACCGTCCAGTTTGCATGTCCGCGTGCCATGTAGTGGGGGGCGAGAAGCCTCAACGCATCGCGTTTCATCGGAGCCTCGAAAAGATGCAGCAGAGCGGAAGACTTTCACGCTCCTATAGGCAGCTACGCTCGAAGATCGAATGAAATGCACCCAGAACCTCCCTTGTGCATCTAGTCAGCGGTTCCTCATTTGTGAGCGACCTTTTTTAATCTTTCTTTGAAGAAACCATCGAGATGGAAGAGGAACTGATCATGAAGCCTGCGCCCAGGAGGCCTGTGGTGAAGCTTGGCAAGTTTGCCAAGAAGGAGTCGGCCCGACTCCGAAAGTCCAAGAAGCACTCCAAGAAGCACTCCAAGAGGAAGGGCTCCAAGAGGAAGGGCTCCAAGAGGAAGGGCTCCAAGAGGAAGGGCTCCAAGAGGAAGGGCTCCAGGAGCCACAGCCCGAAGCGACGCTGAAGAATCGTAATCTGAACGCGTGGCATCCTTCCCGGCCCTCTCATTCAGATCTGGCGTCAAAAATAGTTCATCTCGTATGAAAGCCAGCCTTCGCAAGAGGGCTGGCTTTTTTTTATCTGGCGCAGCAAGTTGAGGTTGATCTGGTCTCCTCCGGAGGCGGAGTCAACTTGCACACATTGGAAGCGGTCGCGCTGGAGTGTCTGCCGATTGCCGCCTTGCACGGATCGATGAAGGCGTCATCAACGCCAGAGGAGTCTTTGGCAGATGTCTCGAAATACAGAGCCCCGATGGTCGCCGCGAAGCTTTCGGCTTCTTCTGTGAAAACCTCTCTTTCTTCGTGTAGGTCTATCTTGCTTGCCACCACGGCCATGACGACGCCAGGAGAAGCGTAGGCGAGAACTTCCGATGACCACTGCATGAGATGTTCGAACGTGGATCTCTGCGTGACGTCAAAGACAAGGAGTGCCACAGCTGCCGTTCTGTAGTAGGAACGGGTTATGGAGCGGAAGGATTCTTGACCGGCGGTATCCCAGACGTGCGTCTTGAAGCGCACCCCCGCCGTCTCCACGATGCGACTTCCGAACTCCACCCCCACAGTCACCTCGTGAGAGTTTCGAAAACGTTTGTCCACGTACCGCAGAAGCAAACAGGACTTCCCCACCGAAGTATCTCCCACGACTATGACTTTCAAGAGGAAATCATACGGTTGTTCCGGCAACGGAACCTTGGACGTCCACATTTAATTTGAACATGGCCTTTTCGATGAAAATAGTCCGCCGTCGCATCAGAAACCGATGCCGCTCCCGTCGCCGCCGGGACCCACCCAGTAGTTCTGGCAACCGCGGAAGCCGAGGCAAGGGCTGCCATAGAGATTCCAGTTGGCATAGCCTCCACCGTTCCAGCCTCCGTTGAGACCGGTGCAAGCGTTGTAGCCGGTGAAGAAGCCGCCGTAGCGGGTTCCAGCCAAAGGAGCGGCGCTCTGAGGATAGTATCCGCCACCTCCGCAGCAGGACATCTGGGCTTTTTGATAGAGTATTCTTTTTTTTTGACCATTTAGCTATTCGCAGAAAAGTGCTACAAACAAAGAATGGCCTGTCAGAGCGACCCGTTCGCTTGCCAACGATACGGAGGCTGCGCCCCCCCTTCTTGTGCTACTCAGGCCGTCTGCCCCGTCCCTTGCTCGCCGCCTCCCCCTCCTGCGTCTCCTCCGTTGCCAGCGGCTTTCCAAGCGGCATCTTCGGTGGATCAGATTCTTTCGGCGGGCGTTCCCGCGCAGTTGCTCTTTCAATACCCCACGACGGCGAATACCCTCGTCTACACTCCATACACAAGCGTTTTTCAGGCGCCAACAAGCGGCGCCTATCTCTTCACGGTGAACGTAGCCTGGACGAGCGCCACAGCAGCAGCCGTCCTGACGCTCTATCTGAACGTGGCAGGACTGAACGTCCTCGCGACGACTAGCTACGCTGCCGCGGCGGCGACCCAGACCAGCGCAACACTTTCAGGCGTGGTGACGTTGGCTGCCGGGCAGACGGTAACCGTTCGAGCCTCTTGTCCGGTGGACGCCACGGTGGTAGGGCAGGTGCCGGTCCCGAGGTCTTTGTCCTGGTTTGGTGGTTCGCGAGCATGAGGTCCTATCCTTTTTGGCTTTGTGGGGCGAGAATTTACCCCGAATCTTGTCGAGCGCGTGGATCAAACTTGTTTGCACTCCCACGTAGATGAGAGCGATCGCTGCTTCCCCGAAGACTTCGTCCACGTGATAGTGGGCCACATAGCGAGAGGGGCACAGGTTGAAGAAGAAGGGGAAGAGATCTGCCAGTTTCCTGATGTAGATGATTGAGACAGCGTTGAGAATGACTTGGCAAATCGAGACGCCTATGGCTTGCCAGGTCTGTTTCCAGCTGTACTCCTGCTCTTCCTGCACGTCTGGGTACAGGTTGGAAAAGAGCATGTCGATGCCAATGCCAACCGGCAAGCAAATGCAGGCATACAGGAGAGCGTACTGCATCGTCTCCATGATTCTGCTGAAGCGAATGCAATCGACGCTGAGCAAGGATTTCAGCCTCTCCATAAATGGTTTTTCTTCCGGGATCTCGGGGAGTATCACGTGAGGTTCCGTCGATGTTGGCGTCCCTTCCGTCATGATCTTTGAAAGACGTCGTCAAAAGTTTCAGAGGCGCGCCGAGAAAGTAAGACTCTGTCAAACATTTGACGGGTGGAAAAGTAGAGGGTCTTCCCGTGACGGTTTTGTGATTCATAGCGCACAGCAGCTCTTCGGACGACCGGTCACGATGCAAAAACAACCCAATAAGATGTCCCAGTTTTGAAAATCACACCTCTCTCGTTGGGTGCCACGGAATAGGTAGCAGCCAAACCGCTCGTCGCAGAGTTGATAGTCCCAGTATCAGAGAGAGCAAACGTGCACGACGTGGCGCTGGCGTTGAAATAGAAATAGTATGTGCCCAGGTTGCATCGGCTGCTCAGCACAAACGTGACGGAGAGAACGTTGTTCACGGGCACACCCATCAATATGGTGGACCCGTTGGCCAGATTCAGAGGCACGGCGCCCGGTGTGCTGGTCAAAGTTGGCTGTATTTCTTGCCCGTTGAGAGTTACGGAGCTGGGGGAGAACGAGTAAGATGACGTTCCTAATGAGGCCGACGGAATGGACGGCGTGTCGGTGAGAGTTGCAGCGGAGAGATTTGAGACCGCTAGATTTTCAATTTGCGCTGAAGCAGTTTTCAAGAGTCCGGATGCTGACAAGTTGCCTGTACAGATGTCACATGCGTCAATCTGGTTGATCCTTGCTTGGCACTGCGTGAGGCATGGACCATAGTTTGCAGTGCACGCGACGCATACCACCGGAAACATGGCCACCCCTTTTGGCATGGTGGCGGAAAAGAACTATGAAGTTCGAGGCGCGCAGGATGCGAAGCCCACCCTGAGAGATCTGTTCAGCGGTTGTCGCATATGGGCATCCAGGCGCGACATTCTTCCAGGGGAGTTTCAGGAAAGCCTATTTTGCATATCAACGTGGCGATGTCCGGGCCTCGACAGTACGCCGTGTTCGTAGGGTAGAGTGAATCATTTCCTGGCCAATTCGCACCCCAGTAAGGTCCCCATGCATATCCAGTTCCGGCTGCTATTCCATTTCCCCACCACGCCCCGTTCCAGGCCGCATTGTTATAGAAACCATTGCTACCTTGCCAGCCACGACCCCCAAAATGACCCGCTCCGCCGTGACCCATGCCACCGCCGTGCCCTATGCCGCCGCCGTGCCCCATGCCACCGCCGTGCCCTATGCCGCCGCCGTGACCCATGCCGCCGCCGTGACCCATCCCGCTGCCGTGACCCATACCGCCGCCGTGACCCATACCGCCGCCGTGACCCCCGCCGTGCCCCCCGCCATGACGCCCATACAACATTACATCTTGCGATTCTTCAGCTTGCATTTTTGTTTGTAGTCTTTATTAAATTTCTCTCATAGAGCTTTCGCATGGTGTTACTGCGGCGCCTCCAACCAATGCGTTCGGCGCGTTTGTCGTTGATGACAGTGAAACGAGGCAAGCAAACCACGATTCTGTGTTAGCGACGTCAGGGCGCGGTCATTGTGATTTCTAATCGATCCCCATGGTTGTGTAAAGCAAAGGGACGGGATACTTGCCAGATCGTCAATTGACTGACATGAATTCGACTGTGACCACATGCTGCATTTGCCTGGCCGAGTACGAGGCAAGCGAAACGCCCTTTGCTCTCTCCTGCGGGCATCGCGTGCATTCGGAATGCATGCTTCGTCTTTGCCTCAATGGCGAGTCGTCATCCGCACGATGTCCATACTGCAGAGCTTCGCTGGGGTCGCCGTCCGCCGATTTTGAAGACTTGGAAGACTCCGGGGACTCTGAGGAATCGGACGATGACGACGAGACAGAAGCTGAGAGCGGGCCGCAGCTTCCCCAATGGATGCGCCTCCAATGGGCCGCTCCGACTCCGGGCAGGTTTGTCAATCTCCGGCTGCAGAGGATTCAGCAGGGGGTTGTCAAAAAACTCTTGAAGCGGGCCAATAACAAAGGTGCCCCAGACATCTTGAAACGCTGCGCCGAAGGATTGAAACGTCTCCAATCAAACCTTGCAGCGGCTCGTGCGGAGGCTAAACTGAGCAAGAATGCGAGAACGCGGAGAACAGTTGCCGACACGCTACGACTTCTGAAACGAAAGGAGGCTCACATCCGATGCTTGGAAAGACGCACTCTGTCCTACATGAGGCAGACGTTACTCAAGTTACAAAAAAGTCAAAATGTGGTGAACTACTTTTGGTTGCATCCCATATCAGATTCACTGTGACACACCTAGTTGATGAGGAAATCTTCGGAACTTCTCTGTTCTCCAGAAGACAGGACATCGTTCGAGCCGTCCTGATATGGACAACATAGCTTCTCCCATCTTTTCATCTTGTGGTCGGGCGATCGAGGTGTGCAACCGTTCAAAACCATTTTTGACTTGCAGCAGTCTTCCTCGGTGCGGTAATACCCCTGGCGATGCGCGTTTTCATCCAGAGCCTGCCCGTCTTCGTCCAATTTAGGAGCTTCCTTCTCGCACGTTCGAGGATTGATGCGCCCCAATTGCGAAGGGCATGTGAGATCCAGGTCTCCGCATGCAGAAGGAGTTTGACCGAAGACGCATTTTTGCACGGTACAGCAGAGCTTCATGGCTTCAAACGTACCGTTTTGGTCCGTGCGACTTCCGGAGTAGGGCGTGCCGTCGTCCTCATTCTGTCCGGTCATGGAATCGGTCGAATCTCCCTCGGCGTCGCATGACCTTCCGTTGTAGATGTCGGCCAAACTCAAGAGGTATGAGTGGGAGAACGGGGCCATACCAATTTCTTTGAGACCTCGGGCATATATTTGTCTATTCCTATACTCGAGCTATTTCTAAGAACTGGAGACAAAGAAAGCAATATCATGAGAAGGCTTGGACCTCATTGCAGCTCGAACAACTCACAGCAACCTGCCTCGTGCTATCTACCATGTCCACCACCGCCTCCGCCGCCGGTCCCTGGACTTCAGACCTCTGACCTGATCCCCGACATGAATGAAGTTCGTAGCTTGGGGGCTCCTGATAAACGCTTCAAGGATCTCTACCTGTCAGGGAACTCTTTGGTCATGGGGTCGAATGGAGCGACAATATCTGCGAATGGAGCAGCAATAAATCTCCCTGCAAACTCAACTGTTGGAGGCCAGCCCATCGGTACCAGTTACTCTGGCCCTGTGACCACAGACCTCATCCCCGATGTTAACGAACTCCGTAATTTAGGGGCTCCTGACAAACGTTTCAAGGATCTCTACTTGTCGGGAAATACTTTGTACTTGGGCATTCAGGGAGCAAGCATATCTGCAAACGGATCATCCATAAATCTCCCTGCAAACTCAACCGTTGGAGGCGAGTCTGTCGGTACCGGATATACCGGTCCAACGGGAGCTCCTGGGGCTGACTCCTCCGTCGCAGGCCCTACGGGCGCAGCTTCCATGGTTATGGGTCCCACGGGAGCAGATTCCACCGTCACGGGGCCAACGGGCGCCGCAGGATCCGACTCCGTCGTCCCCGGTCCCACTGGAGCAGATTCCACCGTGACAGGTCCAACGGGAGTCGCAGGCGCTACAGGCACCACAGGAGCAGATTCCACCATTACAGGTCCAACGGGCAATATAGGCGCTGCCGGAGCAGATTCCACTGTCACGGGGCCAACGGGCTCCGCAGGAGCCGACTCCTTTGTAACCGGACCAACGGGCACCACTGGAGCAGATTCCACCGTGACAGGTCCAACGGGCATGACAGGGCCCACAGGAGCAGATTCTACCATCACGGGCCCAACAGGAACTACAGGCGCTACCGGAGCAGATTCCACAGTCACAGGGCCAACAGGCGCTACAGGTGCCGCCGGAGAAGATTCCACAGTTACAGGACCAACAGGCGCTACAGGGGCCGCCGGAGCAGACTCCACAGTCACAGGGCCAACCGGCACTACAGGAGCTGCCGGGGCAGATTCCACAGTTACAGGACCAACAGGCGCTACAGGGGCCACCGGAGCAGATTCCACAGTCACAGGGCCAACAGGCGCTACAGGTGCTGCCGGAGAAGATTCCACAGTTACAGGACCAACAGGCGCTACAGGGGTCGCCGGAGAAGATTCCACAGTCACAGGGCCAACAGGCACTACAGGAGCCGCCGGAACAGATTCCACAGTGACAGGACCAACGGGCGCTACAGGTGCCGCCGGAGCAGATTCCACAGTCACAGGGCCAACAGGCGCTACAGGTGCCGCCGGAGCAGATTCCACAGTCACAGGGCCAACAGGCGCTACAGGAGCAGATTCCACAGTCACAGGGCCAACAGGCGCTACAGGAGCAGATTCTACAGTCACAGGGCCAACAGGCGCTACAGGCGCCACCGGAGCAGATTCCACAGTCACAGGGCCAATGGGCGCTACAGGAGCCGCCGGAGCAGATTCCACAGTGACAGGGCCAACGGGCACTACAGGAGCCGCCGGAGCAGATTCCACAGTGACAGGGCCAACG
>Ga0114973_10002629_pt1 | contig 12939 bp, 8 predicted proteins | sample M_140807_MF_Meta_FD_87025 | JGI IMG/M metagenome (GOLD analysis project Ga0114973, IMG submission 87025) | Freshwater microbial communities from Lake Montjoie, Canada to study carbon cycling - M_140807_MF_MetaG | ecosystem: Environmental > Aquatic > Freshwater > Lake | place: Lake Montjoie... | reverse complement strand
TTAGACAAAAGTCTAAAAATGCCGACAAATACAATTCAACTAGGATTGGAAAAAAATATAAAAGAGGGGGTAGAACCCTACGCAAAATGAAAGGAGGGGAAGGCCCAATTGACAGAATTGTAGAAGAACTGAAAAAAACAAAAAGAAGTGATTTTAAAAATCGAGAAGATTTTGTACGTTTTGCTATTACACGTATGGATTATAAGCCTAGTAGTACTAGTTGGTTTAGAAGTAATCCTTCTTTGAATGAAATAAAACGAAAACTAATAGACGTATTACTTGATTTATTAACCGACGAGAATAAACATAAACCATTTTTACTACAATTATATAGAACGCTTGATATACGAGATTTAAACCAGTTTGCTATAGATATTAGTAAACAATATAAAAAAAAAGTTGATCCACAAGATCAACAAAGAGAAGAATCCCGTATCCGTCGCGAGGGTACTATTAACTATTTAAGAAAAATGAAAGAAACGCTATCTTCAACACATAATATAGATCTTAGTAAAAAATATTTTTTAGGTTTAGTTTATGATTACAATAAAACAAAACGAGAAAAAACATCTGTTATGAATAATGAAACAGCTCTTGTAGACGGATCGAAATTCTATGCATATGCTATTCAAAGTGCTTTAACTCTAATGCAAGAAGAATACAATGATGAAAAAACAGACCTTCAGCAACGAAGAATCATACAAGATAAATCAGTCATTGAGAATCAACGAGATTTATTAGCTTTACTACGTGAGGAAGGAACCTTTGGTTTAATCCATCTACAGCGTTTCAAAAGGTTATATTATAATACAAATTCACAAATGAACACATATACATTTTCAGATGAAGCAGCAAGAAATAAATTTGTGAAAGATAACCTTGAAACCTTCAAAGGATTGGTGCAACAACATAGTGGCGATGAACGCTTTATAGAAATTATACAGGAAATTGTTGGCGATTACGTTAATAGTTTTGATGGTGATAAAAAATATCAGAAGGATTCAGAAGGTAATTTTATTATTGAAAACGGAAATAATGTATTTACTGACGAATATAATAAAGCAAAAGAGGTAAACGATTTAATAATGAGTGATGTAGTAACATCTGCGGGTCCTTTTACCCCATTCGTCTCAAGTTATAGTAGTACTAGTAGATAGTAAGCACCCACTATGTAGGAAGTCCACGTCAACCAACATATAAATAATTCGTCCAAGAACATCAAACAAAAAGTTCAATTACATTAATAATTATATAAATATTTTTATTATAAAAATATGCGTTTCATCCATATAATGTAAAAATCTCCAAATCTGTACCCAACTAGTATTACATGGTGAGTATTACATGGATACATAAATTTGCGATATCTTCGATAGATTTTGAATATATTTCGTTGCGTGTTCACGATTCGAATCGCTCATTTCCTTGATGGGTCCACGCATAACATCAATAACCTTCATGATCTCATTACCATTCGCTAGATGAGACAAATCGTTGCTGTAATCCTTCTCGAAAAAGAATTCTATATTTCCGGCATCGATAACTGCCTTGTATGGAGTATACACAAAATTCATCCATACTTTGATAATGGCAGTCGGATTCGCCCGTTTAATGGTCTCGAACGACTTGCGTGCAATAGCCAAATCCGTATTGTCTGGGAATATACGCAAAATATCGTCCAAAAAATCGAAGAAATGTTGGTTGAATGTTTTCAGTAGCGTTGATTTATCGGACATTTAGATAGATTAGAAGATTATTTTTTATATACTTGTAATATAGATATTATAACCATGATAAAACCATTTTATTTTTTAATAATAGTAGTTCTAGCATTATTTATATATTTACATTTTAATGCGCCGAATATTGAAGGGGCTACAGGTATCACAGGTTCCACAGGTATCACAGGTTCCACAGGTATCACATCTCCATTAATATCTTCATATCTATCGGCATCAAACACTTCATTTCAAGCACAATATGATGTAATAAATCAGAAATTAGACAATGTCGAAAGCTTGATAAACAGTATTAATTCCGTTTTACCACCAGACATAACGTATATTAAAGTGGGAAATGTCTCATCACAAGCAGCGACTAGTGAAAACTTGGATAGTTTTTCTATTAATATAACGAATAATACAACAAATTCGGGTTCTCCTTCAAGTACTAATACACCATCGGGTAATTCACCTATTTATAACTTTCTATCAAACAATAAAGGACAGCCGACGTCCACTTGGACAATCACGGGAATTCTACCGGTTGGTCCAAAAGGTGCAGACGGCCCTGCGGGTCCACCGGGACCACAAGGCCCGCAAGGTCCACCCGGACCAAATGGAGAACCAGGACCTAGAGGATTGAAAGGAACGCCGCCATAGGTCTACTAATATTTTTGTCATAAGTATGTAGGAGAATGAAAGATCTACTATATTTATTATTCATAGGATGTTTTTTACTACTTGTACTGTTTACCATAATACAAATACAATACAACAATAGCATCGAAGGTTTAACGACTATCAAACCGGATTTATCGACCACTAATTATAATAGACAATATACAATTCAGCAAAATGCATGGGATCAATACAGTGATATCATCGCAAAATATGAAACCCTATTACAAAAATGCCAAGAAAATTATCCTATTGTTTGGAATATAGGCAGAATAAGTAGTTCGCATTATATCACTTCTCCTACAATTAGCATAAATCAATCAAGTACATTTCCGAACATATATTTAGACATAGTGTTTCCGTATCCAATGGATGGATTAAAGGGTGCGCCGGGTTCTTCTGGTGTCCAAGGGACAAATGGTATAGCTGGCGAAGTAGGTGCCATGGGAGAAAGAGGTATACCTTGCCCATATGGGAATTATAATTCTCCTCATTCTTAGATAGAAAACCTATTGTATCAACCTAACAAAATAATGATACTATAATACTATATTATCATATTGTATAATATAGTATGTTTTACAAGAAAAATACAAAATTATTATTATATCTTATCATATTTCTGCTTTTTATTATTGTCATATATATTTCTTATCATAATGCAGCAACTATTACAGAAGGTATAGATACTTCTATATGTCCCACGGATAATCCAGTTATTGATTCTTCAAATTTAGAATTGTATTTTTATTGTAAAGAAACGCCAATATCAACAGTTTCCGCCGAAATAATTTCGGCAACTGGCATGATTAGACAATTACAAGCGAATAACAAAACATATTTAACAAATACATTTACTAGAGATATTGAGACAGCTACGAATCTTATATCTTCAAAATCCCCCCTTATTGGCAAAAATTGGAACGATCCGTCCGCAAATGTACTGTTAACGTCGACCCAAACAACACTAGCAAACGATTTGAACTACTTGAATTATCTAACTAAAGGGACTCCGTATAGTCCTCCACAATATACTGCTATTCCACCGAGTATAGCTCAATACGGATCATTGAGTGCTGCATCTTGTCCCGCATTAATAAATCCAAACGATCCAAGTGGTAATCCTTTGGCACAATTGAATAAAATGTTAATGCAACAACAAAGCCGTTTAGCTACTATTAAGGCAAATATTGCAAGCATAGAGTCGAGATACCCAATTCAATTTCAATTGGGAACGGTGTCGGTAGATAAATCACCAAATGCTTCTCCGAAAATATCGATCAGTGGCGATTTACCGAATCCAGTATTGAATTTTACTCTAATAACACCGATTAATGGTAAACAAGGCGACCCAAAACAGGGTCCCACAGGACCTCAAGGTCCACAGGGCGGTTCTGGATCAAAGGGTTTAGATGGATACTGGGGTACCGATGGTTTACCGGATACATTGTTCAGTCCTACAACCTAATACTTATTCACTATAAAATACATGTAATATATATGGGATTAACCGATTTTATTTTATACTACCATTGTAGTATAAGATGTTAAAAATATATTTTTTATCTTTATTATTATGTTTTATAGGAATACTTGTATATATTTATATTAAAAGATATCCTAGTATCAAAGAATCCTTGGATGAGATTAATCCCTATCTTGAAGAGTACAAAAAAACTGTAGACCCATTTATGACAGCTTATACAACGAATTCTAATGCTATATCGAAAGATACGTACGTTATCGATTCGTACGATTATACAAAAGATTGGAAAAGCTACTATAACAAAATAGGATATGGTCGACAAAATTATTATAATAAAACTTATGGAAAATCTTACGGTACATATGACCCAATTAATTTAGATTCTAATAATGCAAAAGATGTGGCGCTTATAATGTTAATTGCACCTAAGGATACGCCAGTTATAGTCGCCGATTCAAATGATAGAGACACAAAATACGCTCTCAACGATAATGTACGAATTGTTTCCAATTTACTGAAAGGTTATACAAAAATGATAAATTCACGATACGCTGATAATACATGTTATACAGATAATACATTAGATAGCTATATTCAGTTTACTGATATAAAGTCTATACAAAATTGTAAAAAATTTCAAGACTGGTGGGATACGAAAAGTAAAGATACATACAAAACATATTATAATGGCCTTAATAATGACGAAATCGATGCCATTCTTAACATACCAATTAATGATCATATATTTAAATATTTTACAACAAATGCTAATAAACTCCCATCATCCACGAAAAGTATTACAGAGAATTTAAATACCTATATTATAACATTATGCAAAAATACTGGAAACACGTGCTATTCCGGAAGTCTCCTTGATTCAACGGGTGTACAATATTGTTTTGGACCACCACCGGGTAGTGGTTTATATACTAATGCATTAAACGCATATTCAAATGCGATGAATACATATTTATATACAACTACAACGGATGTACCGTTAAATCAACTTATTACCTTGCAACAGCAGTTAGACACCAATTTTGATACGGCAATCAAACCAGGTATTTATTCATCGGTTTCCAACCGTTTAACCAGTTTTATTACTACAACAAATAATTTATTTGACGCAGGGATAACACCGATTGGTGATGGATCTAGCTACAAATGCGATTATTCTTCAAATAAAACACCTTTGGATGCTTCAGGTATTTATTATTGTTTTGGAAATGGGAAGAATTCACAGTTGAATCAACTACAAACCTCGTGTACAAATGCATTGACCGCATTGTATGAATTATCAACGCCTGATGTTAGTTATATTTCAAAGATATCGAATAACTGTAATAATTTTTTAAGAAATAATTTAGTGAATACACTAGCAGATGTTTCCAAGAATATTTCAATCATTATATCTGATAATAGTAATGCCATCGCATATGCAGCTGCTCTTGCAAAGAAACAGAGTAAACCTTGTCCCGTAGAACCACCCGTAGTATCTCCCGCAGTTGCAGCAGCCCAAGATGCTATAACGGTGTATAATAAAGAGATAGGACCCTATTTAGATGATATGGCAACAAAACTACAAAATATTTTGAATACATTACCCAATAATTTGAAGGTAGATGCAGTAAATATTGGTGTTGCTAGCTCTACTCCCTTTATCAAAATCAATCCCCTCTATACATTTAGTGGTTCGAATGATCCTAGAAACGGAAAATACTCACAGAATGTGGATTTTACTGTGCCTCAAGGGAATCCTGGACCTCCTGGACCTGTTGGACCTCCTGGGAATACTGGACCTACTGGGCCTGCTGGTCCAAATGGTTCATCAGGAGACATCGGAATATGGGAAATACCTATTCAATATCAAGGTATATTTTGATAGATGGATGGATAGATGGATGAAATAGTATGATATCAAGCCGAATAAATATCTTGATATGATAGAATTAAGATGAGAGATCTTCCTAAAATACTATTCAATATTATCATTATTACAGTATTTATTATTATGGTATTGATTGTTTTACAGAAACTATATATCAACAATGGCATGTTGGAAGGATTATCTTCTATCTTCGGATTCCGTCCCCCGCCCCAGCCTCCAGCTCAACAAAAATTTCAACCAATACCTCCGCCAAAGCTTCCTCCCATAGTTTTTCCAGAACCAAAAGTACAGCCTACTACACCTACCTCTACTGCTACTACCACACCAGAACCAAATATTGTTGTAGTGCAAACAGGAGATATCGCAACAATAGATCCAAGTGTGTTATCTACTGATGGTCAAATTGCAATGAAATTGAGTGATAGGTTGGACGAATTGTATAGTGGATTCTCGGAAGTTCTTTCGAAATCATTCATTAGTACATTAACCGTAGATCGTGTTGAAATAGGTGAGGTTGGAACGGCATATTCAGCAGTTATCACTGGAACTCCGCCCTATCAAGTTATTACTTTTACTGTTCCAATGGGCGCCACCGGAGCTACTGGCCTCACTGGACCTACTGGATCGGCGGGGAATGCTGGAGCGAAAGGTGCAGTTGGACCAGTTGGTTTAGCTGGAGCACCATGTTTATGATGAGCATGATCATAATTTAGGAACAAATGGCGAGATTCCTTGTTGTTGCTTCTGAATTTGCGCGTTTCGTTCTTGCTGTAATACATCTACGGTTATTGATTTTGCCACTTTGTCGGGTTGGTATGTATCCGGCGGTGTAGAGATTGAGATCACTTCCAGTTCTGCAGGTACGTAGTTGTACATTTGTCTACGTCCACCGGACCCTTTTGCGCTGAGTTCTTCAGGTGTCATATTGTAATAGGTGTATGGTTCAGATATAATATTCATACCCTGATTTGAGGCCATTAGCGAAACACCCATGGGTTCTCCTTGGAATTGAGTTGCAATCTGTGTCTGACCCTGTACCTTTCCTTGAAAACGCTTAATAATATCTTCGCCTAAAACAACCCTATAACTCTCTTTTACTAATAAGAGGGCGGGGACGCTTTGGACGTTGGGTGGCATGATAACTTGTCGTCCATCTTCCAACACGATATAGATCTGGTTATTGTTCGCATCTCTTTTTCTTTTATCAATGCAGAGGAAGTTCAAAGAACTTGCTAAATTATTTTTGACCAAGAATTGCAAAATCTTTTGACAATGTTGACAATGATTACTATAATACAAAGTATCCATTTTCCAAGATATTTTGTATTATCGATAGAGTTTTGACGGGTGTTGTGTACGCAGCTTCGCTTACATTGAGGACAGCTTCGCTTACGCCGAAGACTTGCACATTCCATACAAGAGTCGGTTCTGCAAATAGTACACAAAGTACAAAACAGCTACTGAAATGAAGCTAATGTAGTGATCGAATCCCTTCTTCTTTACAATTCCTACATAGATTCCAAGAACAATAACAAACACCAAAATGCAAAACATAAAAACAGACAAATAATAGAAAAGAGCGCAATACTTGTGGTCCAAGGGACCGAAAAGAGACGTCATGGTGGATGCCATACTTCTTTAGTACAATATAGAAAGAAAAAAATTTATATATTGGTTAAATATAGGATAGTCCATTGATTACAATTATGTTAGGAAGAAAAAGACAAAGTGAAGGTATGGGTCCAGGCAATAAAAAAAACGATACTACACTAGTTAGAACTATGTTTTCACAATTTCCATCAAATTCATCGAATCTCGTAGATAATCTAACAGAAAATAATGGGGCAGGAGACATACAATTTTCTTTATTAAAAATCGCAATTAATAAAAGAGTGAAGGAGGAAGCCGATAAAAGAAATATAATAACACCTACTATCGCCGGTGCGTTGTTATTACAAGAGATGATCGTTAAAAAATTGGAAACGATTCCAACATCTACTCCAGAAAAAATAAAAAAATTAGAGAAAAGAGTTGCGTGGTTTCGATCAACCCAATTTATATCCAACTTTTTAGATGCATTGTCCGCTTCTGTTCCGTCGCTCAATCCAGATCCCGACTCTCCTATGGGTAGAAAAATACCTTCTTATACAAGATATTTACATAAATTCTTTGGAATAAATGGAGCCATCTTTGGATATAAAGACGAAGAAACTCTACGTCGCGTATATGGGTTTAGATCTACTTTTACACATCAAACCACCGATACCGAACAATGTAAAACCGCAATTGGTCCAAGTGAAGATGCACCTGGGTGTTATATTTGCCAAAATCCATTCAAATTAAATGACAAAATAGATTGTGAGCATATATTGGGTGTAGTAGATGCATTAGCACATTTATGGATTGTTCAGGATAAAAATTTTTGGGACCAGCTATCTCCAGAAGAACAAGCGTTTTTGTCGAATGAATATAATTGGGCGCATTTTTGCTGTAATGTGAAAAAAACAAACAAGAGTATGATTCGTCTTAATGCGGATAAAAGTGGATACGAAGTGGATACTGATACAATTAAGGAGATTTTAAGAAGTATACATAATGATACATGTCATGAAAATACTGATGGTTCTTATGGTAGAACACAATACTGTAAGGGTATTAATTGTGCTATTCTTCCAGAGGATGATGATGTTGATGGTTGGGATGAAAACCCGTCTTACGGTGTATTAGTCGGATGCGCCGAAAAAATTGTAGCTATCGTTAATGAAAATATTCAGAAATATGGTAAAGAATATTATCCATTCTTTATACGATTACGGGTTTTAGCAGCAATTGGAAATCGTGATTTTGATGTATTTGTTAGAGGTAATAAAGGGGGGAGTAAAAGATTCCATAAAACGAAAAAGGATCGTAGAACTAAAAAAACACACAAAAAACAAAACCGTAGTGCTGATACATATTATAAAAAGTTTATTAACTGGTTTTTAACAAACGAAGATATAACCCAAGAAATTATAGATGATATGAACCAATATTTTGATACTACTATACTCTCTACTACAAAAGATAGGGTCGAAGAGAAACAGGAACTCAAAGAAGACCAAAACCAAAACCAAAAACACCTAGAAGAAGAAGACGAAGAAGAAGAAGAAGAAGACCAAAACCAAAAACACCTAGAAGAAGAAGACGAAGAAGAAGACCAAAACCAAAAAGACCTAGAAGAAGAAGACCAAAACCAAATCCAAAAAATCGATGTGTCTAAGCATGATTATCGTAATACAAAACGCCGAGTAGGCATACTTGGAATGAACTACACAAAAAAAAAGGGTCGTTATTTCGTAATATAATGATTTTTACAGAAAAATCGATAAAGTGTAAGGTTCAAAAACCATGTAAAAAAGTATACAGATATTCCAAGAGGAAAAACCATGGACAATGCGACTCTTTGGAAAATCATCGATTCACATTTTGATGATAATCCACAAACTTTAGTTCGACACCACATAGACTCTTATAACGATTTCTACAAAACCAGTATTTATCAGATTTTCAAAGAGAAAAACCCCATTCGCCTCTATTCTAGATTCGACCCCGAAACCAACGAATATAAATCTCAATGCAATCTCTATTTGGGCGGGAAAAACGGCGACAAACTCCACTTTGGTAAACCCGTTATTAATGACGAAGACAACGCCCATTACATGTATCCCAACGAAGCGCGCCTACGGAATATGACCTACGGTATGACAATTCACTATGATGTAGATATCGAATTCATCACCCGTCTCGAACCAGGTGAACAACCTATAATAATAGGCGCGGATAAAGAAACAAAGGGCGGAGAAGCGTATGACCTTGGACAAGGGCAAGCGTATTCGGAAGAATTAGAACAGCACGGATCCACGAAAAATTACAAAACAAAGGATACGTTGGAAGAAAAGGGTTGGCAAGAACAAGACGGAGGAGGTTTAGACCAAGCCGCGCAATTAACCACGTCTTTTTCAGGAGGCGCTCCAAAAGCAACTACCATAAGAAAACCCACCGTAAAACCCAAAGAGCTCGTGGAACTAACACCCGCAGCAGCAGCGAAAATACGCGAGGCTACGGAACAATCCCTATTAGAAGGCGATCAACGCGGACTACTACAGCGCCACTGGCACACTATAGACAAAATCTATCTAGGCAAATTCCCCATCATGTTGCAATCCGATTTCTGTATTCTGCAGGGATTGGATCGCGAGGTCCGACATTCTATGGGAGAATGTCGCAATGATCTAGGCGGATATTTCGTTATCGACGGAAAAGAGAAAACTGTAGTAGCCCAAGAGAAATTCGCCGACAATATGCTCTATATCAAGAAGATGGGTGAGGACAACGAATATTTGTACGCGGCCGATATCCGATCCGTTTCCGAGAATGTGTCCAAGCCTGTGCGCACACTCTCGGTTAGAATGGTCGCGCCCACCCCTCGCCTAACCAATCGCAACATTGTTGTTAATATTCCCAATGTACGAAAACCCGTCCCCCTCTTTATCGTCTTTCGCGCACTAGGCGTTATTTCCGACAAAGAAATCATCCAATATTGTCTCTTGGACTTGGAGAAATTCGAGCCCATGGTCGACCTCTTTGCGCCCTCGGTCCATGATGCAGGATCGATCCTTTGTCAACAGACCGCCTTGAAATACATCGGGCTCTTGACCAAGGGAAAAACGGTGGCCAGTGCACTAGAGATCTTGGCCGACTATTTCTTGCCCCATGTAGGCGAAATCAACTATATAGCAAAAGCCTATGCTTTAGGAAATATGGTGTTCCGTCTATTAAATGTCGCGCAAGGCTTGGAACCTCCTACAGATCGCGACAACTTCAAATACAAACGCATCGAACTGGTGGGGTCCTTGTTGTACGATCTCTTTCGCGAATATTGGTCCATCCAGTTGCGCCAGGTTCATTTGGCGTTTGAAAAAGTCCTCTATTACAATGAACCCCGATATGAAAACAATTTATTCGGTCTCATCATGGATAATTATAGAGAGGTCTTCCGCGAACGTTCCTTGGAACAGGGCTTCAAAAAAGCGTTCAAAGGGAACTGGGGGGCGTATTCACATACCAAACGTATTGGGATTATCCAAGATCTGAATCGCCTGTCGTTCAATTCCGCGCTCAATCATTTGCGCAAGACGAATTTGCCCTTGGACAGCGGCGTCAAATTGGTGGGGCCGCGCGTTTTGCACAGTTCCCATTGGGGTTATATAGATCCGATTGATACGCCCGATGGTGCGAGTATCGGTCTCCACAAACACTTGGCCATTACTACGTATATAACGCGCGGCGTCTCTCGCGAACCCTTGATCGAGTGGTTGCGCAAAGAGTGGGGTCTAAAACAGGTGGAGGAGTTCCGGCCATCAGTCTTGTCAAATATGACCAAGGTGGTTATTAACGGATGTTGGATAGGGTCCGTCGACCAGCCCATCGAATGTTTGCAAAAGTTCCGCATGTTCCGTCGCAATGCGCTGATTCCGATGTATATGAGCGCGTCTTTTGATACTACACATAATACGATCTTTATGTATACCGATGCGGGGCGATTAACCAGGCCCATCTTTTATTGCGATGAGACAACGGGTCGCGCATCGTATCAGTCCAAGGTAGTTTTGAAAAGGTTGCAAGACGGCGCATTTTCTTGGTCTGATTTAGTCGCAGGATTCAACGAAAAGCGTGCATCGGCGAATTTCGACCCGACCCAGATGCGAATCTATGAACTGCGTGATTTGTATGAAGGTGTCCAAGGAGAGACGAATCCTTCGGTACTGGACCGGTTTATTAAAGACAAGGCGATCTTGGACTATATCGATTGTAGCGAGTCAGAAAACGCCATGATTGCGTTTGATCATGAAGTCTTTGAACAAGACTTGGGATCAGATAAAGGAATTGCCGAGTCTAGCAATAGTGTTGCACCCGGAACCAAACGCACATCGAAATACACTCATTGCGAGATCCATAATTCGTTGATCTTGGGAATGATGTGCAATATGATCATTTTTCCGGAGAACAATCCGGCATCGCGCAATTCGTTTTCTTGTGGTCAGAGCAAACAGGCGGCGTCCATGTACCACACCAATTTCCAGGTTCGAATGGACAAAACCGCCGTTGTCCTAAACTATGGTCAAATGCCCTTGGTCAAATCGCGATTCTTGGACCCCATCATGAAAGAGGAGAATCCCTATGGCGAAAACGCCATCGTTGCCATCATGTGCTATACGGGATACAATGTAGAAGACGCCATCTTGCTCAATGAGGGTGCCATTAAACGTGGCCTCTTCCGCACCTCCTATTTCACTACATACGAAGCCCACGAAGAAAGCACGAAAAATGCGATCACTGTAGTCGACAAACGGTTCTTGGACATTCAACACGAACCCTCGGTTCTGGGAACCAAACCGGGATATGATTACAGTAAGCTGGACAAACACGGAATTATCAAGGAAGGAACGCCGGTGGATGACAAAACCGTATTGATCGGTTTGGCGTCTTCGAGCGGAGGAGGAGGCCAAGGATACGTCGATGGATCCAAGACACCTAAAAAGGGACAGCTAGGAATCGTGGATCGCGCGTTCATAACCGAGGGTGAAGAGGGATATCGTATTGCAAAAGTCCGCATCTTGGAACAACGTATACCGACCCTAGGCGATAAAATGGCCTCGCGTGCCGGTCAGAAAGGTGTTGTAGGCCTCGTTATCCCCGAACGTGATATGCCTTTTACGGCCGAGGGTGTCCGCCCCGATATGATCATCAATCCTCACGCCCTTCCCACGCGTATGACCATTGGGCAACTGGTGGAGTGCATCACGGGAAAGGCATGCGCAGCACTAGGTGGATTCGGAGATTGCACGGCGTTTCAAAACGATGGGTCCAAGATTGGGGTATTTGGATCCCTTCTAACCAAACAGGGATTCCATTCGAGTGGAAATGAAGTGTTGTATAACGGCATGACGGGCGAACAAATAGAGATGGAGATTTTCATGGGACCCACCTATTATATGCGTCTGAAACACATGGTGAAAGACAAGATCAATTATCGCGCGCTTGGACCTCGCACGGCACTAACCAAACAGCCGGTTAGTGGTCGCGCCAATGATGGTGGTCTTCGCATTGGTGAGATGGAACGCGAT
>Ga0114973_10002627_pt1 | contig 12940 bp, 15 predicted proteins | sample M_140807_MF_Meta_FD_87025 | JGI IMG/M metagenome (GOLD analysis project Ga0114973, IMG submission 87025) | Freshwater microbial communities from Lake Montjoie, Canada to study carbon cycling - M_140807_MF_MetaG | ecosystem: Environmental > Aquatic > Freshwater > Lake | place: Lake Montjoie... | reverse complement strand
GTGATGCCCTCCCTCTCCAGAAAGCTGGCGAAGGCGAGGTTGCTGGCGATCGGCCGCAGGTTCTGCGGAGGAATCAGCCGCTGCACGTCATGCACCAGGGCCAGCTCGCCCTCCTTCGCCGTGATCGTGGCAACCCGCAGCAGCAGACGGGCCTGATGGCCGCTCCCTTGCGCGTCGACCCCCTCCAACAGGGCGAAGCGATCATCGATGCGGCAGATATCGCCGGCGTAGCGGCGATGGGCCGCCCGGGCGATGCTGCGCAACCGGGCTGTTCGCAGCGCCTGCACCAAGGTGGTGATCCCGGCCACGATCCCAACAGCCAGCAGAAGGCCGAGCACGATCTTCCAGTGCATCAGGGCCAGCACCAGCACCCCCATCAGCAGGAGGGCACCACACCCTTCGGTGATGTCTGCGGCCATCAGAAGGGCGCTCCCCGCCGGCTTTGCGCAACTCTCAGCTTGCCAGCCCTGCAGGGTCTCCCGCTCCCCGATCCGCTGCCCACTCCAGGGAGCCATGCCGCCGGAGATTCGCTCGGCGCCGCAGACCCGGCATCGATCAGCCGTCCCTTGACGGCCCTGCCGTGGCGCTCTTGCCAGCCGAGCGCCTGTTGTGTCGGGAGCAGCCCATGGCCTGAGCGCAAGCCGATAGGCGTCTGTGGCTCGTGCCTGAGTCTTTCAAGAAGAAGACCCCCGCAGCTCAGGGCGGAGCGCTCCCCCGGCGAAACCCGAGCCCCCTGCCACCATGGGCTTTTCAAGGTCCGCGGCAGCGGCAGCCAACCGGATGGCCCAGGGTTCACCCCAACCGATGGCGCAGGATCAGCCCTCCGCTGCGGCGATGGCCAGCCCCGCGATTGCGCTCACCATCGGCGGCAGTGATTCCGGTGGTGGTGCTGGCATCCAGGCCGACCTCAAGACCTTCACGGCCCTGAAGGTTCACGGCTGCTCGGCCCTGAGCTGCGTCACCGCCCAGAACACCCGTGGTGTCAGCCGGGTGGATGCGCTGTCGCCTGAGGCGCTGAGCGCTCAGATCGAGGCGGTGCTCAGCGATCTGCCGGTGGCGGCCCTCAAGACGGGCATGCTGCTCAACCGCGGCCTGATCGCGGCCACGGCCCGCGCACTGGCACCGCTGGCGATTCCCAAGCTGATCGATCCGGTGATGGTGTCGCGGGCCGGTGCGGTGCTGCTGGAGCCCGAGGCGATCCAGGCCTATCGCGATCACCTGCTGCCCCTCGCCGACCTTCTCACCCCCAACCTCCATGAGGCCCGCCTGCTCAGCGGCCTTCCGATCGCCGCCGCCGCCGATGTGGAACGGGCGGCCGAGGCGCTGCGGCGCCAGGGGGTGGCGGCGGTGCTGGTGAAGGGCGGCGGCTTGCCGGAACTGCGGGGCCGCGACTATCTGCTGGCCGCAGATGCTCCGGGGCAGTGGCTGATCGGGCCGGTGATCGACACCCCCCACACCCATGGCAGCGGTTGCACATTGGGCGCCGCGATCACCGCCCATCGGGCCCGGGGGCTGGTGTTGGCCGCGGCGGTGGCGGCTGGCAAGACCTTCGTGGAGGGTGGCTTGCGCCACGCCCTGGCGATCGGCGGCGGCCAGGGTCCGCTTTGCCATTGGCATCCGTTGCTCTGAACCACTGCTCCGAACCACGGCGCTGGACGGCGCCTGGTCGGCAAGGCTCCCCAGGCCCCACGACCGACCCTCCAGGCTCCTTACGGTGATTGCCATGCAAGCGCCCTCTGCCCTGCTCGACCGCCTCGCCGCGATCAACGGTATGGGGGCTGGCCGTCGGCGGCTGGTGCTGTTGCTCAGCCAGCTCGGCGATTTCGACAGCCTGGAATACGCCCAGGCCCTGGTGCCGCTGCTGCCCAGGCTGGAGGCCTCCGCCATCGACACCCTGGCGTTCGCCATCGGCAGCGAGGCTGGCGCTGATCGCTTCTGCGGCTACACCGGCTTCCCTCGCCAGCGCCTGCTGGTGTACGATCAGCCCCACCTCCATCGGGACCTGGGCCTCTATGCCGGCCTGGCCACCCCGGGCGGCGCCTGGCCTGCCCTGCTGCTGATGTGTGCCGGTATCGGTTCGCCGGGCACTCTGGCGGAGGTGCTGCGGGGCTACACCGGCGATCGTTCCGCACCCCAGCGGATCGCCGAAGAGCAAACCATCCAGGCCGGTCCGTTGCCAGCGCTTAAGGGTTCGTTCTTTGCCAGGGCCGGTGGCCGCGGCTTCCAGCGCCCCTTTGAGCTGGCCACGGTGCGTCTGGCCAATATGGCCGAGGTGCTCGGCCACTGGCGCACCTATGTCCCCCGCGACGACTTCCTGACCCAGCGGGGCGGCACCTTTCTCCTGGAGGTCGATGATTCCGTCCTCTACAGCCACCGTGACCGCGGCATCCTCGGCTTCTCCGCCACCATGGCGCGGCCGTTGAGCTTTCTCGAGCCCTATCTGGTGGAGCGCGGTTGATTCGATTGTCCGGCTGGGCATTTCCGCTTGGCAAAGCCCGGTCTCAGTCCGCCGTGACGCTGATCCAGGTGGCGGAGATCCAGGCGCCACTGGCGTCGTAGCGGCGGATCAGCCGCTCCATGCGGCCTGGGGAGGGAAGCCAGCCGGCCTCCACGGTGAAGGCCTCGCGGTGGCTCACCTGGAGCGGTGCCAGGCAGTAACCGGCGTCCGGGAGCAGAAGCAGCCGTTCGGCTCCGGTGCCGCTGGCTTCCTCACCAGCGCCGATTTGGGTGCCAATGGCGAGGCTTCCGTTGCCATCACCGCTGATCGTGAGCCGGCAGGGTGAACCATCTGGCTCCGGCCAGTCGGCGCTGATTGTGGACGCTTCTCCGCTCCAGCTTCCCAGCAGCTGCTCCATCGCCAGGGCGGGGCGCTCGGAGGCCCCGCTGCCGGAGCGGAACTCACGGATCAGCACCAGGCTCTCGAAGGCCCCCTCCGAACTGTGGAGCTGCACCAGCCGGTGGCGTCGATCACCGGCGATGAAGCCGAATTCGGCACCGAAGGCTGTGCCGGGTGCCACCTGCAGGGAGCCCTTGCAGAAGGAGCCCGAGGCGAAGAACACCACCTGTTTCCCCAGGGAGCGATACGCCTGGCGCATCTCGCGGGTGGGTGGGTTGTCGCTGCCGTTGCCATAGCGGTGCAGGCTGAAGTGCACCAGCCGCTCCTCGTCACCCTGCGCAAGGCTCAGCACCGAGGGTGTGGAGTCCAGCAAGGTGCCGTTCGCATCCACGGCGGTGAAGCTGCCCTGCCAGGTGCCGAGGTTTTTGAGAAAGTTGTCCCACTGGCTTGCCATGGCGGCATCCTCCGTCGGCTGGCAGAGGCCGGAATCTAGGCAGCGGCGGATTCCTTCGCTTCTGGCGCGCGATGTCTTGCGCTGGCCCCCCACCTCACCTGCCGCGGGCGAAGGCTGAACCATTCGCGCCGTTCCGTGCCCGTAGCCGGCTGAGCGTTCGCTCATCAGCAGGGTCCATGACCCTGCAAGGTGGGGTCAGTCACCATCTCTTCCCATGGCCGATACCCCCTATCTGGTCGCCCTGGCCCTGTTGGAGCGCGGTGGCCAGCGGGCCCTGCCGCTCACTGGCAAATCCCGGAGCCCTAAGGCCACTCCATCCGAAGATCCCGGAGTGGAGGGTCAGACCCTCGCCCTGGAATTGTTGCTGCGGCTTTGGCAGCAGAGTGGCGAGAATCCGATCCGCCGGCTCGACACCGAAGGCGGGTTGCTGCTGGTGGAGCTGCCAATGGAGGTGATGCAGGAGCGATTGCCCTTGCTCAAAGCCGCCTGGCTCAATGGCGGCGACAGCCAATTGTTCCTGCAAGAGCTGCGCAAACTGGCCGGAAGGGTCTGGCGCCTTCAGCAGGCCCGCTATGAAGACCTCCGGTTTGTGGCCTGGCCCTGAAGATTGCCCGGCTCAGAAGGTTGCCTGGCCCAAAAACGGGAACCCATCGGGTCCGTGCGGATCGCCGCTTGTGTTGGCCGCGCGATGTGCCAAGCCGGTCACGGAATCGAAAAACACAGCAAAGGATGCGGATCGAGGGCCGGAAGGGATTCTCCGCATTCGTCCGAGGCATGGCGATGCCCAGTGGTGGACATCGCCTGAGCCCCTGATCCATCAGAAACCGATCACTCTTCGTCCACGGAGCCGGCGGGCACCAGGCGGATCTGTTTGCGGCCCAGCTTGATCTCGAACTCATCGCCAGGATGGAGATCCAGCAGGGCGGTGTAGGCCTTGCCCACCAGCAGATTGCCGTTGCCTTGAACGGTGGCTACATAGCTGAGTTTGCGCCCGGCCTTCGCCGCTCCGCTGCCCTCGCCGAGGCTCACTCCCTTGGCTTCGAGGAGCGCTTCGTAGAAGGCGGTGAAGTTCAAACGCTCGGTCCCATCCTTCTTGGTGCTCACATAGCCGCAGCCACGCACCAGTTCGGACTTGGAGACATCGCCTAGCTCCTTGACCTTGGTCAGGAGCTCATTTCCGGTCAGCATGCTTGTTGTCCCATCAAGACAACACAACCATACCCAATCACCGGACCTTTTCCAAGCCCCCTGGCGGGGATCCCTGCGGGGGTCAGCATGGCAATCCACCCAAATCTTCTCCCCTTCTCCCCCTCGGCCGCCGTCATCCCTGGCGAACGCCGCTTCCCCACTCTCCTCCCACATCCGTGCGGCTGCTCTCAGTGCCAGCGGATGAGTGTGCGGCAGCCCGCTCCACCGGTTGCTGTGATCGTGTCGGGCAGCAGGCATCCGATCTCCGCGATCTGCCGCGCTCAGCCTGCATCGGCTGCAGCAACTCCCGCGCGCCCGCTGTCACGCTTCCTCCTCGATCGCTGCTCCATTCGCTTCATTGCCCTCAGCCATTGCCCCAGCCATTGCCAGGCGAGGCGTCATCCGCGGTTGACCCCTTGGATTCAGACTGATCTGCCATTCCCTCTCCGAAGCGCCTTCACGCGCTTGCCTGCCATGGCCCAACCGGTTGCCGTGACCACCACCGTCACGATCGAGGGCGACGCGATCGTGATGACGATCAGAAGATCGCCGATCCCGCCAACGCGGCACGCTGACGGGCGCCGGGAGGGCCATCGGAGGTTCCGATGCGGCGTTACCGCTGCGGCGGCCATGGTGTGAACCCGCGCTGATGCATACGCTGAACAGGATGTTTGCCATCGCTCCGTGTTCAAGCCGTTCTGCGCCCTGGTCCTGCTGGCTGCTGGCGCCCCCATCGCCATGGCCCCAGCCAGGGCCGCCGAGAATCCCGTGCGCTGGACCACCGGCGGCGCCGTGTGGTCCACCCAGCAGCAGGCCTTCGACACCTTCGTCGACAGCGGTGCCGTCACCGACCGCGGCCTGGAAGGTGGCCTCAACCGTTCCGGCTGGAGCCCCCAGGAGGTTCGCGCCGGCATGGCGAAGAGCTACAACGTGGATCTGCGGGCGGTGAGCCGCTATCTCAATTCGAGTGCCGGCATCGCCTATCTCAAGACCGCCACCGCCAACTACTACCCCTACCGCAGCATGGGCAGCACCTCAGTGCAGGCGCTGCGCTCGGCAATCATCAAGGATGCGGCGGATGGCTCGATCTCCTCGATCGGCATCATGCGGGCTCTTCCCACCGATTTCCGGCTCGCTGAGGGACCCCAGGAGGCGCAGGCGGGCTGCAAGACGCAGTCGCCCCAATGCACCTCCCTGCTCTCTTGGTATGTGTTTCTGCCGGCCCGCATCCAGGCCAGCCAGGTGCCCGATCCCTTCCTCGACAAGTGAGATCGCTTCCCTAGGCCGCTGAGGGCGCCCCTGTTGCAACCCGATCGCCGCGCCGCTGGATCAGCCGGCGCGGCGTCAGCGGTTGCGGAGCGCCTCCAGTTCCCCCCGGCCATGCAGTTCGGCCAGGGCGTCATAGCCCCCGATCACCACCCCATCGATCCGCACCTGGGGGAAGGAGCCACCGCCGCTGGCGGGAACCACCCGGTAGGCAATGCCAAGGGTGCGCAGCATGCGAAGAGCCCGGGCGCTGTAGGGACAGCCGGCCAGCACGGCAATCTCCACCCGTGGCTCCTGGTTCGATGGAGGCGCCGGCCGGGCGCGCTCGCTCTGCGTGGATGGAGCGATGCCGCTCCCTTCGAGGGCGAGTACACCCACCAGCAGGTCGGCGCCCTTCCCCACCAAGGCTCCGGGCTCCAGGTGGCCGCCCCACACCTGGCAGGCCCCATCGGAGACGCTCAGGTGCAGATGCACCCCCTGGGGGGCGATGGTTCCCTGGAGGGAGATGATCTCAAGGTCGCCCTCCAGGATCGTGGGCCCGCCCTGGCCGGGGCATTGGAAGGCCGCCTGGGAGAGGTGGCCCACCACGCTGAGCACGAAGCCGGAGGCCTGCAGTTCCGCCGCCAGGGCCTCGAGGCTGAGGCGGATGTCGCTGCCCGCGGGGAGATGGAGGGGAAGCGAGCGCAGGGCCTGGAGCTGCACGGAAAAGGGCCGAACTGGCCCGCCAGGTTAGGCGCCCGCCGGTGGCAACTCCCAGGCGATCAGCGCGTAGGGCTGGTTTGGGCTCACCGGCACCGGGTTGTGCGGCACCTCCTCCTCAGAGACCCGACTGGAACCGGCGCAGCCGCTCCAGCCCATCGAGGAGGGTGGCGTCGGCGGCGGCGCAGGACAGGCGGATGCAGCGGTCATCGCCGAAGGCCACCCCTGGCACCACCGCCAGCCCCACCTCGTCCAGCAGCCTGTTGCAGAGGGTCATCGAATCGAGGCCCCAGGCGCTGGCATCGGGGAAGGCATAGAAGGCCCCTTCCGGTGGAAGCAGCTCCAGCCCCGGGATGCTCTGAAGGCCATCGCTGAGCAGGGTGCGGCGGCGGTTGAATTCCTCGGCCATGGTCCGCACGCAGTCCCGCGAGCCGGTGATTGCCGCCAGGGCGCCGTATTGGGCAAAGGTGCACACATTGCTGGTGCTCTGGCTCTGCAGGGCGCTGGCGGCGGCGATCACCTCGCGGGCGCCGGCCAACCAACCGACTCGCCAGCCCGTCATCGCCCAGCCCTTGGCAAAGCCGTTCACGATGAAGATGCGGTGGGCCAGATCCGGGGCCACGGCGGCCAGGCTGTGGTGGCAGTGGCCCGGGGCCAGCAGGAATTCGTAGATCTCATCACACACCACCGCCACCCTTGGATGGCGACGCAGCACCTCGGCGATGCGCTCCAGTTCGGATCGGCCCAGCACCATGCCCGTGGGATTGGCGGGGCTGTTGAGCACCAGCAGGCGGCTTTCGGGGGTGATCGCCGCTTCGAGGGCCTGTGGATCGAGCCGAAAACCGCTGGCGGCATCACTGGGGATGAAGCGCACCGTGGCCCCGGCCAGCTGGGCCATCTCCGGGTAGCTGAGCCAGTAGGGGGCGGGGATCAGCACCGCATCCCCCGGATCAAGCAGCACCTGGAAGAGGTTGTAGAGAGCCTGCTTGCCGCCGTTGGTCACCAGCACCTGCTCGGCGCTGGTGGGCACCTGGTTTTCCTCGCTGAGCTTGGCGGCAATGGCGGCCCTCAAGGCGGGTTCCCCCGCCACCGGCCCGTAGCGGGTGTGGCCGGCCTCCAGGGCCTCTGCGGCGGCCTGGCGAATGAAGGCCGGCGTGTTGAAGTCCGGTTCGCCGGCCGAGAGGCTGCACACATCGTGGCCCTCGGCACGGAGCTGGCGGGCCTTGGCGGTGATCGCGAGGGTGAGGGAAGGCTGGAGCGCCCCGGCCCGGGCGGACAGCGTGATCGGGGCCGGCATGGAGCGGGCGCGCGGCGGGCAATGGGCCATCCTGCACCATGCCTGGGCATTTTCGTAGAGGATGGAGGTGCCTGTTGCACGACGGAACGCTGGGGAAGGGCCGGCAACTATCGGCCTCGGCGAGCGTGTTCGGGGAACGCAACCATGCCACCCAGACATCCAGTACCACCACCCCAGCACCATGACCAAGGCCCCCCAGGCTTCCCTGGCCGCCCTGGCGGACGCGTGCCGGCAGTGCCAGCGATGCCCCCTTGCCACGGGCCGCACCCAGGTGGTTCTGGCCCGTGGCAACCCGGTGGCCCGGCTGCTGCTGATCGGCGAGGCTCCCGGCGCTGAGGAAGATCGCTGCGGCCTCCCCTTTGTGGGGCGCTCCGGCCAGTTGCTCGACCGCCTGCTGCGGGAGGCGGGCCTGGATCAGGAGCGCGATCTCTACATCGTGAATGGGATCAAGTGCCGCCCGCCCGACAACAGGCGCCCCACTCCGGCCGAGCTGGCCGCCTGCCGCCCGTGGCTGGAGCAGCAGATCGCTCTGGTGGACCCGGCGCTGATCCTGTTGGTGGGGGCCTCGGCGCTGCAGACCGTGCTGGGGGTGAAGGGGGGCATCACGCGGCTGCGGGGGCAGTGGCTCACCGGTGAGGGGGCCCTGCTTACGGGCCGGTTTCTGATGCCCCTGTTCCATCCCTCCTACCTTCTGCGCAACGCCTCCGAGGCGGAGGGCTCGCCCCGCTGGCTCAGCCGAGCCGATCTGGCGGCAACGCGAAGGCGCCTGGATCGCCTTGATGCGGCAGGCGCCGCCTCGGCATGCGGCGCCTGAGGCGCAGGGGCTAGGCGCTGGGATCCAGCCTTGCTAGGCATGGAGACAGCGCCACCCCGCCGATGTCCCTGCAGCAACTCGAAGCCTTCCTGGCGCGGGTCCAGGTCGACCCCTCGCTGGAGCGGCCGCTGGCCACCGCCTCCGATGCGGCCGCCGTGGCCGCCATCGCCCATGCAGCCGGCTTTGCGGTCACCGAAGCGGATCTGCTGGCGGCGGCCGGTGAACCCCCCGAGGTGTTGGAGGTGATCGACATCCTCGCCGCGCCGCAGGCTGAACCCCAGTCGGAATTGGATGCCTTTCTTCAGCAGGTGGGGTTGGATCCGGATCTGCAGCGGCTGCTTGCCTCGGCCCCGGATGCGGAGGCGGTCGCGGCCCTGGCCCGGGTGGCCGGATACGGCGTGACGGCCGAGGACGTTTGGGAGGCCAGCGATGAGCAGCCAGAGGCGCTGGAGGTAGTGAGCTACACCGTGCTGATCGAAGCAACCGGTTCCAGCTATGGCGGCTATGGCGCTGCCGGCGGTATCGCTGCGGGCGGAATTGCAGTGGGCGACATCGATGGCGTTGGTGTGGACGCCGCCGCAGCTGATGGCGTTGATGCCGATGTCGCCGCCGCTGATGCGCTTGCCGCCGAGCTCGGCCTTGAAGCAGACGCCTTGGACGAGCCGCTGCCGCTGGCCCTGGAGGCCTTCCTCCGCCAGGCCGAGGTGGATCCGGAGCTCCAGGAGGCGCTCCGTGCGGCCAGCGATGCCGCGGCCGTTGCTGAGATCGCCTGCTCAGCGGGTTTCCCCGTGGCCGAGGCGGATCTGTGGGAGGCCAGCGATGAAACTCCCCAGGCGCTCCAGGAGCCGCCTTCGCCGACCGAGCTGGCCGACCCCTGGGACACGGTGGAACCGCCCGCTCCGACCGCCTGAGCCGCGGCTCAGGGATTGGCTTCACCACACCGGGCTGGCGAAGGTCTTGGTGCCCAAGCCGCCAGGACGGCAGGAGCCCTTTGCCGGTGCTTGACGGGACAGGTCGCCGCTGCCTAGGAACGTCCCTCGCCAGTTCCCCGGCCGCTGTGACAGGCTTTGGGCACGCGCCCGCCCCCGCGATGACCGCCGCCCCGTCCCGCCCCGATGCCGCCCCGGAAGGTGCCCGGGATGCCGCCGCCAGGGCCGCCGCCCTCGGGGAGTCCTCCGCTGAAGCTCTGCCGGCCTGGGCCGAAGATCCCCGCTACGCCACCACCATCCGCCGCCGCAAAACCCGCAGCGTGCGGGTGGGCGACATCTGGATCGGCAGCGACCACCCGGTGGTGGTGCAGTCGATGATCAATGAGGACACCCTCGACATCGAGGGCGCCACCGCCGGCATCCGCCGCCTGCATGAGGCCGGGTGCGAGATCGTGCGCGTCACGGTGCCGAGCCTGGCCCATGCCAAGGCGATGGGCGAGATCCGCAAGCGCCTCGAAGACAGCTATCAGCCCGTGCCGCTGGTGGCCGATGTGCACCACAACGGCATGAAGATCGCCCTGGAGGTGGCCCAGCATGTCGACAAGGTGCGCATCAATCCGGGCCTGTTTGTGTTCGACAAGCCCGATCCGAACCGCACCGAATTCAGCCCTGACGAATTCGCGGCCATCGGCGAACGCATCGCCACCACCTTCGAGCCCCTGGTGAGCCTGCTCAAGGCCCAGGACAAGGCCCTGCGCATCGGCGTGAACCATGGCTCGCTGGCCGAGCGGATGCTGTTCACCTACGGCGACACACCCTTGGGCATGGTGCAGAGCGCCCTGGAGTTCATCCGCATCTGCGATCGCCTCGACTTCCACAACATCGTGGTGTCGATGAAGGCCTCCCGCGCCCCGGTTGTGCTGGCCTCCTACCGAATGATGGCCGACCGCATGGACGCCGAGGGATTCCCCTACCCCCTCCACCTGGGCGTGACCGAAGCGGGCGATGGCGATTACGGCCGGATCAAGAGCACCGCCGGTATCGCCACCCTGCTCTCGGAGGGGCTGGGCGACACGATCCGCGTTTCGCTAACCGAGGCGCCGGAGAAGGAGATCCCGGTCTGCTATTCGATTCTCCAGGCCCTCGGCCTGCGCAAGACCATGGTGGAATATGTGGCCTGCCCCAGTTGTGGCCGCACCCTCTTCAACCTTGAGGAGGTTCTGCATCAGGTGCGCAGCGCCACCGCCCACCTCACCGGCCTGGACATCGCGGTGATGGGCTGCATCGTGAACGGACCCGGCGAAATGGCTGACGCGGACTACGGCTACGTGGGCAAGACCCCTGGCACCATCTCCCTTTACCGCGGCCGTGATGAGATCCGCCGGGTGCCCGAGGCCGAGGGTGTGGAGGCCCTGATCGCCCTGATCCGGGAGGACGGCCGCTGGGTTGACCCCTGACCCCTGCAATGGGGGCTGTCTTCGGCGCTACCTTGAAGGGAGTTTCTGTCCTGTTCAGGGATTCCCCGCATGCGCAGCGGTCGCACCACCTTCGTGGTGCTTCTGGGTCTGGGAGCCTGCGCCGCCACGGCGGTCATGGCCCGCGATATGGGCCTGGCCCCCGGAAGTCTGGCCATCACCGACAGTCCGAAGGAGGTGATGGACCAGGTGTGGCAGATCGTGTTCCGCGATTACCTGGACACCACCGGCAAATACACCTCGGAGCGCTGGCGCAAGCTGCGGCGTGATCTGCTCGCCAAGAGCTATGACAATCCCAAGGAAGCCTATGTGGCCATCCGGGGGATGCTGGGAACCCTTGATGATCCCTACACCCGTTTCCTTGACCCGCGTGAGTTCAAGGAGATGCAGATCGACACCTCCGGTGAGCTATCCGGGGTGGGCATTCAGCTGAGCCTTGATAAGGAGACCAAGGAGCTGGTGGTGATCGCCCCGATCGAGGGATCCCCCGCCTCCCGTGCTGGCGTGAAACCCAAGGATGTGATCACCGCCATCGACGGCAAGAGCACCAAGGGGATGACCACCGAAGACGCGGTGAAGCTGATCCGCGGCAAGTCGGGCACGCCGGTGAAGCTCACCCTGCGGCGCAAGAGCGAAACGATTCAGCTTTCGTTGGTGCGCGAACTGATCGAGCTCCATGCCGTGCAGCACCAGGTGAACACTGGCCCCAATGGCGAAAAACTGGGCTACATCCGCCTCAAGCAGTTCAACGCCAACGCCGCCAACGACATGCGCTCGGCGCTCCAGGACCTGGAGGCTCAGGGGGTGAAGGGTTACGTGCTGGACCTGCGCAGCAACCCCGGCGGTCTGCTGGTGGCCAGTGTTGAGATCGCCCGCCAGTGGCTGGATGAAGGGGTGATCGTGTCCACCAAGACCCGGGACGGCATTCAGGATGTGAAGCGGGCCACGGGCAAGGCGATCACCACCAAGCCTCTGGTGGTGTTGGTGAATGAGGGTTCCGCCAGTGCCAGTGAGATCCTCTCCGGTGCCCTTCAGGAGAACAACCGCGCCCTGTTAGTGGGTCAGAAGACCTTCGGCAAGGGCCTGGTTCAGTCGGTGCGTGGGCTCTCCGATGGTTCCGGCATGACCGTGACCATTGCCAAGTACCTCACCCCCGCCAACCACGACATTCACCATCGGGGCATCGTGCCCGATGTGCCGGCCAAGCTCAGTGAGGAAGAAGCGAAATCGCTGACCATTGAAGATCTCGGCACCCGCAAGGATCCCCAGTACCGCGTGGCCGAAACCACTCTGATCCGGGGCATTCAGGCCGGCACCACTCTCCAGAAGGCCTACAAACCTGGCAGTGCCAACCTGCCCGCTGCCCTGAGTGCCCCCTGATTCCGCTCCATCAGCCTCTGTGCAGAGGTCTGCGGCCGTCGCCCCCAGCGGAGCCGATGGCTCTGCTGATGGGGGTGCAGGCTCCATCTGGGAGCACAAGCCCTGGTGGTGCCAGCCCTGGACGATCCTGCTCACCGGTGTGGTGGCGGTGCTGTTCAGCTGGTTGCTGCTGCACCGCTGGTGGATCACCCTGCCGCTCGGCTTGGCCGTGCTGGCCTGGTGGACCCTGTTCCTGGTGATCGTTCCGGCCGCCTGGCTTCAGGCGGCTCGATCCAACCATTCAGCTGCAGACCACACAGCTCAAGAGCAGGCCGCCCGCCAGGGGTGAGTCGTGGCCAACAGGGCTACGCAACTGGAGGGCGTTCAGCGGTAGGGGGCCAGGCCGAACGCCTCGGCTTCGCTGCTGGGTGGTGCCACCGGCGCGGCCATCACCGGTTGGCGTGGCTGCAGGCCCTGGGGTGCCGGCAGGCCCAGGGGAACCCCAGGTCGGCCGATGCCGCCGCGGGGGGCAAGCCCGCCGGGATAGATCCCCGGGTAGGCCCCGATCGGATAGCCCCCGCCGGGGTATCCCGGCCCCATCCCACCAGCTCCCGGGTAGCCAG